>Ga0208980_10000296_pt1 | contig 27031 bp, 44 predicted proteins | sample WetSurMetagenome_3_FD_187993 | JGI IMG/M metagenome (GOLD analysis project Ga0208980, IMG submission 187993) | Wetland microbial communities from Twitchell Island in the Sacramento Delta, sample from surface sediment Aug2011 Site A1 Bulk (version 2) | ecosystem: Environmental > Aquatic > Marine... | reverse complement strand
AGCCTTGCGGGTAGCGTTGCGTTGGGTATTGGAGACCACCGTCTTCCCTTCGGAGGGAGACCGGTGGGAGTTGGAAGATCTTTTGAAGAGGACCAATCATTGAAGACGTTTACGATGTTTCGTAGGAACGTACCGGATGCAACGCACGATGCCAATCAGAAAAATGCTCCGGATGAACCTCAGTTTGAGGGAGTAGTGTTTTCTGACGGCACGGTAGCCGTTAGATGGTTGACCGCTAAGCGGAGTACGTCTGTGTGGGATAGCCTAGAGGACATGCTGGCAATTCACGGACACCCGGAATACGAATCGGAGTTGGTGTGGAGTGACCGTTCTTTTTAAGGAGTGATTATGTTTCTGTCTGATGCTCAGCTTGATCTTATGGATCGAGCAAAAGAGAAGCCTCTGGATTTACTGGAGGTGCATGTGAGTACTGCAAGCTCGCTGACCTCTCGGGGGCTTGCGACAATCAACTATTCGTTGAAGGTGGGGACCCCCACGACATTTGCGTTGACCGGTCCCGGCTCAGCTATTGCGGCTGAACTTTCATCTTTTCGCCGACTCCCCAACTATCGAGACATCTTGATTAAGTCGAGTCGGACCAAGCAAGTTTTGCGTAAGCGTAGGGGGTATTGATGTCGGATTTCATCGCAAAGGTGCAAAAGATTCTTGAGCCTCTATCTGTAGAGGCTATTGAGGAGAGGAAGATAGCCGAGTACGTGTTTGAGCTTGCTCGGCATCAGGTAACTCTTGCCCACATCATGCAAGATCCGAAGGCTGCGGTGGACACTCTATGTCAGTCCATTCAGGAATTGTCGGCTGCGGTAGCGGAGGATGAATCGTGAGCACATACGATATCCCTGGGGACAACCCAATCAATAGGGACACTCTAGCCAATGGGTGTTGGGCAGAGCATGACGACGGTTCTCTTCTTCTGGTCCAGTCTACAGAGGGGGGCCGGATCGTTTACATGATGTTCGACACCGCAACCGATCCGATTACCGAGTATCGGGATGCCATGCCTGAGGCAGGTTTCCGCAAGACGTTTTCCTGGAATGCGAAGGACAAGGATTCGGTGAAGTGGTTGTGGCATGACAAGACTCCATTTCCCTGGGATAGAGTAATCAAATCCGGGGCGGCACCGGGGACCCACTATCCTTCGGCACAAGATCAACTGAGTGCCGCAGCCAGAGTAGCCAAGTCTCTTCAGTTACGTGGAGAGGACATTGACGAAGAAGAGGTGGAGATCCTTGCTCCGAAGAAGGTGAAGGGCAAGACCTCCAAACGTATTATCAAGGCATTGCAACGAGTTATTGACGAACTGAGGGCATAGACATGACTGTAGAAGCTGAAATTGCCAAGAAGGTTATGAGCCAGATAGATATGGCTCAGGTGATGGAGAATATTGACTACCAGAAGATCGGGGCGGCGATAGAGAGGTCGATTATCTCCTCTCTGAAGGACTACTACTGGGGGGACATGATTGCTGACGTTCTCAGCACAGACACGATGGAAGATGAATTGCGGAAGACGATGTTTGCTGTCCTGAAAAACATGCGTACCGTGAAGTAATGAACGCTGACCCTAACCACTACGAAGGCCGAGTGCGGACAGACATGTACTGCCACGATTGTGGCAAGAACTTCGTTGCCATCCTCGATTTTGACATTAATGGCAATCATGAAATCGTCTGTCCGCACTGCGGGCATGAGCACTGCCGTGCAATCAAGGATGGATTCATTACCGGGGACCGGTGGGATAGTCGGTGGGGACCTTCAGTCAAGACAGAGACGCAACGCATCTGGACTCACTCGGTACTTAAAGCCAAGACGACTTCGGTATCGAGCTTCCTGCGGGAACGGTGGTTGAATAGGGAGGCGTAGCAATGACAATGGCTTGGTACAACCCTACGTCTACTTCAGCGTCTTCCTATTCGACCATCTATATTCACTCCTCTACATCTTCCACTACGTCTACGGTTTGGTCGGACACTGGAACCAGTCTGTCAATTGCAGACAGTAGACCCCCTCTGCAAACGCATCTACTCAAAGGTCAACGGGTTCATCTTCCTGATGGGTCTGAGCTACTTATTGACCACCAAGGCAACTTTAAGATCCTTGACGACGACGCCAAAATTACGTATCTAGGTAATCGTATTCGGGAGTTCAACAAGTACATCAATGCCTCAGATCTGTTGGAGGAGTTCATAAGAGATTTAGGGAGTTTCGGGGTGCGGCAAGGAGATGTATTGGGTGTGCCAGTTGAGTTCTTCATCAATTGGCTTATTCATAAAGCCGCTCAACAAGATGGGGACCCTCCCCCCGAGGATTTGGTTTTTGTTCCTACTCAAAAAGAGGACGTACCTATGCTAGAGACCTTTACCCCAGAGTCTTTGCGTGATGCAGGGATAGCCAGGGTTATCAGTAACACAGACCCAAGGTTTTCTATCCTCTACGATGCTGCCTTTGAGACCATTGTCAAGAGGGGAGTCCCGTTTATTGGGGAGGATGTTACCCTGGAATTCAAGAGTCACATGCTTGATTTTATGGCTAGCTTTTCCTCCCCGATTCAGAAAAAGCCTTCTTCGAAGTACTACGGAGCAAAGTTCAACGGGAAGATTCAAAAGCTACTGAAAGATGGTACAGTAACGATAATAAGCTTGCGGAAGACAAAGACTCTAGCAAGCCATGCTCGCAGGACCCCCCTGTATGCGTTCACTAGAAAGAGCGTTGCCCCATGCGAAGTTGCGGAACCTGCACCCTCTGTTGCCGAGTCCTAGAAGTCAAGGAGATCAGCAAACCCAAGGACCAGTGGTGCCAGAATTGCAAGCCGGATAAGGGGTGCGAGATCTACGAAACAAGACCTAAGGAGTGTCAAGACTTTTCTTGCTTATGGTTGGGGGCTCCTGAGCCCTGGCACACGGCTTTGGAGGGAATGAAACCCAACCGAGTCAAGTTTGTTTTGGCTTGGCATGATGAGAATCAAGTTCTTCAGGTTCATGCTGACCCTGGCTATCCGGACAAATGGAAAGCTTTTGGCAAGTTTTTTCTCTCGGTGGGAGAACAACTTACAGTAGCCGTCTTCACCCCCAAGGGAGTCCTGGGGGTGGGGAAATTTGCTCAGGATAGGTGGAAAAAAGAGTTTGACAAAGTAGACAAGCTTTCGTAGTATACGTTTGTCGGTTAGGTGGTCTCTAAGGAGTGTGAGCCATGGCAAAAATCCCCAGTTTGAAGGTCCTGGAAAAGGCTATCGAGAAAGGTAATGTCGGCTTCTGTGTGAAGTGCGGCAAGAAGGTTCTCGGTGTCGAGCCAGATGCCCGCAAGTATGAGTGCCCGAAGTGCGGTGCCAAGGCAGTCTACGGTGCGGAAGAGCTTGTTCTTTGTGGCTTCTGAGGAGGGGTCATGAAACTGAAGTTCACTAGAAGTTTCTACGTCGGTTCCAGCTACGTACCTCTGGAGTCTGAGCCTGAATTCGGGCTTGAGGTTTTCGGAAGTCCGGCTGGTTCGCTTCCAGTATACGGTGTGGCTTTTGCGGGTAAGCGTCAGAAGCCCGATTGGCACTACCGGTTCAAGTCGGAAGAGGCTCGGGCGGCTTACATCAAGTCGTACAAGGAAAAGCTTGAGGGCATTGCCGAGTACAAACTGAAGCGGGCCATTGAGCGGAAGGAGGTCGAGAACCTGCTGAAGGTCGGCGATATCCTGAAGTGCTCCTGGGGCTACGAACAGACCAACATTGACTACTACGAAGTGGTCAAGGTCCTCCCGAAGAGCGTGGTGATCTGTGAGATTGGTCAGCGTAAAGAGGTTGAGGGCTATGAGTCTGGACGTTGCTGGCCCATCCCCGGATCGTATCGGGGCAAGTACCGAACGGTGCGGGTGAAGGGAGATAGCGTGAGGATCAGTAGCTACTCCTCTGCCTACCTTGTGAAGCCGAATGCTGACGGTACGTATCCGGAGGCATACTGGACCTCCTACCACTAAGAAGTCTGGTAAAATTCTCCCCCTCACTGGGGGAGTTTCTTATGGCCGATAGAATCGAGTTGGATAAGGCAGTACTAGCCGAGTTGAACGAGCGTTCGTTTTTCCATGGTCTTCGACTGTTGGAAAGCGGTATGAAGCTGAAGGAGGTAGTTCCCTACCTGCGGAAAGCGTACCGGCAGAATTGGATTGAAGCCGGGGGGCTACTTGCTCTGCAATCCAGGGTTTGACAAACGCTACAGACTTGGGTAGTATGCTCTTGGGTAATGTCAGTAAGGAGTGTCTGAGATGAGATCCATCGCTTCCCTGGTCCGTCCCGCTAAGTCGATCCCCGCCGAATCCCTACCTATCTACATCCGGGCAGTGGAGGGGGCTATCGAGGAGTTGAAGGGAGCCCTACTTGACTACCGCAAGGAGTACATCCTTGCCAAGCTGGGTGCCAAGGAGGAGGCTGCCCTGTCGAAGATCCTCTGCGGGGCTTGACTCTCTGGTAAAATCGAGGGGCACGGTGTTCCCGTGCCCTTTCTTTTATCTAGGGGTATCCATGACATACATTCGAAGGACAAGAAGCAAGGTGGCTCCGGTTGACTCCGATAGTGAAATTAATGGCAACCGGGTTGAGGCGTTCCCTCCTCCGGAGCAGGAAGAGCGGGTAAAACAGTTTGTCAAGAGGCATCCGACACAAGACCTGGGGTGGTGCTTTGCTCGGTATAACGAGGAGTCTGAGAGGCTGACGATTGCTTCCCCCCCGGACTACTCACAGACTCCGGAGATCCCTGGGCAGTTCCTGGAAATTCAGGGCAAGCCCAACATCCATAGCCTGTTGCATTTCATCAAACGAGTTCTCTATCCTAATCAGGAGAGAGAACCCAGGGGTTAATTTCTAGAACCTCTTCGCAACCCCCCGAAAGGGGGGTTTTCTTTTGTATTTCAGGTTGTTATGGGCTAGTAAACTGGGCGTGGTCTTCTGGAGTAATGTGATGTGTCCGACGATATCAGCACAACCAAGCAGTTCATTACCAGGGTCGGAGTCAACTTGTCCGCCGCCCTCCTCGCAGCATTTGTCATCGGGTTGTCGGCTGTTGCTGTGGGTATCCGCGATAGTGTCAATATTTCTGAGTTGGATCGCACTAGCGTCAAATCCGATATCTCCGAGTTACGCGCAGAGTTCAACTCCTTCAGGAATCCGGGAGATCGGTTTACTGCGGCGATGGGAGCCAAGCTGGAAGCAAGAATCGACAAGCTTGAGCAAGCCGATACTGCTGCCAACGAAAAGTGCAGCGAGCTTCGTTACCGAGTACAACAGATAGAGGAAAAGCAGAAGGAATTGTGCGTTCGTATCAAGACCTGTGAGAGCAAATGAAAAAGCGGGTTGAATTGGTTCCTTATCAGATGATTCTCCACGTAATGGAGGACTCTCACTCTGGGCATGGTTTTTGTGCTGGGGAACTGCATATCACTCTTGACGGTGAAGATACGGCATGGGTAGAACCCTGCAATAGATTAACAATGACTGAGCAGATTGTTTCACAACTCTCTGATTTTCTTAGACCTTACGGGGTAGCCTGGATGCGGGGTTGGCATGACGGGCACTATGTCGGGAGGGTAATTTCAGAAGATGGAAACCTGGGGGTTGTTGCTGATCCAAAGGACCCACTTCTTTTTCTTGACAAATCCTGATTTCCTATACTAGACTCTTCCTTAAGAAGTAGGGAGAGTCAAATGCGTTACTGGTTTCACTTGTACCTTCTTCTTCTCCTTATTTTGTTGTTGTCTCCGGGATATTTTTTATGGTTGCGATAAGGAGTGCGTATGAAAGGTGACGTTCTTCTCCAGGTTTCAAGAGAGATTTTTCTTGACTTTTACGAACCTAGTAGCGAGACAGAGCGTATCGAGATAGAGAATCGAATGAATGAGTTCAGACGGTTCCGTTTCGAGCAGAAAAAGGCTAAGATCAACAATCCATTTGGATCATCTTATTTCAAATGGAAAGACCCTAACTCATCAGGAGTGAAGAAAGATGTCTGACCTGCAAATCAAAGAAGCCACAGTGACCGTGTACGAAGTCGAGGGCAAGACGTTTACCTCGTTGGAAGAGGCTCAAGCGTTTCTGAACGAACAGAAGCGTGTGGGTTTGGTAGACAAGTTCGTTTTTGAGTGTCTGACGGCTTTCAAGCCCAGGACTCAGAAGCGGATGCGTGAGGTTCTGTTGGATTGGGAAGTCTATAAGGCGAACGAGGTAACGGGTGCTCCGGAGAATGCCGGGTAAACCCTACCCTTCTTTCTGAAAGTCAAGCCGGGTCTTCGTACCCGGCTTTTTCTTTTAGGTTGTTTTATCCTGAATCAATGAATGATGAGAAAGGCATAGAGCCTCTTGACAACCCAGAAGCCTTCTCTCACCTGAATTTCTTTCCTTACATACGGAAGACTTTCTTGGTGGAAGCCGCCTTTCTTCCCCTGGAAAAGATCTACATTATCCGTACCCCTGGAGGGAAGTTTTACCAAACCTCCTTGGATAATTTTGTCAAGCTTTTTTCCTCAATATCTAAAGGGGTAGTTAAGGACCCCGATCTGAAAAAGTACCGCAAGATGCAGGCTGGCAAAGACAAGCAGAGGAAGAAGAATCTAGTCGAACCACTTGACTAATCCTCCAGGCTAACGTAGTATTCTGACTGTAAGGAGTGGTCAGTTTCTGGAGGTCCCCATGGCAATCAAGGTTCTCTGCTCTGCCTCTGACCCCGGTGCGGTGCTCGATGAGTACTGGACCAACGAGGCCAAATTCCCGGTCTATCTGAAGACCTTTGCAAAGGGTTGTGTCGTCAACCTCCGTGAGTACAACGGGTATGATGACTCTGATTTCTATGCCGTCTACTGGGACGAGGAGTCCGGGTCCTTCAAGGAGACTTGCTACGCTTCGACTCGGGGCTGGACCTACCCCTGCGGTGCGGCGATTGACGCTTCCCCGGAGATCCTTGAGAAGTACCGGGAGTACCGAGAGGGTCTTGCTAAGGCTTACTACGCTGCGGCGAAGGCAGTCGAGGATGCCAAGCCGAAGGCCGGCAAGACGGTGAAGGTGATTCGTTCGGTGCGTGGCAAGGCTGCGCTGAAGGGCGGCGAGACGGGTAAGGTGTTCTGGTACGGAGTTGACTCCTTCTCCCGCAGTTACAACCCCGGCTACCGGGTGGGTATCGAGCTTGAGGATGGTCGGAAGGTGTTCGTTTCGGCTGGGGCAGTGGAGGTTGTTTCCTAGTCCACTTTTGACAAACACCCCAACTTCTGGTAGGATGCAGTTGTTGGGGTGGATAAGGAGTGTGAAGTGCTCTCTACTGGTTACGGTGTGGTCGTTGATGTTGCCAAGGGTCTGGTGCTTGTGACCCTGGCTGACGGTTCGGTGAAGTCCTTCCCCTGGAAGGCAAGTGCGGTGAAGTTCTGAGGAGGTTCAGGATGGCATACCTCATCAAGTCGATTGAGTATCACAGGGCTGCGATTGCTGCCGCTGAGGCAGATACGAAACGAATCAAGAGTGACCCGTGCTGGGAGAACTCCGAGTCCGGGCTTTCCCTCTGGTCCAATTCCACGATGCGTGACTACCACAGTAAGGCAATTGCTGCCCTTGAGGCAGGTGCCAAGCTGGGTATCGAGGGGCCGGCGGGAGATGTCTTCGTTCTTGTTGACGCTGACGGTAACATCGTGGCTGACAAGACGTATGGCAAGAGTTTCAATGGGCACATGTCCTACTCTTGGTATCTCTATCCGGCTGCGGCTGAGAAGTTTGGCAGGAAGTACATGCCGAAGGGCAGCAAGTCGAAGATACAGAAGAGTCTTGGTCTCAAGGAGGAGTGGAAGATGGTGCCGGTGAAGTCGTACTTTGACGCTCACTGTGCCTACGTGGGTGCTCCAGTGTGGTTCAGTCTGGTGCCTAGTCTCTGACCATGAAACAGTTCGGCACGTTGTTTGAAGACGAGCCCACCACTAAGGCTGAGGCGTTGCAACGTGCCGAGTACGTTTCTGATTTCATGCTGCAAGAGATTGTCCCGGCGTGGATGCCCAAGGCAGAACATGCTCACCTTCGCATCTATCATCCGGAAGATATGGAGGGGTGGAAGTTTGTTGCGGTGCTCTTGCTCTCCGGGTTCCAGTACGAAGAGTTCAAGGCTCGGTTGCCGTATGCGGATGAAGTCCTGGTGGACGACGGCAATCTAATCAGCAAGACGGTACTCACGGTGGATGATACCGTCATGACTTTGGTGACGACACTGACTCCTATTACGGAAGAGAATCGGGAAGAGGGGTTGCAACTGATTTCACTTTTTCAGGGGGGCATGACACCCCCCGAGGATAAGCGGAGGCTCAACTGATGTACGCAGTCAGACTAGCCGATTCGAAACAAGTCCTAGCCCTGCGGAACACTATGTCGGGGGCAGCGGCTGTTGCCAAGAAACGGGCTTTGACATGTCCCGCCAAGCTTGAGGTTGTTGAGGTTTTGCCGGATACTACTAAGGGCAAGCGTAAGGAGTGAGTGATGCCTACCTCTGGGATTCTCAAAGGCGACCTCGTTCTTTACAAAGGGGTCAAGTACAAGGTCGAGTTTGCCGGGAAAACCAAGTTCGGCTTCCGGGCCAAGCTTAGCTACCTCAATGGTACGAAAGAGTTCTGGGTGAACCTCTCGGACCTGACTCCGGTGGAGTCGTCTTCTAAGGAAGATTTCCCAGAGCATATCCTGTCTCTAGAAGAGAGTCTGTTGAAGCCGGCAATTCAGGCAAAGAGTGCCAAGCCGATTCTTAAGCCAAAGAAGACCCCCTTCGATAGTGGTCCTCCTAATCCTGAGGAGAAGTCCAAGAAGCCGGTTCAAGTGAATCCAATCTATGCAACCTCTGAGCAGATTAAGGCTTTGTCAAACTTGAAGGTGCTTAAGCCAGAGTTGGGAGAGGTTGAATTCGAAAAGCTGAGTTACGTTGAGGCTGACAAACTTCTCAGAAGTACGTTGGCTTTACTCTGATGATTGGAGGAAATATCCTTGAGTAATGCAATACGCTATTGCTCTCAAATATAACCCCTATCATGACCCCAAATCGGGGCGATTCACTTTTAAGCACGGTATCGGTGCTAATTTTGTAGATGGTGTTTGGGTTGGACATACCGGCAAACCTTTACCAGAACGCATTCTGGCTAAGATAAAAAAGCATGGGGTTACCGGTGCCACTCATGATGTGCAAGTAAACGACAATGATGAGGACCATTTACAGATCGTTGGGAAGGATGCCAAGGGCAAGACTCAGTACTGGTATTCCAGTGAGCATAAGAACAAAGCTGCCGCTGACAAATTCAAAAGGCTGAAGGCTTTCCACAAAGCTATTCCCAGGGTTTCAGTAAAGGTGGAGAAGATCCTAACCGGTAAGCGCACTAGCCCTGTTGACAGAGACTGTTCGGCTATTTGTCGAATGATTGAGTTGACTGGATTTAGGGTAGGTTCAAAGGAAGACACCGGGGCAGATGTCAAAGCCTACGGTGCTACTACCATGTTGCGTGAACATGTTTCTGTAAACGGGGATTCGATCTCCTTTGATTTCATAGGCAAGAAGGGAGTCAGGCAACAGAAGACCATAACCGATCCCATCCTTGCTAGATATCTTGAATCCAAGGGTGAGGGCAGGCTATTCCCTGATGTGACTTACAGTAAGGTTGACCGGTTCTTTGATGATATCTCAGGGGACAAGTTTTCTCTCAAGGACTATAGAACGTGGCACGGCACCACCATTGCTTTGAGAGAGTTGGCTAAATATGCCGAGCCCTCTACCAAGAAAGAAGCCACGGCTATCAGACAAGTAGTACTTAAAGAGGTGTCGGACTTCTTAGGCAACACTCCTGCTATAGCGAAGGATAGCTATGTTGATCCTGCCGTATGGGGACCCCTGGACAAGCTTCTTATTACTAGAAAGAAGAAGGCTAAATGAACAAAGATTTGTCAGACTATGAGGTGATGGAAGAGTTCTTTGAGACTCGGCATTATGCTGGGTCTGATAAAGTGTTCAAGCACAATTCTTTTTCCCTCATTCTGAAAGAGAAGAAAGATACCGCTGAGGAAAGGCTAGCTCAGCTTAAGAAGCTTCCGTCCTCTTTTGAGGTTAAGAAGCTTATCAAAGTATTGGAGGAGTGGTTAGACAATAAGAAGTTCAAGCAACGACCTGGGATAGCCGGTTTCAGTCTCCAGAAGACTAAGGAGATGATGGCATTTCATGATTGGATGACGCAAACTCCAGACGGTATTCAGTGGTACAACGACTATCAGAATGCCCTGTATAAGCATCCTGGGGACCCGGAATACTACTGGGAACAGCGGTACGTTTATAAGCAGATTCTCAAATTCAACAAGTGCCATGACCCTAAGACCGGTAAATTTTGTACCGGTCCAGGGTTTGGTTTTGTGTCTCCTTCTACTGAAGAGAATTCCATTTCACCTTCTGTTGCTTCTGAGAGAACTCATTCTGATTTACAGAAGAGATTTTTAGAGGTTGGTAAGAAGATTGATTCTCTTCTTGGTTTGAGGTCACGTATTGTGAGTGCTGTGGGGGCCTGGGCAGATGGTGCAGAGAACACCACGATGACTACATATGAGGGAGCCCGGTATCAAGAAGTGCGGGTTGCCTCAGCAATGAAGGGGTTGTTAGGACTGCAAAAGGCAGTAATTCCTTTTCAGTCTACTAAGAAAGGGAAAGCTCGCATTCTTAGCTTTTCACTTCCTGTAAGTGACCCTAGTGTGGTCAATGAATTTCTTGTGCGTAATGGTGTGGAGTTCCATACCCTGGTCCCAAAGGGAGAGGCTACTGAGGTAGTAGTGTTTTCTCCAGAAGCGGATAGAAAGTTGTCTCACGCTGTTAATCTAGCCGCAAAGGCTGGTGGGTCAAAGGTAAAGAAGTATAAAGGAGATGGAGAATTTTTAGGCTCTTGGGATTCCAGAGACGAAGGTAGGGCTGTGTATGAGCAGGTTATTGGTGATTATCTAAAGGACAAGCCCGCTAAACGTAAGATGTGGAATGATCTCAAGACTTCTTTTGAATATGGAGTGTGACATGTCTTTCATTGAAGAGTTACAGAAGATTTTTGATGAGCAGCATGGTGCCGTAAACGATCCTCTTAATCCTGGTATGTCGGAAGAGGAAGAGGATGCGGATGAGAACACTATTGATGCTACTGAAGAGAACTTGGGCTTTGTGATTACCCCGTCAAAGAGGCAGTGATGTTCCAGAGCATACTCAAGTACAACAAGTGCCATGAACCCGGTGGTTCTAACAAGGGTGGGCAGTTTTGTTCTTCAGGGGATACCTCTATCCCTAAGGGCTTTGATGCTAAAGCCTGGGGTGATATGCCTTTCATGGAAAAGCGGGAAGCTTGGAAGAGCCTTTCCCGACAAGAAAAAGATGCAATGGGCAGTCCGAGAACAACTGTTAAAGTTCGGATGGATGAGTTGTTAGAAGAGTTGGGCGAGCGGCCTAATACCAAGGATCTGGAACAAGACATCACTGATCGAATTGCAGCCTCCAAGGATCTGATTCCTGATGATGCCAGGGCTTTGGCTAGGGAGATGATGGGGGAAGTTACCAAGTCTCTGCGTGAGGCTGGAGTATCTGAAGACGGCATCCGGGAAATTTCAATGGATGCTGTTGACCATTTGCTTGCCCAGGATATCGAATCCCAAGGAAGAACTTTGGGGGATCACGGCATTCATCATTTGAAGGGTGATGCCGATATGGCAAAGGAGATCTTGTCTGTTCTGCCGGGGAATCACAATTCGGCTGAAAACCAATTGATGATGAATCTGGCTGCGGTGTATCATGATGCAGGGTATTTGACCCCTCCTTCTCGGGCCTTTTTAGATGCCGACCATCCCCGGTGGTCCGCTCAGTATTTCAATGAGCATGTGAGTCCTATGCTGAAGAATCATTTCAGCAAGGACTATGTACAGATGCTTTCCCAGATCATCTATAGCCACGATCATACTGGAGTGAACTGGGAAACTGAGCCTGAGCTTTCTGCCTTCTCTACTGCCGATAACATGGCTCTTTTCCATAAGGAAAAGATGCCTGCTCTGGTTCGATACGTGCCGGCTAACACTAAAGTGTTGGTGGACCTAGCCCGTAAGTCTATTACGGTAGAGGAGGCTCAGAAGAGGATGCTGGCTAACGTGGCTAGTTCTTCTTTGACCAAACAAGTCAAGAGCCAGCTATCGAAGGCTGTTCCTGAGGTATCGGGTCTCCTGCCCAAGTTTACTCTGGGTATGGTGGGCACAAAGTATGAAGGTGTTTCTTGGAACAAAGATCATCTGGTTGTCAATGTTTCCAAGACTACGGCTAATGAGGAGTTGTCTAAGGTCCTCGATTTAGGACAGAAGCAATTCCAGAAGCTGGCTGAGACATATGGTAAGTCAGCCGATGAGTTCATTGAGAACAAACACCTTACGATTGACGATGGCAAGAAGACCCTGATTGAAGTAAATCTGCATACTGTCACCAAGAAAGCAGAAGAGTTCTTCAGACGTACCTTTGCCAAGTATTTTGCTGCCGGTATGTGGGGGTAACATGTTCAGGAAGATCCTCAAGAGCAATCCTTGTCATGAGCCTTCTGGTAGCCCAAAGGGGGGACAGTTTTGTTCTGGGGATGGTAAGGGGGGTGGTAGTGTTAGTAACCCAAGTATGGGTAAGTTTGCTAAGACCGCAGCCACTATCTTTGCTGCGGTAATGCTAGCCGTCAATGAGAAGACCTTTGACTCTAGGTCTGCTCCAGAGACTATTAAGCAGGCAGCGGATACTAAGGAGGAGATGTATAAGAAAGGGTCTGAAGCCCTGCCTTTGTATGAGAAGTTTATGGGTGACGTTGCCAAGATCCTAGATGCTTCTGTGTCTCATGATCTCTTTAAGTCCTTGGATGATGTGGATGCTGGCATAAAAGGCCCAGTGGTAGTTATTGCTCCACTGAAGACAGAAGCATCCTTTATGAGAAAGGTAATGGGGGAGAATGACGGTAAGTTTGACTCTGTTGGGGATCTAGTTAGGGGAATGGTTATGGTGGATACCATAGCCGAGTTACCCCAGGTAATTGATGCCTTGAAATCCTCTGGGGCAGTTTTCGCCAGACCAGTAAAGAATCGTTTCGAAAAGCCTACTCCGTCTGGGTACAGGGATATCATGATGAATATCACCCTACCCAATGGACATATTGCAGAGGTACAGATCAATACTAAACCAATGGTGTCCGCTAAAGAGCGGTTAGGTCACCCTTTGTATGAGAAAGAAAGAGCTATTAATGCAACTGCAAAAATGGAAGGGCGGGATTTAACCTCTGAGGAGAGGAGTACGATAAGAGTCTTGCAAGACCAGCAAGCTGAAATCTACGATACTGCTTTTAAGAAATCTCTTGGGGTAGTGGTAAAACGTGAGAGGTATAGGCGACAATGGATGAGTATAGAGAACGTAGGGTAGATGAAATACAGAGGAGAATGAAAGAAGATAGGTACCTGTACCAGGGGTACATGCCGGCCCGGTACTTTGGTCCTTACAACGACCAAATGGCTTGGAATGGTAATCGGTGGATAGAAGTTGAAGATGGTCGGTCTTGGATCGAGAACACCGAGCAGATTTCCGAAGAGCAGTACCTGAAGAAGCTTGCTGAGATGGGCGGTACTGACCTGAGTTGACAAACATGGGCTCTTTTGGTAGAGTGCCCCTGTAGGGTGGTTCAGTAAGGAGTGTCAATGAGCCTGTTTGTCCTGATCGGTAGTGGGGCTCCCCTCGATGAACTCGGGGGCAAGGGCTACCACCTGTCCCGTATGGCGAACCTGGGTCTTCCGGTTCCTCCGGGTATCATCATTCCTACGTCGGCTTGCCGTCGTTGGATGGAGGACCCGAAGGCTGTTGAGACTGAGCTTGCCGAAGATATCCCGGTGATCCTGGACTACTTCAGTAAGACTGAGGGTGGTATCTACCCGGTCTCGATTCGTTCGGGAGCCAAGTTCTCGATGCCCGGAATGATGGACACCATCCTCAACCTGGGTATTGAGTGTCCTTCTCCGGATGAGGATCTGTCGGAGGAGGAGCGGAAGTTTCGGTTTGAGTCGCTGCACCGGTTCTTCGTCATGTACGGGAACGTGGTGTGTGGGGCTGAGCGTTCTGAGCTTGAGCGTGAGCCTCTAGTGAAACTGATTGCAACCTACGGGACCTCCATTGACTTGCTGCTGTTCAACAGCATCGTGGCAGTGTTCAAGTCCTGGGGTAACGAGCGAGCTAAGGTCTACCGTGAGTTGCACAAAATCCCGCATGACCTGGGTACTGCGGTAATCATTCAGCGGATGGTGTTTGGTAACCTGAATAAGCAGTCTGCTACGGGTGTGCTCTTCACTCGAAACCCGGCATCCGGGGAAGATGAGTTGGTGGGTGAGTACTTGGTGAAGGCTCAGGGTGAGGATATCGTTGCTGGTATCCGTACTCCCGAGCCGATCAGTACTCTGTCGGCGTGGAATCCGGGGATTGCTGCTGAGCTTTTTGAGACTGCGGTTTCTCTGGAGACCAAGAGCAAGGATGTTCAGGATATCGAATTCACGGTGGAGGATGGTAAGCTTTGGATTCTCCAGACCCGTAATGCGAAGCGTACTTCCCGTGCGGCAGTGAGGATTGTTAAGGATCTGTTCTCCGAAGGTCTTCTGTCCTATGAGGAGATGGTTTCTCGGCTGAACCTCAAGATGGTGCTTGAGGCAAGCGTTCCGGAAATCGAGCCTTCGTTTACGGTGTCTCCGTTGGCTACCGGGATTGGTGCTTCTTCGGGCGTTGCTTCTGGTATCGCAGTGTTCTCCAAGGAAGAGGCAGTGAAGTTTCCTGGGAACTGCATCCTGGTTACGGAAGAGACCAACCCTGACGACATTCCTGGCATCAATGCTGCGGTGGGTATCCTGACGGCTACGGGTGGGTCAACGTCTCACGCTGCGGTGGTTGCCCGTGGGCTCAACAAGGTGGCAGTGGTAGGGTGTTCTGACCTGAAGCGTACCCTGAAGGGCTGGATTCTGAATGGTCAGACTCTCGCCGGTAAGCTGGTCACCATTGACGGGGCAACGGGACGCATCTGGGTGGGTATCGAGGTTCCGATTCTCTCTGGTGAGAATGCTGATGTGGCTAAGCTGAAAGAGCTTGTCCGCAACAAGAACCGGAAGATTTGGAAACTGGCAGAGTCGGCTGAGGATGTGGCTGAGATCGGCACCATCTATCGAGCCATCCTGGGGACCCCGGTGGAGTTGATTGCTGCTCTCGGTAAGATGCAGAAAGGTGTGATCGACTTGCGTGGGATGGAGGATACGAAACTCTCTGACTTCGATGAGACTATCCTTGGGGTGTTTGGTGAGAAGAGTCTTCTGACCTCTTCGCTGACGGCCCACGGTACGGCTCTTCTGAAGAAGAGTGTGAAGCGTAAGGAGATCTACTTGGTGCTGCCGGATAGCCTCTGGGATAGCAAGTCCAAGTTTGAGGCTCAGGGTTATAAGCCGGTTCGGGTGTCGGATGATCCGGCTACCATCCTGGCTTCGAAAGATCTGTTCGGCCTTGAGCAGTTGGCTTCGGTCCAGATCTACAACGGTTTGTCAAAGGCTAAGAAGGCAAATGGTAGCCGGGTCTTCCCGCTGTTTTATACGGACACCACTTCGGTTGGAGTCAATCCCTTAACGGATACTGCTCTCCTCCAGTGTTTATTGTGATGGTAACCTCTTGATTTGAAGGGAACTTAAAAATACTATCTGGGCATCTTTTTGGAGGTGCCCCGATAGTGAAAACCACCTGTCCTAAGTGCAAAAGTTCTCAGGCATGGTACCGGTTAGATGACGATGAGGTGGTTCTGAAATGTATCTGTGGGTTCTATCGGGTAGTGGCATCAAGATACGGAGATACGCTGATAGAACATGTTGAGCCAAGAAGTAATGTATCCTTGCCAAGGAGGGAAACAAAATTGTGGGATTGCTTAATGGCTTTGTCTGCCCTAGAGCCAGCTTCAACCAAAGACATTACGCAATCGCTTAACGATAGAGGACGACTTCAACAGTCCTCCAGTGACATAGCCTCTCAGCTAACGGTGCTTCGATACAAAGGATTGGTGGAAGTAATCGACAATCGTAAAGGGCACTCGGGAGGCAGCACTTGGAGTTGTACAATAGCGGCTAGGGAACGAATAGGAGTGCGAAGGTAATGGCGTTAGTCATAGGAGTGACACAAGGGGCAACGGTTTTTATTGATGATGTACCCCTCACTGTGGTGAGTATTGCTGAGGAGTCCATTACGGTCTCAGTTCAAGAACAGAAATTCATCCTCTCCCCCTATGAGTCAACAGAAGTACTTCCCAAGGTCTTCGTTAGCGTGGGGGTATCCCACCGTAGGCGAGGAGAGATCTTGCCTCGATTGTTGTTTGAGGCACCTCGATCCATTGCTATCAACCGTAAAGAACTTTATGAGCAGCACCAGAAAATTCCTCCTATCCCTTGATGTGATAAAGGAAGCCAAGGCTTTGGGAGTGTCGTTACCAAATCTCAAAGACATGGTGGTTCATTCCACTCGATATACCCACCCTGTAGCTAATCGACGGTGGAGGGATTATTTGTTTGTCGTTAAGGATGAAATCGTGCTATCCATTTTTACCGAGAAGATTGAACCTGAGCATGATGAGCCCCTGGGAGATGAGGGGGCGTTTTACAAATGCTGGGACTGCAAAGACACCGGCAAAGAAACAGTCTATGAGGAGTGTCCGAAGTGCTTCGGCAAAGGTTGCACGGTATGCGGAGGTACCGGGGAGAAGATAAGACATATCCCCTGTCAGACTTGCAGTCCATCACAGAGGAAGTACCGGTGAGAGAAGTTGTTTTCCCTATCAAGACTTGGCGTGGCACGTATCCGTTCGTTCTCAAGGCAGGGTCCATTCTTCAGTGTTCTGGTGACATTAAGTGCATTTCCCTGGCTGAGGAGATCGGGGGACCCCACTTCTGGGACCATCTGAGAATCGAAGACTTCGGTATCCCTGTTGATGATGCTGAGGTGTACCGCATTCTGCACAAAGTCATTTGGGCCATGGCTAGGGGAGAGAAGTTGTACGTCGGGTGCCGGGGAGGCATTGGGCGCACTGGTTTGTTTCTGTCCTTGCTGTACAAGGTCCTCAATCAACAGGATCAGATGGTAAGGATGTCCCCGGTTCTTTGGGTCCGGGATAACTACCTGCGGACTGCGGTAGAGACGTTTGAGCAGGCTGATTACGTCAGGGATTTCGATCCTTCCCAGTTGTCAAGTACTGTCACTTTGGCAAAGTTGTGGGCTAGTACTCGGGCCTTAGTTTCTCGGTAGATTTGACAAACCCCCCAGGGTTTGGTAGTATCCTGGTGTAACGGAGTGGAGGGTTCGGATGTTCAGGCAGGATACCTTAGCGGGGCTCAAGACCTCCCTGCTCTATAAGGGAGTGTCTTTTGCCTCTATGCCTACGTCGGAAGCTGCCCGCAAGGCTAAGGAATTCATTGACGCTAAGGGGTCAATGATTTCGGTTGAGGCTGAGGCAATGAAGTTCTACCTCCTCAACCATGCTATTGCTGAGCTTGAGAAGAAGTACCATCCGCATGAGATTTTGCCGCACGACGCTCTAGAGATTGTCGGGCGGTATCGGTTGCTACTGGCCGATCTGTTTCCACGGTTGGTTTACTACACGCTGATCGTAATTACCCGTGAGTCTCGGCACTTGCATAGCAAGTCTGCCATCAAAGACAAGACAGACAAAATCAGTACTGGGTACTTCCCATTTCTTGATGGGTTGCCGGGTGGATCGCAGAATGCTGCATCGTACTTTATGTCTCACCCTCCGCTAATCACTCTGGGTGACTACGTAAAGTGTGTGCGTAAGGTGTTTCACTCTGGTAACTTTTCTCCGGGTTATGGTGGTCCTGCCTGGGGGAAGATTGCGGATGCTCTTGGGCAGTTGATCGAAGGTGAATTCTCTCCTCTGACTTTCATTGATACGGCTTGGACCCTGGCCCACAATAACGGCCCGATGTTTAATAAAGGGTTCTGTTTCTCGATGAGTGGCAAGAAGATCGTCAAGGTTCTTGACATTCAGCGGGCTGGGCAGGTTCCCACCTTTGTGTACAGTCACTCGATGGGGTGGGAGGTTGAAGAGGGTTTCGTTACCTCCTCTGTGTACGATCTGTGGAAGATTGCGGAGCGTGAAATTAATTGCTTCAAGGGTGTGCCGAGTTGGGATCTGATTGAGAAGGATGGGGTTGGTAACTATCCCCATGAGAAGGCGCATCAGACAAACAATGTCCAGGTGACGCAGATTGGCGAGATCAAGCTTCCGAATCCGAAGCTTTGGGTTACGGAGAAGGAATACGGGGAGATCATTTCGAGGGAGGCAGCATGAAAAAGGCTTCGGAACGTCGGGCTAGTCACGTAGCCAAGAACATCAAGCAGAAGAGTCTGCCTTATGATCTGGGCGACTCTCCTGCGGTGAAGGCTGTTACTAATAAGGGTTACGGTAATGACTACGTGCCCTGCTACAAGAGTCACAAGCCGTTGGAGTTGACTAACGGTTTCAAGATTTACGGTGGGTCTTGCCATACTCCGGTGGTGACTGATGCCGATATCTATGTCGGTCTGGACCACTCAATGGCTTACGCCTACTTGGCTCACCCGTGGGAAGAGGGTGAAGCGATTCACTTTCCGATCACCGATCACCATGCTCCGAAGGATGCTGCGTCTTTCATCAAGATGGTGGATTGGTTAGCTGAACAGATCGTTGCCGGAAAGAAGGTTCATGCTGGGTGCGTTGGCGGGCATGGGCGAACTGGTATTCTTCTCTCTGCCCTGGTCAAGGTCATGCGGGGCGAGGTAGATGCCATTGCCTATGTGCGTGAGCACTACTGCAAGAAGGCAGTCGAGTCAGAGGCACAGGTCAAGTTCCTGGTCAAGCAGTTTGGTATCCTGACGGCTGAAGCTTCCAAGCCAACTTACTATCCTGCTGTGACGGCTTCCAAGAAGTACGATTCCCTGGGGGATGACAAAACGGTGGAGTACAAGTTGACTGCGGTGAAGCCCTGGAAGGAAGCTGCCTCCATTTGGGGAAGGGCAACTCCCTGGTCTCAAACTTGACAAACACCGCATCCTTCTGTAGGATGATGGTCGAAGGTTAAGGAGTGTCGAATGGCAATCAAATACGATGCTGGTCCCCTACTGAAGGCTGCGGGAGTAGAGGTCTCTTACCAGTTGCTGCTTGCTAAGGGCGGCTCGGTTGAGGTGGTCAATACCGGTGGGCTGTTCCGTATGCTTATCCGGTATGAGGCTGGGGTCAGCGTCATTTTCCTTGAGCCCAATAGCATCAAGCCTTCGGAGTGGACAGTAGCCAAACTGTCTGCCCTTCGTAAAGCGTTCCATGCTGCGGGTAAGGGCAAGTGGCATGAGGAGACTTCTAACCCCAAGGTTTCGGTTACTCCTACTAAGCAGAGTGTTGCAAAGGCTGAGCGAGTTCGGTTGGAAGAGGCTACTGAGCTTTACCAACCGGTGTTTGGTACTGACCCTAACTCCAAATACTTTGTGGTAGGCATTGCTGATGGGCTGAAGATTGCTGCGCGTATCAGTTCGGATAACGTCAGCATCAAGGTGGTGGGTCCCCGTATTGCTGAGGTGAAGGATCGACTAATTGCCTTGGGATTCTCTGGAAAGGAACACGGTCACTGGTCGGTTCACATTACCTGCTCGCATACTACTCCGAATAAGTTGATCGGGGCGATATTGATGGGTCTGGGTGTGGATTTCGAAACGGGTATTCCCAACGTCTCGGTGTTTGCTAACGTCTCATGATTACCAAGTCTCTTACCTCTCTTAAGCTAGGCAACAAAATTCATTTGCCGGGGACCCCGCTATTTGCTGGGCTGACGCAAGAGGACATGTGCCTGATCCTGGTTGAGAAGCATCAGGAGGATTATGTCTTTGATGTCGTCTACCATGGGGTAGTGGTTGGGCAGGCATCAACCAACTCGGTTTCTAAGGAGTGGGATGTATGGGGTCTATGAAGCATACGGATGCGTTGTCTCTGCTTTTCCCGTTGGCTGACGCAGTAGGAATTGCGTTCAAGCCGTGGAGAGATGCCAATGGATTTTGGCACGTATCTATGGCTGGGGTTAGCAAATGGGATTTCACTCTGTTCCCTGGGGCTGACTTGCCGCTGAACGTACAGACTCTTGGTTCGTACATTCGGGAGAGTGTGTCTTCGGTGTTTTGCAGCATAGTAGGGGACCTGTACCTATATGCCTACTACCTCAAGTCCAATGATAAGGTGACTGTGGTCCTGTTGGATGGTAGCAAGTTCTACAAGCTGGGGAAGAAGGGTAATGGGACCAAGTACGATGTTGCCGACATTGCCTTTGATTATCCCCCGGAGTACTTTTTGAATTGGTCCAAGCAGGCTCAAGTCGGAGCGTATCAACGGTTTCGTAACACAAAGGAATGGGGTCCAGTAGATGTTAGTGATCTGGTCAACGGACAAAATGGAAACGCTATCCCAGGGGTTAGCGAAGCCGGTGATATCGTCGGGGGTGAAGTACAACCTAGTTCCAGTACAAAAGGCGGATCTGGAAAAAACCCCTGAGCTTCCGAAGCACAACCCCGGAGATGTGATTCTTGCTCTGGGGTCTTCGGTTGCCAAGGCTCTTGCCACTCTGGGGATAGTGCCAAAGAATCGGACTATCTCCTCTCTTCGGTTCCCCAATATCTTCACATTGGAAGATGGTTCGGAGATCGTTGTCTCTGAATCGTCGGCTATGCGTACCCTCAACTATCAGGCATACGTCCGGACGTTGGTCGATCTGTCGATAGCCATTCGGAGAGTCAAGACCGGTTCCTGGCTACCTACTCTAGGGAAGTACCGATGGGCAAATGACTTCTCGGAAGTGGTCTTCAAGATACAGCAGCAATATGCGGAGACTTCAAAGCCCATACCGGTTGCGTTGGACCTTGAGACGATTGGCCTTGACTACCTGCATCCGGAGAAATGGGTTCTGACTATCCAAGTATCCTGGGAAGAAGGACAAGCCGTTGCTGTCTATTTAGAGACGCAGGAGAAAGAAGAACAAGCTCTTTCCGTGGGAGGTTTTTTGAGAGAGCAGATGGAGTTCTTGCTTACCTCCCCGATGATTTCTTTGCGGGGGGCTAACCTCAAGTTCGACTTGCTGTGGTTGTGGTATCGGGCTGGATTGGAGTGCTCCAATTTTCATCTAGACACTATGGTACTGGGTTCCCTGCTAGATGAAGATCGTGGTAACAGTCTTAATCTGCACACCAAGGTGTACGTCCCTGAGCTTGCCGGGTATGACGATCTGTTCAATCAGAAGTACAAGAAGATCAAGGGGCAGATGAATCTTGTCCCGCAGGATGATCTGTTGGTGTATGCCTGTGGTGATGCTGATGCGGCGAGGAGGGTAAGCCGGCTGGAACGTGCTGAGGTTGTGAAGGACCCGAAGCTTACCCGGTTCTACACCAAGATTCTCCATCCTGCTGTCAGGTCGTATGAGCAGGTAGAGAGGACTGGGGTCCTTGTGGATCTGGACTACTACCTCTCTCTAGAGCAGGAACTGTTGCAGGAGATGGAGTATATACGAAAGGAAGCCTTCAAGATTATTGGTGGGAGAATTCTAGCCAAGCACAAGGAGAACACTAGCCTCACTAAGGCAGCACTGTTGATCGACTATCTCTTCTCTCCCTTGGGGCTTAACCTCAAGCCAAAGCTACATACCCCGAAGGGTCAGATATCTACTACGGCTGACCACCTCGATATGTTTGCCATGCACCCTAAGGCTGAACCGTTCATTGCTCTCTTTCGGCGGTATGCGGTTGCCTCAAAGGTGCTGAGTACCTACGTCCTGAAGAGAAACAAGGAGGGGGTGATTAGCGGTGGATTCCTTTCTCACCTTCGTAATGATGGACGGTTCCATCCTACGTACTTCTTCTACAACGGGGGTGATGATGAGGGTGGGACCATTACCGGAAGACTGTCGGCTCGGGACCCTGCTTTTCAGACTCTGCCCAAACACAATGCGTGGGCAAAGAAGCTTCGTAAGGCATTCATTGCTCCCCCAGGCTACCTGCTGATGTCTCATGACTACTCTCAGGGGGAGTTGAAGATTGCGGCTTGCATTGCCAATGAAGAGAACATGATCGCAGCCTATCGGGAGGGACTAGACCTTCACGCTGTTACGGCTTCTTCCATGGCTGGCTACACCTGGGAGCAGTTCCTTGAGCTACTGAAGACTGATCCGGAGAAGGCTGGCGAGCTTCGGCAGTTGGGTAAGGCCGGCAACTTTGGGTTGATCTACGGGATGTCCCCAGAGGGATTTATTGACTACGCCTTCTTTACCTATGGAGTGAAATTAAGTTCACAGCAGGCTGAGGAGACACACGGGAAGTTCTTTGACACTTACCCTGGTCTTAGGTTGTGGCACATGCGAGCCAAGGAAGCCGGGAGGAAGAACAAGTATGTCCGGTCCCCCCTGGGGAGGGTAAAGCATCTGCCGCACATCGACAGTTACGATTCCATGGTGAGGTCTAAGGCTGAGCGTCAGGCTATCAATGCACCGGTTCAGGGGACCCTCTCTGATCTGTCTTTGTGGGCAACGTCAATCTTCTGGAAAAGGGGATGGCTTAAGGAAGTCCCCGTAATTGGTATGGTGCATGACCAACTTTTGTCTTATGTCCCGGAGGATAAATGGGAGGAGTATGAGCAGAGAAACCGAGAGGTGATGGAGAATCTTCCGTTCAAGGAAATCGGCTGGGCTCCCCAACTGCAATTCACGGTAGACGGTGAAATTGGCAAGAACCTGGGGGAGATGAAGAAGATCAAGAAGTGATTGCTTTCCAAGCCAGACCGGGAGATATATCCTTACCTCATTGAGCAGAGGGACCCGGCATGTCAACAGAAACGCTAATTCCTAAAAGACAAAGCCACGTAACTTTTGGGAGGAAAGTACTCAAAAAAGACACCAAAACTTTGGTTGTCAATAACAATTTGGCGGCAGAGGATGAGTTTCTGTCAAATTATGGTGAAGGATTACTCAATCCTGCCACTGCGGTAATTGCCCCTCCTTATACCCTTTCTACTCTTTCTGCCCTGGTTACCCGCAACAACACCCTGGCCCAGTGTATTTCGGCCATGGAAGTGAATATTGACGGCACCGGTCACACCTTCGAATTAATTGACCCTAAATCTGGGGATGATGAGGCAGAGAAAGCCATGTTGACGGCTTTCTTTAACGAGCCTTTCCCGGATGAGTCCTTCATCTCCATTCGTCGCCGAATGCGGTATGACCTGGAGAGTATCGGCGTTGCGTACATGGAAGTGATGCGTAACCTGGAAGGTAAGGTGACGCTCCTTCGATATCTTGATGGGCTGGATATGCGGCTGGTACGTCTGGACGATCCTGTTCAAGTATCTCGCACCATAGATAGGGATGGGGTTCAGTTCGAAGCTATGTACTGGGTCCGTGAACGCAGGTTCATTCAGAAGGTCGGTACCAAGAACATCTTCTTCAAAGAGTTTGGTTCTCAGCGGACCCTGAATCGGAGTACTGGGTTCTGGGCTAAGCCGGGGGAAATGCTTACTCCGGAAGAGACGGCTTCGGAGGTTCTGTACTTCACTTGTCAAAAGGAAGCCAAGTCTCCGTATGGTGTTCCCCGGTGGATCAACCAACTGCCCAGTATCCTGGGGTCCCGTAAAGCTGAGGAATTCAACCTGGAGTTCTTTGACTCAGGTGGTGTCCCCCCGGCTGTTGTCTTTGTCCAGGGTGGCATGTTGACCGAGGATGTGCGGGATCAACTGCAAGCCTTCTTCTCAGGTGCAGCGAAGACCAAGAACCGTATTGCCGTGGTGGAAGTGCAATCAAGTTCAGGCACTCTCGATTCGGCGGGGCAAGTTAAGGTGAATACTGAGCGGTTCGGAGACTTTCGGTCTCAGGACAGCATGTTCCAAGGCTATGACGGCAACTGCGAAGAGCATGTTCGGACTGCCTTCCGTCTGCCCACCCTTTTCCTGGGTAAGGCTACCGACCTGAACTTTGCTACTGCCATGACCAGTTACATGGTGACTGAGGCTCAGGTGTTTGCTCCTGAGCGGTTGGAGTTCGATGAGGTCATTACCAAGAAGCTGCTCCCTGACATTGGGTCAAAGAAGTACAAGTTCGTAAGTAAGCCAGTCAACCTTCGTAACGTCGATCTTCAGTTGCAGGCAATGCAGTTAAGTGCAGATAAGGTTGATGGTGAGGAGTTCGTTGGCAAGATGAATGAGATCACTAGCCTCAATCTCAAGTACAGCAAGGAGGCAGAGGATAAGGCTCGGGAGATGGCAATGGGTCCGAAGGTTCCTGAGAAGGGCGAAGGCACTCAGCCGGGTGGGAAGGCCAATGTCCGGAATGATGTCGAGCCCATGAGAAACAAGGAACCGGATCGGCGGCAGACAGTGCAGAAGAATGAGATCCCCCCGGAGGAGATTTTGGATCTGGTCAACCGGTGGACCGTGGCTGTTGGGCTTGAGCCTGGGGACCTCTCCCACATCGAGAAGCTTGAGACCCTATCTCAGGTTGATGCTCTGCGGGACCCGTACAAGAAGATCTTTGACAACATGCTTGCTGCCAAGGAATTCCGGCTTCTGGGGGCAGACCCCGAAGGCTTGGCTGAGATTGCCGGGTGCTGTAGGGAGCACATGAACTAATGTTCACTGCCGTTCTGAAAGCAGGCAAGGGAAACCCCTACCGGGACCCGAAGACGGGACGCTTCACGTTTGGGCCTGGGGGGCAGGAGTCTGAGGTCTCAGCCATTACTCCCAGGATGGAAGAGGCTATAGCGTCTGCCAGAGATGAGGTATTGAGCTACCAGGATGGCAAGGAACACGGAGTCGTTGTTGGTCCTGACGGCAGACCCTTTTTTGCCAAGGATGGGGAAGCCTCTTCCATTGAATTCACTAAAGATGAGATGGCAATGTTTCCCCGGTGTGTGATGGTACACAATCATCCTTCTGGTGGGTCTCTGTCTATACAGGACATCCTGTTTGCCGGGACTTGTCAGTTAGCTGCCGTAGAGGCTGTTTCCAATGATGGGGTCTATCGGGCTATCCCAAATGCTCCCCTACTAGACCAAACTAACCATCCTTTCATTTATGGGACTCAGAAGTTAGCTGATTCTTTTTATGAGCAGCAAATTGGTTTCAATGTAATGATGGGTAATATTACCCCTACGGTTGCCAGTTTGTTGCATGTTGATTTGATTATGGAGTCCTTGTCTGACCTTGGATTTTTCAAGTATGAAAGGAAGTCAGCCTCTCCTTATTTACATAGAGTTCATGACTTTCTTGATGAGGATGTTAGAAGCAAACTTAAGTCCCAATTCTTTGGGGCTCTTGCTAACTCCATTAAGAATGCTCCAGAAGACATTAAGTCAGAGATGAGCAAAGCAAAGTTGTTCAATGAACAGTTGATCCCACGCTCTGTGTTTAACTGAGGCTGTTATGAAACCCGCAACTGATGGTTACATTCTGATTGACCCTCCGGTTAATTCTTTCTCCTCCAAGGTTGAGATTCAGGCTTGGATTGCTGAGCTTGAGCAGATGCCGGCTAACCCGGAAGTTCTTATGGCACTGGACCAAGCCAAGAGATTATTGGACCCAAGTAGACCCTTCTCTTGGTAATGTATCTCCAGATCCTCAAGAGCAACGACTGTCATTTACCTGCCGGTAGTCCAGATGGTACCGGGGGGCAGTTTTGCTCTTCGGGTAATTCTCTGTATGGGGATACTGGTCTCTATGGTGGGCATTACGCTATTACTACCCGAAGTAAAGGAGGCATGTGGATATCCCAGGAATATCTTGATGTCGATACGTCTACTAATTATGGTCGTCATGTCCAACAGCAGTTGTATAGGATTGAACATGAGGCAAAGATTTGGGGATATCCTCTTGACAAGATCTATATCATAAGTGGGATAACTTATTTTGAGGTAAATGGTAAACGGTATAGAACAGGTGGGTTAGCTTATACAAATTCTGATGCCCCTTCAGTTAGAGGGTCAATTGAAGTCTACTTAGATACGCTACTTGATAACCCAGAACTGAGTGAGCCTGGAGTTATTCCTACTGGGGCAAGAAGGTTGATAGCCCATGAGATAATGCACCATAAGTTTCAGTCAGTCATTAACAGTTACGAAGCACAAATAAAAGAACTTCAAATGAAGTTTGTGTCTGACTTCAACTTTGATGACCCTAAAAATCAGGAGTTTCTAAAGAAGAATTATCCTCTCATACCCGCTTTTCGTAAGGCGTATGTAAACAAACCCAAGTCTAGGTTTGATAAAGAAGATGGGATAACTCCCTATAGTCGAGATTGGTGGGATGCTTATAACAATGGTACTGCCTCTACACTACAAGCTTTCCATGAAACCTTAGCTGAGTATGGGGCTTTGAGGGTAAGTAACTGGGGAGCCATACCCAAGAGGTCAGTGTGGACTGAGCTTTTTAAGGTTGTTGATAAATACTCTAAAGACAAAAAGGTAATGGATAATTATTTGGGGAATTGGAAGGCCCCGTAGACAATGATTGAGCACACTACAGTCAGCGGTAAGCCAGCTACCGTAGCCTATATCAAGGCTGACTTTACTCCGTGTTCACAGAAGGAAGCTGAGCTTATTAGGGTTCATTGGGACGATGGTAATACGGCTTTCCTGGTAGCAGAGAAGAAAGAATACAACAGCATTTTGAAGAGCAATCCCTGTCATGAACCTGCGGGGAGCCCTAAAGGTGGTCAGTTTTGTAGTGTTGGGTTTGAGCAGAATATCCTTAATAGTTTGGGTGAACGGTACCCACACCTTAAGAAGGTTAAGGTGGAGATATCAGATTTTATAGCTAGTCTGGATAATGTATTGGCTACAAAGTCTAAAACCCAACTCCTGCTTAACTCAAAGATGTGGAATAGTGATGCGTTTTGGGAAAGCAGAAAAAAGGAGTGGGATGGTTTGATTTCT
>Ga0208980_10000295_pt1 | contig 27042 bp, 21 predicted proteins | sample WetSurMetagenome_3_FD_187993 | JGI IMG/M metagenome (GOLD analysis project Ga0208980, IMG submission 187993) | Wetland microbial communities from Twitchell Island in the Sacramento Delta, sample from surface sediment Aug2011 Site A1 Bulk (version 2) | ecosystem: Environmental > Aquatic > Marine... | reverse complement strand
CAAAGTTGAGCATTGTAAACTGAGTTTCATTATCCAACATGTACTGCAGGTTTTCAGGCCTGGTCATAAATTCGAAGTAAGCTTTGGCAGCTTCGATATTCTTTGATCCTGAATATATGAACTTGCTTGGAGCAGCAGGGTTAACATTCCAGATTTGATTATCAGCAAGCGGTATTAAGAAGAAGCCAAAATTATCCTCAGATACCTCTGGAAAAGCTGCATGAATCTGAGCTGGCAGACCAAAACGATTTACCGTCATGGCATAATCACCACTAGCTAAGGCTGCTTCAGTGTTCGCAAATTCATTTGAAAGAACATCAGCCCCAAAGTAGCCTTTATCATACAATTCCTTGAGTTGGGTCAGGGCAGTCAACATGGTAGGGTCATCTGTAAATGTTGCCTGATTTGCATTCAAAGCGTCTGCCAAACCCGGATTTGCGGCTTCGTAGGCAGGCCCCATTTCAGGAAACCACAAGACATGGTGCCAACCATCAGCAACCGGCTCATAAACAGGAGTAATTCCTGCATCCAGTAGGGTTTGACAGGCAGCAGCAAAATCATCATAAGTCTTTGGCACACTGATACCATTATCGGCAAACATAGCCTTGTTGTAGACAATAACCCAGGAACCGCCAATAGTATCCCAGATTGTCAGCCCATAGGTTACGCCATCCAGGCTGATCTGTTCAACAGATAACGGATTCATTCGATTTACCCACTCTTCATCAGTCAGGGGCACTGCATTCTTTTCCACATTTAGTTGAAGTTGGATGTCAGTTTTTCCGCTCTGGCCACCGAAGATATCTATCCCTTCGCCTCCAGTTTCAAGTTTGGTTTGCAGAACATTGAAATACTGATCAGACGGGATAATCTGGAAATCAACGTGAACCCCGGTTTCTGCCTCGAACCTATTAGCTAGTTCCATCTCTGAATCTTTTATCCAATCCTGGCTGGCGAGGTAGGAAATTGTGGTACCCGGCTCAAATGCAGGAGCCTCGGTCGCCCGTTCCACTTCCGTTGGTGCAGCAGTTGGTGCTGGAGCTTCTGTTGGTGCAATGGTTGGCACTGGAGCTTCCGTCGGTGCAACTGTTGGCGCTGGAGCTTCTACTGTGGGCGTTTCAGTTGTTGAGGTACACCCAGCTGCCATGACAATACTGAGAGCCACAATCAAGGCAAGCAGAAAATTTTTGTGATGAATCATCTTTTACTCCTTTTATCATTTTCGTTTATACTTAAACGTCAACCATACTAGCCATGGCTAGCATGGCGACACAATCGAGAGGTGCTTCTTTCTCTGGAAAGGCGAGAAGCACTTCTCCTTTTTTCCCGCAAATTACCAAATAAACCACCTCCTTCTTGAAATATTGGTCACTTTGTTGAATACGTCATATTTACCAATTTTCTAACGAATCCCGTACTAGAACGGATAACTAGTTCAGGTCCCACCAGTAACTGCTTACAGGTATTTGAATTTCTTTCCAATCTATTTATCATTATCTTAGCTGCATCATAACCCATAGAGAATGCTGGGAAATGCAATGCCGTAAGCGATGGTGATGCCAATTCAACTCCTTGATCATCTGCCAAACCCACAACCGAAATATCATTTGGAATACTCAACCCCAACGATTTAATCGCTGAAAATATTCCTGCAACTGCTGTGTCAAAGACACTGACAACAGCAGTTATTTCTGGATGTATTTTCAATAGATTCAATGTGGCGTGCTTTACATTTTCTAATCCGATATTAGCCTCGCAATAGATCTTTGGCATGTTATATTTAACACATACTTTTTCATATCCTTCTAAAGCCCTGATATTCGGGCCATAGTGATTTCTATCTCGGTTAGGAACAACCGAAATAAATCCGATGTTTCGATGGCCTAAATCTACTAAATAATCAATAGCAGCAGCCACAGCAGATTCAAAATCAAAATCGACGAAATTCAATCCATCATTATTTTCGCAGCGCCCGATCATCACAAATGGGTAATTATGCTGGCGTAGTAATTTCACCCGTAAATCGTCCATTCGAATTTCCATCAGGACCATTCCATCACACTGGTTTGCACGATAAAAATCTAAAAGACTATTTTCTTTAAGCGATTGAGTTACCAAATGGAGAGAATAATTGTGCTCTTCACAAGCTGTTGTTGCCCCTTTTATGAAATCGAGAGATACTTGAGTGGATATAGCTAACTTATAAGGGTAATGCAAAGTAATCACTCTTGTTTTACCCGATGTTATCTGCTGCCATTGCATGCTGCGCGCATACCCCAGTTCGTCAATGACATTTAATACCTTCTGACGTGTCTCTTCCGCGACATCTGGCTTGTGATTCAAGATCCGAGATACTGTGGCCACTGACACATTCGCCAATCTGGCCACATCTCTAATCGTTGCTTTTTTCTTCATTTAGAATTAACCATGTTCTAATCTTTACTGTAACTATTACCGTAACTAGTTACAGTTTACACTAAAAATTTTTTTTGTCAATAACTTATTAATTTTTCCCCGGTTTTTTAAAGTTGCAGCCGAGATGAAAAGAACAACCTTCTTCGGTAAATTGGGGTTCCAAAACAGACTTTCAGCTGGCATCTACAAGGTGATTAGTGACAAATAAAACATTTACTGTATCACTTGATGTGTGATAAGTCATGACTATGGCTGAACCGGCTACATCTTTTCAAGCAAGTTGTAAAATCGAAACGAACTTATGGTGAAATTGTTAGCAAATGGGAATTATTACGGATCAGTAACTATATCACCCTCTGTTACCGCTTGCGTAGATTTCCGTTCGATGATCGAAACTGGTAATACAATTTCTTGTATCCCATCAGTTACCTGCCCGTCAAGGCATTCCAACAGCCGCTTGGTGGCACGCCGACCCATCTCGTAAGCCGGCTGAAATGCTACCGTTAAAAAAGGCTCCACAACAATGGCCGCGGGCAGATCATCGAACCCCACAACTGACATCTCTTCAGGCACAGTCACTCCCGCATCGTGCAAGGCCTTCAACGCTCCGATAGCAATAAAGTTGTTACTGGCGAAAAGTGCTGTCGGTCGAGGTGTCATTGCAAGCAAGTCATGCGTCATCTGATACCCGCTTTCGAGAGAAAATTCCCCATAGATGATCAACTGGTCTTTCGTTTCCAAACCAACCTCTTGCAACGCATGCTGGTATCCGGCGACACGATCATCGGCTGATGATACCCCGCTCGGGCCACTTAGGATGGCAATTCTGCGATGACCCAACTTCAGCAACAACTGAACCAGTTGATAAGCCCCCCCGTTGGAATCGCAGCGTACCACGTCTGCCTCCATATCTGGCAGCCGCCGGTCCAGCAAAACAACCTGCACATTCTGCTGATGCAGGAATTTAATCGGACTCTCCTTACTGCGGGCCGGTACCAATAGTATCCCGTCTACCTGTTTCTGGATCATGGCTTCCAGGTAGCTCTCTTGCTTGCTTGCCGATTCGTCGGTATTGCAGAAAATCACATGGTAGCCTTCTTCACTGGCAGCATCTTCGACCCCGCGTGCCACCGTTGTCCAAAAAGGGTTGGTTATGTCAGTCAACACCAACGCCAGCGTACGAGTCCGCTTCGAGCGCAGACTACGCGCCAGAAAGTTGGGGACGTAGCCAAGCTGGTCCACAGCTTGGTTCACGCGTTGGCGTACTTCGTCACTTGCATACCCAGAGTTGCTAATGACTCTGGAAGCGGTAATGGGGGCTACTCCAGCCAGTTTGGCTACGTCGCGGATGGTTGGCATCTGATTGAAATTTATTCCTTGCTATATTGTTTCTAGAAGAGTATAACCGATTATATTCCACTCGTAGATAAATGCAATAAATGAAATTAGAGCTCTGGCTTCATTGGTAAACGTAATCCAATATGCATCGCAAATTACAGGAATTAATGATGTTTCTAAAGAGCATAGTTCAAAAACTAAGCAGATACCAAGATCATATTCGCGAATTGGATTGAATCACCTGTTCTTATTAGCCCGATAGCTTGAGGAACCCGTAATTTGAATTCAATGTGGGGTTCATACGTAATTGGAATTTCACCTCTGGAATTTGTGTACGTTTGCTGTAACTCAGGCGAATTATTCGCGATAAATTCTTCCGCCATATAAATCTGTCCAATCGCGAAATTGGCTTTCACAGCCTCAAAAACCTCCAACACCGTGGGAACATCATCCACCAGCGAGATGTCCACCGTTTCAATCATTGGCCAATATGGAAAGCCGCGATCCGCAATAACCAACGTATTGGTGTGGCGTACCCGTGCGATTAGGGATAAGATATGCGGATTTAGAATACCTTTTATGATCATAGTACTTTGCCTTCCATTATACTAATTGTTATCAATACGAATTCCACCTATTGCTTCCCAGGGAACATCCGCTTTCTTAGCTCCGGTATGTGTAAATGGGAGGCCTCACGTTCGGTCGCTTGAGAATCAATGCGCATCAAATTAAGTGTGCTTGTTGTGTTTGCTGCAATAACTCAACATGTAGTTTCACATCCTGCTCACGTTCGCGAGAACACACCATCACGACATCATCAGTGTCGATGATCACTAGATCTCGTACTCCCATCACGGCGACCAATCGTTTATCTCCAAAAACCAGGGTGTTTTTAGTATAAATTTTTATATGTGGCCCAACGAACACATTATCATCAGCATTTTGTCGTCTGCTGAGCGGCCAAAGCCGGGTCCCGGAGCCTCCTGCCATGATGATTGCGTAATACATGCTCAAACTCCCTAGAATCCACGTAACGTGGTGCTTTGCCTTGCTGCCAGCCCTTCTTTGGGGATACGCTTTAAAACAATGTAATCAAGCCCGTGCTCTCGGCAGAATTCCCTTTTCTCCGGTTTATCGCCATCTTCATTAACAACATAAAAATTTGGCCTGATCTTTTCAATCTCCGGTTCACCGTCCATCCAGCCGCTGCCGCTCGAAATCAGGGCTTGTTTCACAAACCGGATGGACTGCACCATGTAACGGCGCTCATCCTCAGATAATAAGGGGTGTCCTTCCCCTTTAAGCAGGCGCACGTTTTCGTCGCTACCAACAACTACATAAAGATCACCCAATTCGGACGTTTCTTCAAAGAAGCGCACATGCCCCGAGTGGAGCCAGTCATAACAACCGGTCACTAACACCTTCTTCCTGGAAGAAGTGAGATCATCTTTGACTGTGAGAATGGGAAAACTTGCCAAATCCTTTTCTTTCACAATGAAATACTCGATGTCATTGGATACGCAGAAATGTAATTTCGAAACAGTATCTTCGTTTTCTGGGACCACCCAAACACCAGGCTTAATCCCATCCACATGGGGAAACTCATCCGGGCTTACAATCCCGTCTACCAGAATCACCTGTTGCACATAACGAACCGACTCCAGAAAATATTGACGTTCTGCCTGCGGGAATTCCGGTTTTCGACCCTCTATTTTTTGATAAGCATCATCCGACCACAACAAGATGTGCAAGAGACCAACCTTCGCGGCTTCTTCTAAAAAACGGATATCCCGGGATTGTATATTATTAAAACTTCCGGTGACAACGACTGTTTTCATTTTGCAAGTCTGATATTTACTTTAAAACCATTCGGCACTGGTTCATTTGAGACAACATAGAGATAGCCGCCTCCACACCCGGAATACATAGCTCCAATATAGCGTTTTTGGTAATAAGCCAGGATCTCCATCAAATCGATTGTTATTGTAGGGTGACGGACAGTATTTGGCAGGATGTTCTGCCAACAAATCATACATTCATTCATCGATGCCCCCAACGCTTGAATGTTTTTGGATATGATCGCCTCAAAACAATGCTTTCCGGTCTGCCCCAACCGCTGAATCCAGGCTGGGTCGAGATTTTGCTCTTCCAAAGGATTATATCCCTCTGGCCGCTGGCAGACAGGCACCATGGTGATTACATTTTCCAACCATTTAGCAACGTCAGGATCATTGTTTGACTCAACATGAATAGGGAAATAACCACCTTCAAAATTGAAATCGTAGTCCAAACGACTTATGCCCGGGTAGATGATTCCCGCCATATCTTGCGAACCAGATGGGGCAGGCTTTCCGTCATTTTCAACGGCGTATAGCTTCCTCATCAAGGAAGCTGGATCACCTTCAGGAATCTCACGACCCCATATTTGCATTGCTACTAGGCGAGTGCTGGTCCCCATCCCGCAACGATCCATGAATTGAATTGTGGGTTCCAAAGATACTACTACCATTGAACCGGGTGGTTGCGGGTTATGCCTGGAGACGAAAGGTTGATCGATCCAACCACCCGCGAGAGCCATCCGGTAGGGCATATTCCTTGTAAGTTTGATTTTTTTTGTTTTGAGATCTAAAGTCATTGTTTGCCCAGATGATGCGCTGTTCATGTTTTTGGTGGTGTCCTTGGTAGTGCAGGCTACCAAGAACACCACCCACTAAGGAGAGAAAAACCTGCTCGAATTAATTGTTCTTGTAGCCAGCCGGGGTTGGTTTACCGGCTTTGCGGTCTGCATATTGCTGCTTGATCCAGGCGTAGGTTTTCTCCATACCCTTTCGCAGAGGGGTATTGGGTTCCCAGCCCAGGATTTGCTGGATGAATGTGTTATCGCTGTTGCGCCCAGCCACGCCTCGGGGAGCATTCAGGTCATAATGACGTTCCAGCTTGATACCAGCGATTTCTTCAAGCATGCTGACCAGGTCATTAATCGAGATAAGCTCGTTCGAACCCAGGTTGATGGGAGTTGCAATTAATTCATTGCAGTGTGCGATCATGTCGATGCCTTTGACGCAATCGTCGATATACATGAAACTACGGGTCTGATTACCATCGCTCCAGATGGTGATATCATGGCTACCGGTGTCCTGGACTTCAATGACCTTGCGGGACAAAGCCGCGGGCGCTTTCTCGCGTCCGCCATCCCAGGTGCCGTTGGGTCCATAGACATTGTGAAAGCGGGCGATAAAGGTTTTCAGGTTGCGTTCGGCCCAATACTCCTGGCAAAACATCTCCGAGATCAGCTTCTCCCAGCCATAACCGCGCTCCGACATTGCCGGGTAGGCGTCTGACTCTTTGAGAGCCCTGACATTGGGGTCTTCCTGGAGGGTTGTGTTGTAGGCACAGGCAGAGGATGAGAAAAAATAACGATCCACGCCTGCCCAATAAGAAGCTTCGATCATGTGCGTGTTGATCAAGACACTCCGCAGACATTCTACCCGGAATCGCTCGATGAAACCCATCCCGCCCATATCGGCGGCTAGGTTATAGACTTCAATAGCTCCCTCAACTACGCGCTTGCAATTATCCTGATAACTTAAATCTAAAGACAGGTTTTCAACCCCAGGAATTCGCTGGTACCATAGAGGCAGAGGTTTTTTATCAACGGCGCGAATATTGGTAAAGTCCTGGTCATGGAAATATCTGACCAATGATCCAGCGATAAATCCTCCAGCTCCAGCCACGACAATCAAATCGTCCTTTTTAAGAGTAGTCAATGCGGTTGGATTATTCTTCATACGGATACTCCTTGCAAATCGCGATTATATGGTATCGGTACCACATTCTAATAATAGCAGATACGAACATCATTGTCAAGCACCTAAACAGCATATAAACAGCACCAAAACAATAGTTTATCAAAGTAACGATAAAAGATTGGATGGGAGAGCGATGACTTGAGAAAGATCTCAAGCAAACCAATACCTGGCTTGAGTAATATTGTGAGAATTAGATTGCTTGACTAACTCAGGTACCTAACAACATTTAATAATTAGCATAATAAATTTTCTATCCCGCCGCTAACTTCATTACCCCATGAGAATACTTCCCAATCTCATGCAGGTGATCCGTTTTATTTTGTCGCCATGCCCTATTTCCATCAGGTTTTTGGGTTGTTCAAATGTAATAACCGAGGAAGGTCTTTTAAGCACGGCACGCTTTGCCTACCAGCTCTTATACTCATCCGAATGTTTACGATATTCGATGGCCTTCACATCCTGGGTTTCAAGAGCGATCTGTGCCTGTTGGAGTGTTCGCAAGTAATACAGTACCCGGCAGGCTTCTTCCAGCGAGACACACCATTGGTAAGCTTCTTCAAGCACTGGGCCTGTAGAGAAGCAACCATGTCCGCGCAGCATGATCAGCTTATACTCGCGCAACCAATGTGAGGCCAGCTTGGCTACTTCCTTTGAGCCAGTAGTGAGTTCGGTTTGAATGATGGGAATTTTTTTAAAGCAGTAAGAACCCTCGTTACAGACTGGGATAATTTCATCTTGTTCGACCAGAGATAAAGCCACTGCATGGGGCGGATGGACATGAACAATGGCTAATGCAGATGTGTTACTATAGATAGCGCAATGCACCACCAACTCGCTCGATGCCAACATCACATTGCTGTCATTCTCCTCCAGACCGGTTTCAATTAAGTCCGTTTCGGTCAGGTGCCCAAGCATAGCGCCAGTGCGGGTTATGATGATGCGATCCCCCATACGCACGCTCATATTGCCGCCGTGCGAAGAAGTAAGACCCCGTAAAAACAGGTCATTACCAAACATTTGAAATTGATCAAGCATTAGTCGCCTCCTGAGCAATGTCGACCAGGCCCAGTGCCTTTAGTTTTTGGGGTGTGGGCACGCCATATGCATCCCAACCGCGGAAACGATAATATTCCTTCAACATGGGGGCAAGCTGAACAACCTTGCCCTGGCTGGCACCTTTAGTGTGTGGCGTCTCCAGGAAACGCTTCGGAAGAGTATCATCAGCGCTGGTGAAACCCGCTTTCAGATTATAGATACGTTCCAGATTCCAAATGCGTTCCCCGGCGGTAAGCATATCCTGCACTTCATAATGCTCGCCAGTGACAGCAGAAAGCAGGCGGGCGAAGAATTCGTCCCCAATTGCAAAACCGGCAAATTTGCACAAGCCGATCGAATCAATGACTGTACTGGTATGCTGCATGACAATTAAAACACCTGCTTTGCCTGAGGTGGCATGCCTGTTTAACATCTTTGGTACTCCCAACAATTCCGGGCCGAGCATATTACCACGCAGGTGGCATGCACCACGATTGGAAGTGGCATACAACAGTCCCTGTCCCTGCATCCCGCGCGGGTCGTACCCGGGAAATTCCAGCCCCTTTACTTGCATAGCCGTTTCGGGGGCACCGCAGCGTTCAGCCAAACGGCGCGAGCCTTCGGAGAGCCAGTTCCCCACTCCACGGCGGTACGCCATATCAGTAATCGCTTCTTTGATATGCGTTGTTTCGCCAAAACGCAGGTCCGTCTCTAGTAAATTACGTTCAGCCAGTTCCATGGCACAGGATAGTGTCGCACCGACCGAAATAGTGTCCAATCCGAGACAATTACAAAGATAATTAGCTTCGATTAGCGCTTCAAAGTCAGAGATCCCCAGGTTGGATCCCAATGCATATATTGTCTCGTACTCGGGGCCGTCGCCTTTTTCGTTGTCTGTTTTCGTCAGGCGCCGGCAACCGATGGGACAGCTCAGGCAAGCGCTTCGTTTTATTAAATGTTGCTCGCGTAGGCGCTCACCGGAAATTTCTTCGGCTTGTTCAAAAACACCATCCTGAAAATTACGCGTGGGCAATACGCCATAGTTATTCATTATGTTGACCAATACCGATGTGCCAAATTCGGGCAAGCCTTGTGAAGTGCGCGGGGACGCAGAAATCCACTTGCGGGCTTCATATTCTACGAATTCCAATTTAGTAGGGTCTGCAGCGACAGGACGCTCCTTGCCAAAAGCCAGGATAGCTTTCAGATTTTTACTGCCCATCACTGCGCCGACACCACCACGACCATAAGCATGGCCTTTTTCATCCATAATAGCGGCCAGCAGAACCTGATTCTCACCTGCCGGGCCGATGCAGACTACTGCGCTATCCTTTGCAGCAAGATGCACGACCGTTTCTGGGATATTTTTTCCCCACAGACCATGCGCTTGATGCAGGCTGGCACCATCGCCATTCACTTCCAGCCACACTGGCTTATCAGACCGTCCATGGATCAGGAGCGCGTCATAGCCAGCCCACTTCAAGCGGGAGCCAAAAGCCGCACCACTGTTAGAGTCAAAAATGGTATGCGTTAGGGGCGAGAGTGTGCTCAAGCTGGAACGCCCACTTGTCGGTACTGTCGTACCGGTCAGCGGGCCGGTACAAAAGGCTAGCAAATTTTCCGGCCCAAGCGGGTCGATGTTGGGCGAAACTTCACAATTAATAAAATAAGCTCCTAATCCGCGCCCGCCCAGGAAGGCTTTCAAAATAGCATGGTCAATCTCTTCGTGGGTAACCTCTCCTGTCGATAGATTGATACGCAATGCTTTTCCTGTCCAACCATTCATTTAGTATTTCCTTTTTATATTCTCATATCTATAATACGCCTCATCCCACTCGGCCTTAGAAAAGGGTTTGAATATGGCAACATCAAAAGAATTGCGCACAATAGTGCGGGCCTCAGAGAGGGATTTAATCTGTCCGGTTGCAATCGCTTGCACTAAAATATTGCCGATGGCTGTGGCTTCAACCGGACCAGCAAACACCACGCGACCGGTTGCGTTTGCTGCGAACTGGTTTAGTAAATTATTACGCGAGCCGCCACCAATGATGTGAATTACAGGCAAAGAACGTCCCAAAATATTTGAGATCCGATCAGCCACGTTGCGGTATTCCAGAGCCAGGCTTTCCAGAATACAGCGGACAATTTTAGCATGCGTTTCTGGAATAAGCTGGCCTGTCTCATGGCAGAAAGCCTGGATACGACCTGGCATGTCACCAGGGGGCAAAAATCGGGAATCAGAAGGATCAATGAAAGTGCTTAATGACGAGGCGGATACGGCCAACTGTATCAGATCATTGTAAGAATATTGCTGACCACTCTGTGCCCATACCCGGCGGCATTCCTGTAAAATCCACAACCCAATAATATTTTTAAGCAGGCAAATTTTTCCCCCATAACCCCCTTCGTTGGTCAGGTCACACTCCAGACTTGCGCGATTGATGACTGGTTGGACTGATTCAGTGCCCATCAAAGACCAGGTGCCAGAACTCAAGTATAAGTAATCGTCGGTTGTAGTGGGCACGGCCGCGATGGCCGATTGGGTATCATGCGAGGCAACTGCGACTACTTTCACTCCATTTGCACCAACTTTTTTAGCAATATCCGAACGCAAACTACTCAATACAGTTCCTGGTGGAATGATTTCCTTAAAAATGTCAGTGGGTATCCCCAATTTCTTCAGCATACCCAAGGCCCAATAGTTCCTACGCGGATCAAAGCACTGCGTAGTAGTGGCAATCGTAAATTCCGAGGCTTTCACATCTGAAAACCAGAAGTTAAAAAGGTCTGGCATGTTGAGAAACGTGCGTGCTTCCGCCAGTTGTGTGGAACCAGATTTTGCCAGTGACAGTAGTTGATACAGGCTATTAACGGGCATGATCTGGATGCCGGTTTGATCATAGAGTTCAGAGCGGGTGAGAATGGAGCAGGCAGCCTCCACCATTCCTTCTGTACGGCGGTCGCGATAGTGGAATGGATTGCCAAGCAGATGGTCGGATGAATCCAGCAGGGCAAAATCTACACCCCAGGTATCCACGCCAAGACTTACCAGTGCATCCCCAGCTTCCCGGACGGCTAATTCCAACCCGTGCATCATCTCTGACCAAAGATGATACACATCCCATTGAAGCGAACCTTCCACCTGGATTGGCTCATTTGAGAAACGATGGATTTCCTGCAGTTCAATCCGATCGGCGAATATCGTGCGGGAATCAGGCTCACCACGCAAGCGGCCGAGCACAACCCGACCGCTCTCTGCGCCTAGGTCAAAAGCCAGAAAGGCGGGAGGTCCTTTCATAAATTACCCGTATAAAGGCCCGAAGTTAGCACATGCGCGGTAATCGGCACTTGTGACATCCTCAGTACCAAAGGCATTCCAGACGCTCGGTCGGAACAGAACCGACTCTTCTAGGTTGTGCATGCACACCGGGATGCGCAAGATTGAAGCGAGCGTGACTAGATCCGCACCGATATGCCCATAACTGACCGCCCCATGATTGGCACCCCAATTTGCCATGACAGAATACACATCCCGGAACGCGCCTCGCCCGGTGAGACGCGGGGTAAACCAGTGGGTCGGCCAGGTCGGGTTGGTGCGTTCGTTCAGTTGCCGGTGGACTTCGGTGGGCAAATCCACCGTCCAGCCCTCTGCCAGTTGAAGCACCGGTCCCAATCCTTTTATCAGGTTGAGGCGGCTCATTGTCATTGGCATCCCGCCTTTGGTCAGGAATGTTGACGAGAACCCACCGCCGCGGAAGTACTCTGTGATCGCAGGATACCAGATAGTAGCCTGCAGACATTTCTGAATTTCAGATTCACTGATCTCCCAGAAGGGTTTCATAGCCGGCAGGCCATTTTTTTCTTGCTGACCGGTCGCATCAAGCGAGGCTGCCCCAGAGTTGATCAGGTGGATTAAACCACCCGCGGCCCGTCCGCTCAATTCGATGCCGGTCACCCGCTTGACTGCGGTTGGACTCCAGTATGTGCGCACGTCAGCAAAGATCTGTGCAGTATTGGTCAGCAAATGACCAAAAAGCATCGTCACACCATTCAGGCTGTCATTCTCGGTGGCAAAAATAAAGGGAGCACGTGCCCCATTCCAGTCGAACGAAGAATTAAGTATGGCCTCCATAAAGTCGCCGTTGGGTAGGTGATCGGTCCAGTGGCGCTGACCCTGGAAACCGCCCAGGATAGCGTTGTGTCCGAGTGCTTCCTCACCCCAACCGATATCAGCCAGGTTCGGGTTGCCAACCATAAGGTCACGGGCGATCAGTGTCATTTTGACTACTGTTTCCCAATCCGCGTCCTTTAAAGCACGAGAGCGCTGCTTTTCAGGTGGGTTGTACTCACTCCCTTCAAGGCAGTTGGCTTTCGTCCAAGCCAAGGCAAGGGTGAATTCGTTCGGGTCGTAAATGCCTTCGCTGATGCGGCGGGTGATCTCGGTCATGTCAACTGCCTCGACTCGCATGCCCAGGTAGTTTTCGAAAAAGTTGTGGTCCACGATCGAACCGGCAATGCCCATCGAAACGCCCCCCAAGGAAAGATAGGATCTGCCGCGCAATGTAGCCGCTGCCAAGCCTGCACGGGTAAAGCGCAACAGCTTCTCCTGCACATCGGCAGGAATTTCGGTTTCCCCAGAATCCTGTACATCACGACCATAAATGCTGAAGGCTGGCAGACCCTTTTGGTTATAAGCAGCCATCGCCGCAGCCAAGTAAACCGCCCCGGGTCGTTCAGTCCCATTAAATCCCCAGACGGCTTTTGGAATTAACGGGTCCATATCCATAGTCTCTGAACCGTAACACCAGCATGGAGTAACCGTAACGGATAACCCAACCCCCTGGCGGGAAAACAAGGCGGCAGTACGCGCAGCCTCTGCAACACCACCGATGCAAGTATCAGGAATAACACACTCCACACGCGACCCATCCCGGTAACGCAAATTCCGGCCCAGCAGTTCTGCTATAGCTTTTGCCAAAGCCATTGTCGTTCCTTCCAGTGATTCCCGCACCCCCTTGCGGCGCCCATCAATCGTGGGGCGAATACCGATTTTTGGATGGTTTTCTGCCTGGATTGCTTGAGGATGGTTGGATAATGCAAGATTAGCTTTAGTCATGTCGGTCTCCTTTTACCAGGATTAAAACTTTCACATCCAAATCGGTTACTTAACTGACCATGGTCGAGATGGAAATTGGTATGTTCAGTCTGAGCTCTTTTAGACTGTCGGATTGGGAATCAATTATCAATGCGGGAAACACAAGCACTGGAAGCAGCGGAATACAATATAGCTGATGAACCCTATTCACGTTGTTTGTCCGAAGATTTTAATTAATTACGATAAAAATAATCAAGCAGTTTTCGATTCAGGAATTGTTTCTGAATTATCGATTGGATTTCTTTTCAATATGATAGAGGATATAGTATGGTAAATGGGGCAGCGTATCTTTTTTTCCTGTCATAATTTTATCAATGTTTCACACAACCCTGTCAAGAAATGCTTTAGTGAAAACCAAAGCTGGAAATGACGGTTTACATAACAGACTTCCTGTCCGGCGATGTCCTTAGCCTTAGCTTATCGAACGACCCGCTAAGCATTCTCGATCTACTCCTGATCGCAAGAATATTAGCAAGGTGTCTGATACTGATATACAAATCTTACCTTGAATGCAGGGATTCACTTGCGCGTAAACCGATTCTATCGTCGCCCACTGCAATGCGGTCCATCATGGGTTATCTAATTTGAAGGCAAGACGGCCCGTACATTAAAGCGCGGGCCGTTCGCCTTGAGGACATGTCGTCAGTCGGGATATAGTGGAGATTAGTAAAGCACGTTCTTCGCTTCCTGAGAATCAATGTTATCCTTGGTTACCATGATGAATCCGGTGTCGACCCCGGTGGGAACCGTCTTCCCTCCGATAGAAGCATCATAGGCAGTCTTGACTCCCAAGTAGCCCATGTTGTAGGAACTTTGAACAGCAATGGCCTGGAGGGTACCGTCCCTGATGAAGCCTTGCAACACGCTATTACCATCAAATCCGATCGCGACAATTTTGCCTGAGAGCCCTGCCTGTGTGATAGCGGTGCCCATGCCGATAGCAGTCGGTTCGTTGGCACCGAAAATGCCTACCAGATCTGGGTTGGCAGCAAGCACGTCCGTTGTCTGGTTGAGCGCAGTGGGCATATCAGCGTTGGAGTACTGCGTCGCAAGAAGGGTAAACTTCGAGTTCGCCTTAATGTAGTCATTGAATCCACCTACGCGCCCGATCTCAGAACCAACGCCAGCAACGTAAGACATGACCTGAATTTTGCCTTCGGTTATTCCGGCCTTGGCGAGCAGGTCGATCATTGTCTTTGCGCATGCCTCTCCCGCTGCCTTGTTGTCTGTTGCAAGGAATGACACATAGTTGGACGGGTCACCAGCGAGCAGCGAGTCGATAATGACAACGGGGATGCCAGCAGCCTTGGCCTTTTCTACCACCGGGATGAGGGCATTCACATCTGAAGGAGCAAGTACAATTGCCTTAACGCCGCGGTCGATTGCACTTTCGACGATACTGATCTGCTCGTTGATGTTGCTCTCTGACTGGGCACCGAGGAAAGTGACCGATAGCTTTGGAGTCAGAGCCTTAAGCTCCGTTTGAGCATCCATGGCTCCCGTCTGCACATTCTGCCAGAAGCTGGAGTTGCCAGTTTTGACAATGACCGCAATCTCCACCGGGCCTTCAGCCACCGGAGCTTCAGTCACCACCGCCGGGGCAGCTGTCGGGGAAGCGCAGGAAACAAGCATCGCCATGGAAACCAGCACTACCGTAACGAACTTTAACTTTCTCATATCATTCTCCTTTTAATTTTTTCCCAATCCATAAGGATTGGGTTTATTGTCTGCACGTTCAGATGCGAACCTCAGCGTTGCAGACGCACGAATTTGGGCCGTTCTCATTAGCGGCTCCTGAGCCGGTCAACCGTCACTGCACCAATGACGACAAGTCCTATAACGATCTGTTGCATAAAGTAGTTAGCACCCGACATTGTGAGGCCCACCGTGAGTATTCCGATGATAAAGGATCCGATTACTGTTCCTCCCACTGTGCCCACACCTCCCATCAGGCTCGCACCGCCAATAACGGCAGCGGCAATTGCGTTCATCTCATAGCCAATTGCACTGTTTGGCTGGGAGGTGACCATCCGGGAGGCGAGAATGATGCCGACCAGGCCCGCAAGGAGACCGGAGAAGATGTAGTTAATATTCTTGATCCGGTGGATCTTGATCCCGGAAAGCCGAGCTGCCTCTTCATTTGATCCTGTAGCGTAGGTATACCGGCCTAGCCATGTTTTACTCAGAATGAAGGAACAGACGAGAGCTACTACAATCATGATGATCACCGGGTAGGATATACCAGGGAATTTTTGCCCGGTCCCAAAGATAGTGCCATTACCAAGTACGCCGAAACCTTTCGGTGCAGGCCACGCGTTGGCGTTCGTAATAGTGAGGGCTACCCCTCGTGCGACCATCATCATGCCAAGTGTTGCGATAAATGGGGGAAGCTTCAGTTTAGTGATCATGAGCCCATTTAGGAGACCGCATATACCTCCAACAAGCAGACCGATGATCCAGCTGAGCCAAATCGGGACTCCTTCAAGGGCGACCATCACGGCAACCGTACCAGTAAGGGCGACAACGGATCCGATGGAAAGATCAATGCCACCCGTGATAATGGTGAAGGTTACACCGATGCCCATGAGGGTGATTGCACTTGTCTGCAGGGCGAGAGTGAGGACGGTTCGCACTGTGAAAAAATTATTCGCCGTAAACGAGAAAATGATAAATAGGACGATAACCGCGACAAAAGGAAGAAATTTCCCAAGAGTCCTAAGAAGTAATGCCCCCCCAAATCGCCCAGACGTTTCCGCAATCTCAGGGGATTCTTCATTAATGGGTTCCGCTATAATATTTCTCATGGTTGCTCACTCGTTGGGGTTAGTTTTTGGCTGGCCATACTTGCGCCTCCTTCTGTGTGAGACATCGCGAGTCTGGACACTTAATTGAGCACCTCATCTGGAGGCGTTTCCGAAGTAGTGAGTGTTGCCGCGAGTTTACCTTCCCAAAGCACCAGGAGGCGGTCGTCATGCTGAGTATCTCTAGCAGGTCGGAAAAGTCCGGAATGATGCCTGTACCCCCACGCATATTAGTCAACTGTGACCTCGGGAAAATCATCACGAGCGCCAACTATGTAGGCCACCACCCGCTCGCGGAACTCGTGAATGTCACCGATGACAGGATAGTCGCATACTTTGCGCCCGTGACGTAGTACTATCATTCGGTCACTCACCTGGTAAATATCTTCCAAGCGGTGACTGATGACGATGATCGAACAGCCCTGCGCCTTAAGCTCACGCACCAAATCGAGTACCTTGCCAATGGCTGCCACACTCAGGGCTGCAGTGGGCTCGTCCATGATGATAACCTTAGCATTGAAAGCTGTTGCGCGGGCAATGGCCACCGCCTGGCGCTGGCCACCTGACAGTTGCTCCACATCCAAGCGCATGGATGAGATGTCAATCTTGAGATTATCCAACAGGCGTTTCGTCTCTTGCTCCATGCGGCGGCTGTCAATCACACCAAACATGCCTAATTTTCGGGACATCTTTTCACGTCCTAGGAAAACATTGGCTGCCACGTTTAGTTTGTTGACAAGGGCTAAATCTTGATACACCATCTCGATGCCCAGGTGACGCGCATACAAAGGATCGCTAATATGTACCTTCTTACCATCGATGAAGATCTCTCCTTCATCAGGGATGTAAGCTCCGCTGAGAACCTTCATCAGTGTAGATTTACCGGCAGCGTTGTCGCCCACCAACCCCAATATTTCATTATTGTTCAATATCAGGTCTACCCCGCGAAGCGCTCGGACAGCAGCAAAGCTCTTCTTGATGTTCCGCATTTCCACGACGGGTATAGATTCTGTCATAGGTTTTATCGCTTTCCCTTGAGTTAGAATAAGAAGCCGTTTTCACCGACAAGGCAGTGAATCTCAGCTTCGACGACACAAAAGCTTAGGTTGTTCAATGCTTTCACGCTGCGGAATTCCTTGGTAATGTTTTTCGTTTCCAAGATGAGGTTCATCTATTGATAGACAATATCTATGCCTGCTTCATGAGACTGGGTTTCATTGCAGAAGGACACCTCGTGTATGCGATATGTCTCCAACTTTCAATGGTACCGGTACCATATTATTATACTATCAGAAATTATTGTCGGTGTCAAGCATTAGAACTTGATTAGAACTTTATATTCAGAAACGATAAGTCATATTGAACGCAAACAAAATAGCAATGAATATAATTACATATCCTGTGTGAGTGTGTGAATACATTATCTCCTTGTCCCGCCAATCAGTCAGAAAAAGGGATATGTGGTTCATTTTAATGAGGGTATCTGCCAGGATTGTCCGTTAGTTCAGATATGTACTGCCCAGAAAGGAAGACGGGATACCTCCTAACACCTGCGTTTCACGGAGGCTCAGGTGCATGTTTCACAGCGGAGCTGGAGAAACCAGAAGAATGCGGATAATGCCCATAATTTACTGGCCGCAGTGAAAGCCACTGTTCAGCAGGTGAAATATCACTTTTCCAGGAGCAAGCTGTCTGTGCGAGGTTGTTTCAGGGTGAGCTGTATGATGGTGTGATCGGCAATAATGACGAATGTCAGGCGTATTTCACGTTACCTGGACCTGAAAACAGAGCAGCTGTTCCAGCATATCTGTACCCGAATTGGTTCCGAAGGGTACGCGATATGCATCGGTATGATGCAAGGAAAGGCGATCCATAGACCTCTCCATAGTGGGGAGATTAAAGTCACCGATGATGTTTCAGATTATCCATAAATGTACGGGACATTTGTCCCTAATCACACGGGACACCTGCCCATCGACTTTCATCAAAAAATGAAATACAATCTTTTTAAACGACAACAGATAGAATAATAAGAAAAACCCCTCTCCATATGGAGAAGGGTAAGTTTACGACCTGCGGAGAGGGTGGGTATGCACTCAGCAGCTTATAGGTTCCCACTCTGCCGGACTTAATATATCTGATGGTAATATTGTCAAAGTACTTGCGCCGACTAAAAAAATTAGTTCGCGTCGGGCCTTCTCACTTCTTAATCGCTTATCTACCGTTGTATATCCTCCTTAGCACCTGTCAAGGTCTTGTGGGACATCTTAAGCAGGATTTCGACACCGGTACTCATCTGTCCAGAGTTTACCTTCATGTCATTAATATTCATTTTCATTGCTCTGTGCTCTATCCAATTGAAAAGTGGTTTTACAAAATTGGCCAAAACAATTCTCCAGCTCGAGTATCCCAGCCAACGTGTTCATTGCGCTTGATTCCACCTTGCAGACCATGAGCGTGATGACTGAGCCCGCTAGAGACCGTGTTTCGTTGCTCAGGCTATGATTATCATACAAGGTTATTGTTTCAGAGGCGACAGGCAGATGTCCCGTTGTGTGAGGGACAATTGTCCCGCATAACAGTGATATGACCAGCGATTGTTGCTATAAATTCACTATTAGTTAGGAGTTGTGGCAGTACGTAAACTGGAGCAGCTATTTACCCAAATGAGATCATTTAGTAAAGCGGTCTGGTGGACTTGGCGGGATTCAAACCTACGGCATCTTCAGTGCGATGGATAAAAATGCAAGGGAAAACGGGAAAATAGCCGTCTATTACGTCTAATATCGCCCAAAATCAACAGTCTATTTCAGCGTATTAGTACCCAATTGTACCCGTGGTAAGAAAAAATGAAAGACGGTTCGCAGCCCTGCTCATTGGGGGAAAAAATAAATAAAACAAGTAATATAGGTTATTTGAAATATCCTTCTAATTGGTTGAGCTTGAATAATAAACCAATAGTAAAAAAGGAATTTCCGAAAAAACACCCTTCCCAATCAATGTTCTTCTCTGTTAACCCCAATGTATTGGAAGAAATGAACGAGTAAAATAATTCCATTTTATGATTTACCCAAATATTACACTTATCCGGAATAACTCAATGATTATTCCCGATCAATCAACTCTTATGATATTTCACTAGATTCTCTTAAAGATAGGTTTTAATAAAGGATACAATTCGCGATAAATTGGATATGCATCACGATAGATCGCGACTTGCATTTCACTCGGCTTCGTGAATTCTGTCAGCCTGATTACTTCTTTGCATGCCGACGCAACATCTGCCCAACAACCGGCACCTACCCCTGCCAATAGAGCTGCACCATAAGCTGCCCCCTCGACCACTCTAACAGTCACCAACTCATATCCCAGCACACTCGCCAGAATCTGTCGCCATAACCGACTCTTTATTCCACCACCGGAGGCGCGTATCTGGTCAATAGAGCCCAATTCGGCATTTTGGATAAGCATAAAATTATCCTTTAATCCAAACGCTACACCTTCCAGTACAGCGCGGGTTATGTGCCCACGTCCATGCCTCAACGTCATGCCGATAAAAGCACCGCGTGCCGATGGATCAGGGTGCGGGGTCCGTTCGCCGCTCAGGTAAGGCAAGAAGAATAATCCTTCGCTCCCGGTTGCGACCCCCTCCGCCTCCTTCAGCAAGTCATCAAAGCTTAATCCTGGGGCAAACGTGTCACGATACCACTGCAAACTACCCGCCGCTGAAAGCATCACGCCCATAAAATGCCACATTCCGGGCACAGCATGGCAAAAGGCATGCAGCCGCCCTTCAGGTTCAATTAATACAGAGGGTGCCGTGGCAAAGACTACACCGCTGGTACCTACGGTTAGCCCAATGATTCCCGGCATAACCGCACCAACCCCAATGGCCTGCGCGGATTGGTCACCACCACCTGCAACAACAGGCGTGCCAACTTTCAAACCGGAGGCTTCTGCAGCAGCAGATGTGACATGCCCAGTTATCTGTGGCCCCTCATAAACTGGCGGCATCCAACTGCGAGGTATACCAAGAGCAGACAATACATCATCCGACCAGTCGCGTCTCCTCAAATCGAACAAGACAGTCCCAGACCCATCCGCCTTGTCCATGGCGTAATCACCTGTCAACTTGTAACGCACAAAATCCTTCGGCAATAGCACATGGGCGGCTTGGTTATAGATTTCCGGCTCATTTTCCTTGACCCACAGGATTTTTGGCGCAGTGAAACCGGTCAAAGCTACGTTGCCAGTAATCTGGATGAACCTCTCTCGCCCAATAAGTGAATGGATTTCGTCGCATTGTGCCTGGGTGCGTTGGTCATTCCACAGAATGGCAGGGCGCAAGACTTTACCGGCCTTATCGAGCAGGACCAAGCCATGCATTTGCCCTGTCAGACCAATAGCAGCGACTGAATCACCCACTTCACCCACTTGTTGTAAAACAGTACCGATACATGCGCAGACCGCGTGCCACCATTCCATAGGATCTTGCTCAGACCAGAGTGGCTTCGGTGTTTGCAGCGTATGCGGTGCTGAAGCAACTGCAACCACTCTTCCAGCTTCATCGATGAGCAGTGCCTTACTGCTTGTCGTGGAAATGTCAATTCCGAGAAAATAACTCTTCGCACTCATCTGTCTACTTTTTTTATCGAACTCCAAGAAGTAAATCGATGGTCAATTGGTCGAGTCGTTCGTATTTCAGCCCCCGCATAGAGATGGCCTTGCGATCAAAAGAGTGCGCTTTGAGTGCAGCAGCTTTTTCAGCAGTATATTTGCCGATGTAGGGAGCCATCTCTGCATCAGTTGTGTTAATTTCAGCAAGTAATGCCTGGATCTCTGAGTCGGCGTTGAATTGGGCAGCTTTTTCTTTGAGGATAAGATAGGTGCGCATGCATCCACGTGCAAATTCCCTCACACCTTCATAATCCTCGGTTCTGTAAGCATGAGCATCAAAGTGGCGTGAACCTGGATATCCAACATCTTCAAGGAATTTAACCAGGAAGAAGGCTGCCTTTAAGTCACGCGAGCCAAAACGCAAATCCTGGTCATATCGGCCTGGATATTGATCATTCAAATCAATGTGAAATAACTTACCCGCTTCCCAAGCCTGAGCCACACCATGCAGGAAGTTAATACCAGCCATGTGCTCATGAGCCACTTCGGGGTTAACCCCAACCATCTCCGGATGGTCGAGTGTGGCAATGAACGCCAGCATATGGCCGGTGGTCGAGTTATACAGATCCCCACGTGGTTCGTTCGGCTTGGCCTCTAGAGCGAATTTTAGATGATATTGGTTGTCAAGCGCATATTCACACAGAAAATTCAGTGCCTCACGCGTGCGTTTGATCGCATCAAGAGGATTCTTACTAGAATCCGTTTCTGTGCCTTCACGCCCGCCCCAGAAGACATAGGTACTGGCACCAAATTCCACGCCAAGATCGATGGCTTTCATCGTCTTTTGTAGGCCATAGGCGCGCACTTGGGCATCATTACTGGTAAATGCTCCATCCTTGAAGACAGGATCGCTGAATAAATTGGTGGTCGCCATGGGTACCACGATACCTGTATCCGTCAGGGCTTTCCGAAATTCCTTCTTGATAGCCTCCGCTTCGGCAGGCGTGGCATCGATCGGGATCAGGTCATTGTCGTGGAAATTAACACCATATGCACCCACTTCTCCCAACAGGTAGACCAACTCTGCTGGAGTTTTTTGCTCACGTGTGGCGCTGCCAAACGGATCCACACCACGATTACCAACAGTCCACAGACCAAAGGTAAATTTGTGTTCAGGTTTCGGCAAGTAATCAGACATGGCATCTCCTTTGTAATGCTTTTATGAGATCAAGAATTCCTCACAAATCGGTTGTGAAGTACCAAGCTCCACCCCGCGAGAGCCGGGTGAGCAACCACCCGCAATCAATTTATATTTTCCTGGCACTATCTTTTGCCGACCATCATCGTCAAATAGCATAAGCATTTCTGGTGGGATACTTATCCGGATAGTCTTCACCTGCCCAGGCTTGAGGCGTACCCTACGAAAGGCAATCAGCTGGTACAAAGGCGCGGGCGTGCTGATATCCACTCCACTCAGATATAACTGGATTACTTCGTCTGCAGCAACAGTGCCGGAATTTTTAAGCGTAACAGCTACCCTCAAACCCCTGGTTGGTTCGATTGGCGGGATGATAGATAGGTGGAGATATTCAAACCTGGTATAAGATAGCCCAAAACCGAATGGAAAGAGCGGTTCTTTAGTCGCAAATCGGTAGGTACGCTCAGCCATGCTGTAATCTTCGAAGGGCGGCAAGTCGGTTGTGGCTTTTACGAATGTGATGGTTATCTTCCCGCTGGGTGAGGCATCCCCAAAGAGCAAGCTTGCTACAGCTCGCCCGCCTTCCTGCCCTGGATACCAAACAAATAGGATCGCCTCCACCAAATCAGTAATATCACCTAATGCAATTGGGCTGCCTCCCGTCAGCACCAGCACGATGCGCGCCCCAAGCATAGCCAGCTTGCGAATAAATTCCTGCTGAACGGCGGGTAGCTCTAAATTTGTTCGATCTCCAGCTTCTGTATTGAGGATCGATTCACCCTCTTCGCCTTCCATGAGAGGGGATGTTCCCGCACACACAATCGTTAGATCAGCGCTGATCGCTTCATCTTCGGCTCTATTATGTAGAATTTCACTTTCTTGCATCCACTGACATCCTGGCCGATACTCCACTCTTATACCTTCTGGCAGGCGATCTACGATGCCCTCAATTATTGTGACCATTTTATCGTTTATACCGTAATAGTTGCCCAATAACACATCCAGGCTTGCTGCTGCTGGACCAGTAATAAAAATGCTGTTTACTTGTGATCCGATGGGTAATATATGATCCTTATTTTTTAACAACACTGCTGATTCGAGTGCGGCACGGTATGCCAGCTCACGGTGCTTTTTCGATCCCACAACCGACATGGGTGTAGAGGCATATGGTACCTGATCGGGTGGATCAAACATGCCCAATTTGAAACGGGTGGTTAACACTCTTGAAAGAGCTAGGTCTATATCAGCTTGTGAGATCAACCCCTGTGCTAAGGCTTCGCCTAGGTGTTCAAATGTGCAACCACACGAAAGGTCACAACCGATTTTCAAAGCCAGTGCAGCTGTTTCAACCGGACCAGAAGTATAGAGGTGTCCTTCATGAATATCGGAAAGAGCCCAACAATCAGAGACAACATGCCCGGTAAAACCCCATTCACCTCGCAAAATATCATGGATGAGCAACTTGCTCGCACACGCAGGCTCACCTAAAACACGGTTGTACGCACCCATTACAGCTTCGACTTTTCCCTCGATTACCAATTTCTTGAAGGCTGGTAAATAAGATTCATATAGGTCGTGATAGCTAACCTTGGCATCAAAACCATGACGTAATTTCTCAGGCCCACTATGGACAGCATAATGCTTAGCGCACGCAGCAGTTTTCAGATATTTTGAATCATCACCCTGCAAACCCTGCACATAAGCCATGCCCATTTCTCCGGTTAAAAACGGATCCTCGCCCCAAGTTTCCTGTCCACGTCCCCAGCGGGGGTCCCGAAACAAGTTGATGTTCGGTGACCAAAATGTCAACCCCTGATAAAGGTTGGTCTCTCCCTTAGTGCGCAGGGTTTCGTGGAATTTTGCACGGCCTTCGTCGGCAGTTGCTGATGCGATAGATTTCACTAATGCCGGGTTCCATGTTGCTGACATGCCAATCACTTGCGGGAAAACAGTTGCCCGTCCATTACGCCCAACTCCATGCAAACCTTCACTCCAAAAATTATAGGGAGCCATCCCCAAGCGTGGGATGCCATCCGCGCTGTGTATAAATTGGCTGAGTTTTTCGCCCAGCGTCATACGTGAAATTAAATCTCGAACGCGTTCAGAAACAGGTAAATTGGGATCGAGGTAAGGACTGTTGGTCATAACTATTCCTTCTCTAAATGAAAAAAATCACTCATTCACCTATCCGCGGAACTTTACACGAATCACGAATGATCAGTTCTGTGGGCAATTCGATCCGCCCAATCTTTTTTTGAGATTTGTTCAATAACTCAAGCAGCATTTGGGTCGCAACCCGACCCATTTTTTCCAGTGGTTGTCTGACTGTAGTTAGTGCAGGGCGGATTAATGATGCTTGGGGGATATCATCGAAACCGATCACTGAAACATCATCCGGGACACGCAATCCCCGGTGACGGATAGCGTCCATCACACCCATCGCCATGACATCATTTGAAGCAAATATAGCAGTAGGGGGATTCGGCAGGTCAAGCAGGATGGATGCCCCGGTAAAACCGTCCGGTTGGAAAAAAGTCCCCTCATAGATCAATTCTGGTGCGTCAGGGATGTGATTAGTCCGAAGGGCGGAACGATAACCATCGAGCCGATCGAGGGCACAGCCAAGGTCCATCCAGCCAGTGATGAAACCAATTCGCTGGTGTCCTAGCTTAATCAGATATTCGGTCGCAGTGAACCCCCCCTGCCAGTTCGCTGCCCCTACTGCGGGGCATTCTGGCCCAATTCCTTGGTGATCTATAAGGATGAATGGGAAATTTTGCTTGGTCAATAAACCGATAAAATCGGCAGAGCTGCGAGGGAGCACAAGTATTAGGCCATCCACCATCCCTGTGGCTAGATTTGTCACGTAATTGGCTTCCTTGCTAGCAGTACGCTGAGTTGTATACAAGATGAGATCAAGTTCGCTTAATCCTAATTCAGCATCAATGCCACGGATAATCTCACCGATGTACCCTGTTCCAAGATCCGGGATGAGAACCCCAATATTGTTTGTCCTGCCTCCAGCCAGGCTGCGTGCCTGGCGGTTTGCCACATACCCTAGGCGTACCATGGTTTGCAGAACACGATCTCGTGTTTCTTGTTTCACGTGCACATCATGATTGATTACCCGCGAGACCGTCCCATAAGAAACATTTGCCTCTGCGGCGACATCTATTATTGTGACTTTGGAGGTACGATTTTTCACGGTTACTCTTGTGAGCGTTTACGCATATTGTTGTTTCTTTATGTTGTTAGCCTGAAAACACATGAAAATACATAATTATCCGGGTTTCAACAGGCATAATTGAAAGTATTTAACCAATAATGGGGAAATAACGGAATTTTTATTGATAAGCGATGAATATTTTTTTGTAAACGTTATCATTATAATAGCATTAAAAACAGTTAGAGTCAATAGTCTTCACGGTAACAGCTGATATTGTTCGTCCCAGGAAGGAAGTATGGGTGATAACAGACTGAACGTGTGACTGGGTTTTTCCAAGATTTCTCCAGCTATGAAGGGTGATCATTGACCCGGCGAGAATCGAATTGCGACTTCTTCGGTGCAATGGATAAAAATCCAAGAGAAAAAGCCTTTTTTACATCTACATTCCCCTAAAATCAATGTACTGTTCTAGCATAATTGTACCCATATTGTATCCGGATATGCATCGGTTTGAAGGAGAGGTGGTTGATCGATATCCCACAATACACGCTAGAAAGATCTATGAAATTTGATAGGTTTGATTATGAATATCTTTAACCAAAGCAGGCTGTGTAGTTATCTACCATAAAAAAATCATCCATTTGTGTAGTATGATGAGGCAGAAAACGTGACTAAGTTCTTTAGAAACTTTTATAGGGTAATCAATTATTACTGCACAAAGTCCGGTGTGAGAGTAGTCTGCCGAGCAAGTTTTATTTGCGATGAGAGCGATAAGCGACGAAATTTCTTTTTTGGTAGTAGCGCACAGGCTGCAAGGCAGCAGAAACGTCACAGACAGGTGTAGGAAAGACACTGGCACGCAAAAACCGGACCTGGTTTAGCCTGGGAGTGGGAGTAAGTTGCTGAAGTAGTATTTGATCAGGTAGGTCGTCGATATTACGGCGGATGATCAGCCAGAACTCACCTGCTAATTTGACGGAAACTATTACGTTCGCGAATCAGGTCGATGCGGGTGTAGTCAAGGTTAACGAGCCGACCAGGGGTCTGGCGCTCAACGCTCCCTTCGGCGGATTCAAACAATCGAGCACCAATAATTATAAGGAATAGGGATATGATGCAATGGATTTTTATACCAATACCAAGATAATCTATGTGAATCATGAATAACATCTTCGACGTTCAAACCCACGCTTCGGGCCCTGCGGGACGCCTGCCTCTCCATTCCGATTTCTTAAGAGACGCCCCCAGCGGACACATCTTCGGCTGGACGCAGGACGCGGCCATGGGATGGAGTCCAGCCGACCTCGGCAAAGACGAATATCTCATCCTGAGCACACAGGGCGGTATCCGTGCAGAAAATGGCTACCCCATCGCCCTCGGCTATCACACAGGACACTATGAAGTAGGTCTACTCGCGCAAGCTGCAGCTAGCGAATTCAAACAACACAATGCCATTCCCTTTGCAGGCTTCGTTAGCGATCCATGCGATGGACGAACGCAAGGCACCT
>Ga0208980_10000294_pt1 | contig 27179 bp, 21 predicted proteins | sample WetSurMetagenome_3_FD_187993 | JGI IMG/M metagenome (GOLD analysis project Ga0208980, IMG submission 187993) | Wetland microbial communities from Twitchell Island in the Sacramento Delta, sample from surface sediment Aug2011 Site A1 Bulk (version 2) | ecosystem: Environmental > Aquatic > Marine... | reverse complement strand
GCAACCTGTGCACCCTGGGCGGCCAACTCATCCATGGCCGGTTTTGAGCGGTTGAGAACAACCAGGGGAAACCCTGCTTTTAACAAGTTGCGGCAGATGGGTTTTCCCATCAACCCGAGACCAATGTATCCAATCTTCAACATTCTGCCTCCTTATCGCAATTAATCCCCCGGATTATAAACGCGGTCGTATAATGAGTGGGGGATATTGATAAATATTCACCTTCAGGAGCATGATCTTGAGCGAAGTTGAGACGTTTTACCAGGCAGTGAAATCGGGTGACGGAAATTCAGTCAAACAAATGGTCGAAAAAAATCCGGCCATCGTCAATGCAATGGATGAAACCAATATTTCCCCGGTGCTGACGGCTGCTTATCATAACGAAATGGGAGTTGCCAATTACCTGGTGGCAAACGGCGCGAAGATGGACATCTTTAGCTCCTCCGCCTTGGGGTTGACGTATATCGTGAAGAACCTGGTGCAAAAATATCCCAAGATGGTCAACGCGGTAGCCATTGATGGCTATCAACCCCTGGGATTAGCAAGCTTTTTTGGACGAACGGAAACTGCACAATACCTGATTATGCACGGAGCTGAGGTGAACTCTCCCTCCGTGAATGAAACGCGCGTTATGCCGTTACACTCTGCGGCAGCAGGCAGGCACTTGGATGTGGTTCGATTGCTGCTGGCCAACGGGGCGGATGTGAATGCAGAGCAGCAAGGGGGGTTCACCGCGCTGCACGCGGCTGCCCAAAACGGACAGGTGGAGATGATCCAGCTTCTGCTGGCCAATGGCGCCAAAGTGGATGCCCTCACCTTTGACCGCAAAACCCCTGCTGATTTTGCCCGCGAACGCGGGCATGCGGATGCCCTTTCCCTGCTGGGGGACTAGGAATGTCCTCCCCCGACCACAAAAAAACCTATCACTCGGAAACAGAAAATTACGACCGGCTTATCAACCGCGAGGATTGGCAGGGGAATATTCTGCGCGAGATCGAGCGTATCTGCCCTCCGGATGGGTTGGACGTCCTGGACCTGGGGGCGGGCACGGGTAGGTTCGAAACGCTTCTGGCTGGCAGGGCAGCCTCGCTCACGGCATTGGATCTTTTCCCTGCCATGCTGGGGATTGCCCGGGAGAAACTGGTTGATCTTAATGTGGGGAGCTTGCGCCTGGCAGCCGGCGATCACCGAGCGCTGCCTCTGACGGATCGGAGCTTCGACCTTGTGATCTCTGGCTGGAGTATCTGTTACCTCGCAGATTGGTATCCCGAAACCTGGCGTAATGAATTGAGCAAAGCCTTTGCTGAGATCGGGCGGGTGATCCGTCCGGGAGGAAGAGTGATCCTGCTGGAAACCCAGGGAACCGGGTTCGAATCTCCAAATCCACCCCCGCACCTGGCGGCGTATTTCGATTATCTTAAAAACGATAAGTACGAATTTTCCTGGGTGCGAACGGATTATCGGTTTACTGATCTTGAGGAAGCCGAATCGATCACCCGGTTCTTTTTCGGGGAGGAGCTGGCTGCCCAGGTGAAGGCCAAAAACTGGGTGATCCTGCCCGAATGTACAGGGTTTTGGACGAAAATATTGCCCTGATTGTATAAACATCGTACAATGTAAATCATAAATTCATATAAGAGGTTCATCATGAAAAAAGACATCTTTCGGCAGATCCTAATCGTTGTAACCTTTCTATTTACATTAATAGCCAATGGCTTGGCCAATGCGCTGCCTTTGAACGGGCAGACCACCGGCGCAATTTCCGACAGCTTCCAGGTTGTTTTTGTCCCGGCGGGTTATGTTTTCTCGATCTGGGGTGTGATCTACCTGCTTCTGGCTGGTTTCACGGTCTACCAGGCATTGCCTGCCCAGCGGGAAAATGACACCTTGCGCAGAATCGGCTTCCTGGCTGCCATCAGTAATGTACTCAATGGCGTCTGGATCTTCTTCTGGCATTACAACCTTTACGGCTGGACGATGGTCATTATGCTCGGACTGCTGGCGACGCTGATCGCGCTCTACATGCGCCTTGGTATCGGCCTGCGCAAATTCTCAACCGCGGAGAAATGGCTGATCAGCATTCCCTTCAGCGTTTACCTGGGCTGGATCACAGTGGCTACCATCGCAAACGCCACAGCGCTGCTCAAATATTCCGGCTGGAGCGGGTGGGGGGTGGACGGGCAGGTTTGGACGATCCTTCTGCTGGCGGCCGGGGTGATCATCTCCGCGCTGATGAGCCTGCGTCACCGGGATATTGGGTATGCTCTGGTTCTTGTCTGGGCGTTCACCGGCATCGCGGTCAAATGGCTGGGGGTTTACCCGGCAGTGGTGATAAGCGCCTTTATCGCAGTCGGATTTGTCCTCCTCTTTCTTGCGATCGGGCGATTGCGGAAACCGAAACTGCAGGAAGCATAATACCCAAAAGAAAAACCGGAAGGGAAAACCCCTTCCGGTTTATTTTTACTTCAATTGATTTCGCAATTTTCCGGCGGTTTCCTGGAAACTTCGAAGTTTGTCGCGCTCTTTTTCCACCAGGGCTGCCGGTGCGCGTTTGGCAAAATCGCTGGAGAGCAATTTCTCCAGCCGTTCAATCTGGGATTCAGCTTCATGCAGATCCTGCTCCTGGCGGGTGCGGTCTAGGGCTCCATCCGCTTTGATAGGTGCCGGGATGAAAACCTCAACACCGCGAAGAACCAGGGAAAGATTTCCAACTGGTTTTTCACCCAACGCTTTCCGAATCTCCGTTTTTTCAGGATCCAACTTGGCCAGGCTGAACAGCACACTCTTCTGTGATTCCAGCAGGTCGAGATTTTCGCCAGCGGCGATCTTTGCGGGGAGCCGCTCGCCTGGGGTGATTCCGTTTTCAGTGCGCAGGTTGCGAATGCCTTTGACCAATTCCATGATCAATTCAAAATCTTCGATCAGCTTAGCATTATTGATGGCTAGCAATGAGGGTTCCGGCCATCGTGCGATCATCAGGGCATCCTCCCAATCGCCGGATTGCGACTGCGCGCGAAATCCCTTTTCCCTGGCAGCCTGTTTGAGGTAACCCCAAAGTTCCTCGGTAATAAAGGGAGTGAACGGGTGCAGCAGGCGCAAGCAGGTATCCAAAACCTGCATAAGGATGATCGCTGTCTGTCTGGCTTGACCACCTCCGGCAGCAAGCTGCTGCTTGGAGACTTCGATGTACCAATCCGCAAATTCACTCCAGAGAAAGTCGTACACCTGGCGGCCGCCTTCACCGTAAAGATGACCTTCGAAAAGACGATCTACACTTCGAACCAAACCGGAAAGCTTAGTCTGGATCCACTTATCTGCCAAAGTGGCTTGTGCTGGTTCTCCGGTATCTGAGGGCGCGTTCTCAATCGCAGCGATCACAAACCGGCCAACATTCCAGATCTTGTTGGCAAAATTCCGGTTGGCCTCCACTTTCTTCACGGAAAGGTTCTTGTCATTTCCGGGAGCTGAACCAACCAACACACTGAAGCGAAGCGCGTCGGTCCCCAGATCGTTCATCAGGATTAATGGGTCGATCACATTGCCCTTGGTCTTGCTCATCTTTTGTCCATGCTCATCGCGGATTAAGCCGTGTAAAAAAACCGTGCTGAAAGGGACTTCGCCGGTGAATTCCAGGCCGAACATGATCATGCGCGCCACCCAGAAGAAGAGGATGTCGTATCCCGTTTCCATCATGGTGGTGGGATAGAAATAGCGCATGTCGGGTGTATCCTGCGGCCAGCCCAGGGTGGAGAACGGCCAGAGACCTGCAGAGAACCAGGTGTCCAACACGTCCGGATCCTGCTCGATCTTTTCACTGTGGCAATGGCTGCAAATGGTAGGATCGGTCCGCGAAACCGTAATTTCACCACAATCTGTGCAGTACCAAACAGGGATGCGATGCCCCCACCATAACTGGCGGCTGATGCACCAGTCCTGGATGTTCTCCAACCAGTTGTTATAGACTTTGGTAAAGTGCTCCGGAACGAACTTGATCTTCCCGCCGCGGACGGCTTCCAGGGCTGCTTCCGCCAGGGGTTGGATGCGGATAAACCATTGGGTGGAGATCATCGGTTCGACGATCTCACCTCCCCGTTGAGAGCGGGGGACGTTGATCCGGTATGGTTTTTCTTCGATCACGAGCCCGGCTTCGCGCATATCCGCCCAAATCTTCTTCCGGCATTCAAAGCGGTCGAGGCCCTCATATTTTCCACCACTTGAATTTACCTTCGCGGATTCATCCAATACGGAGATGACATCCAAATTGTGGGTTTTTCCGATTTCGTAGTCATTGGGATCGTGACCCGGGGTGATCTTGAGGGCACCCGTGCCGAACTCGCGGTCCACGTAAGTGTCGCTGATCACCGGGATCTCGCGACCGAGGATGGGCACCAGGGCGGTTTTACCGATAAATTTCTGGTAACGGGGATCTTCCGGGTGGACTGCCACGGCAGTATCGCCCAGTATGGTCTCGGGGCGGGTGGTGGCAACAGGGATGAAATCGCCTGAGCCGTCTGCGAGCATGTATTTGAAGAAGTACAGGGTGCCGTTCTCTTCGGAGTACTCCACCTCGAGATCGCTGACCGCGGTACGCAGGAGAGGCGCCCAATTAATCAATCGTTTTCCTCGATAGATCAATCCTTTTTCGTAAAGGCGGACAAACGCTTCACGCACTGCCTTCGATAACCCTTCATCCAACGTAAATCGTTCCCTTGACCAGTCGCAGGATGCACCAAGGCGTCGGATTTGTCTGGTTATCAGGCTGCCATACTTTTCCTTCCACTCCCAGGTGCGTTTGATGAATTCCTCCCTCCCGAGCTCATCCCTGGTGACCTCGTCATTTTCCAGGAGGTACCTTTCCACCAGCATCTGTGTCGCAATACCAGCGTGGTCGGTTCCCGGCACCCACAGAGCGGAGAGTCCCTTCATGCGGGCATGGCGGATCATCAGGTCTTCCATGGCGACAAACATGGCGTGCCCAAGATGCAGCTCGCCGGTTACGTTGGGGGGAGGAATGGCGATCACGTATGGTTTAACGGAGGGATCGAAATCCGGCTTTTGTGGATCGCTGGAGGGGGAGAAATACCCCCGCTGCTCCCACCAATCGTACAGGCGCTGTTCGGTGGATTTGAAATCGTAAGTTTTCGGTAATTCGATCGGCATCATGCACTCCTTTAAAATAAAAACCCTTTCATCCATGAGGACGAAAGAGCCTGTCTTCCGCGGTACCACCCCGGTTCGCCTTTCCTGGCGCACTCACCCGCACAAATCATTGCGGTTCAGCGTTAGCGGGCTTACCCGTGCCGTTCTACTCTCTAGAAGATTTCTTCGGCATTTTACCCTGCGACTTCGATTGCTGCCTGCTTGGGATCTTCTCAGTCAGTCCATCCCTTCCTGTCAGCCGCGACACAATCTACTCCTCAGAGCTCAGAATATTTATCTTCTTTCATTATAGTCAGGGCAGTGGGTAAAGTCAATAAAAAGACGCGAAGCGGATCGAAATTCGCATTTTTTACTTTTGTCGGTTAAACTATTTCCACATGGTTCCTTTCATCCGGACAAGGTTATCCGCAACTTTATTACTGTTTTGCGTTCTCTCATTGGCCGTTACAGCCTGTCAGCCATTCGTGCCCGGGGTGGCTGCCACCGCGACGACGCAACCCACCAGGCGGCCGACCACGCAATCGACAATTATCCCGGACGAACGCTCCACGCTGGCTGCGGAACTGCAGGTATCCCCGGGGGCGCTTGCAGGCATGAAGCTCACTTTCTGGCATCCCCTCTCAGGCAAATCCGCTGATGTATTAAACCAACTTGTCAACGAATTCAACCAGAGAAACGTGTATGGGATCTTTGTCACCCCGTCATCATACTTCAGTGAGTCCGAGTTGGCAGCCGAAATGGAGAACGTTAATCAGATGGGTTCACCATTACCGTCCATGGTGATGGCTTCCGCGGACCTGCTCAACAAATGGCAGCAGGACACCGGGAAGGTAATCGATCTGGAGCCCTACCTGAATGAAGCGGGGGTCGGATTGACCCAGCAACAACTTGCTGACTTGTTCCCATCTTTTTTTCCGAAGGAAGCAGACGAAGCAGGCAGACTGGGGTTGCCGGCTTATCGCAGCGGAGGAGTACTTTTTTACAATCAAACCTGGGCGAACGAATTGGGATTTCAAAACCCGCCTGCCTCTTTGGAAGAATTCAAGCAGCAAGCTTGCGCGGCAGCGGAGGCGAATGCAAGCGATAAGAAACGCGCCAACGATGGGACGGGAGGGTGGTTCATCAACACCGGATGGGAGAGCGCGGTGAGCTGGCTGCAGGCGTTTGGATTTAATCGTCTGAAGGCAGGCGGCAGCGGGGATTTCTCTTTTTCCACTCCAGACGCCGAAAAGGCATTGACCTACTTGAAAAGTTTGAACGATCAGGGCTGTGCCTGGAGCGGCCGCAAGGCTGATCCGCAGGAGTATTTCGCCACCCGGCAGGCACTTTTCTATTCTGCGTCGTTGGAGGAAATTGCGTCCCAAGCATTAACGAACACCCGGCTTGATTCCCAGGACCAGTGGATTCCGATCGCTTACCCAGGCCAAACGGCTTCAAGCGAAATCCTGACAACCGGGTACGATTATGCTATTCTGAAATCCGATGCCCGCTCCCAGATGGCAGCCTGGCTGTTTATCAAATGGCTATCAGATCCTGCCCGTCATGCCCGGCTGGCTGCAGCGGATACCACCTTTCCGCTTTCCTATTCAGAGGTGGCTGCCCTCGGTTCGCTGGGCGAACAGAACCTGCAATGGCAGCAGGCGCTTGGATTCATTTCACAAGCCAGGCAGGCTCCGGATTTTCCCGACTGGTGGATGGTACGCCAGATCCTGGAAGATGCCTTTTGGAAGAGCCTACAGCCAAATGTGACTGAGTCTGATCTGCCCATCATATTGCGTGAATTGGATGCAACCATTTCCGAGGTACTTGGCAGGTGAAGAAAAACCTTCCGGAGGCGGTGATCTATACCGACGGTGCCTGTGATCCGAATCCGGGACGGGGCGGCTGGGCAGCCCTGATCATCACGCAGACCGAGAAACTGGAGATCAGTGGCAGGGAAGCGGAAAGTACCAACAACCGCATGGAACTGACCGCCGCCATCCGGGCGTTGAAATCTCTTAAACAACCTTCCACCGTGACGATCTATACGGATTCCCAGTATGTGCAGAAAGGGATCAGGGAATGGCTGCCGGGGTGGATCAGGAAGAACTGGCGGACGACCACTGGCAAGGTTGCCAACCGCGATCTCTGGGAGGAATTACTGGAAGCAGAAAAACCTCACCAGGTGCGCTGGGAGTGGTTGCGGGGACATGATGGAGATTTGAACAACCAGCGGGTGGATCTGCTTGCGAAACGAGCGCGTTCAAAATCCTGAGCTAGCTGAGACCGAGTACCAGGCAGATCGCCCAGAGCGCCAGACCGATCAGGAATACCCAAACGATCTGCAGCTTCAAAATGCGAACCGCGCAAAATGCAGCCGCGGCGAATAGAGCAGTGAGCCACCCTCGGATACCCGTTTGCGCCATTTGGTAGGTGATCATGACGAGCATCCCGACGAAAGCAGCCAGCACGCCTGCCAGGGCGCCCTTGATCACGGTGGAATTGCGCACCCGATTATAGATCTGGGTGAAGATCAGGGTCATTGCGAAGGTTGGTGAAAAAATGGCGAAGGTAGCAGCGATCGCCCCAAAAACACCGGCGACTTTGTAGCCGATGAAGACGACAGTTACAAGGAATGGTCCGGGGGTGATCTGACCCATGGCGACGCCATCCGAGAATTGAGTGGGGGTGAGCAGGTGCAGGTGATCCACTACTTCCGTACGCAGCAGGGGCAGGATCATCATCCCGTTGCCGAAGGCAATTGAGCCGATCTTGAAAAAGGAAAGGCAAAGATAATTGAGCGGGGGAGCGAAGGTGGTGCAGATCGCCAGGTAGCCCAGGATGATGGCTACCACGATCCCGATCTGGATCCAATCCCAGCGCGTGGAGTGCACGTCCAAATCCATTGGCGCCTCCTCCTCGGCTGGGATCTTTTTGGGGCGCAGCAGCAGAATTCCCAATGCCAGCGATACAAGCACGATCCAGAGGGAATCAACCGAAAAGTAGATGGCTGGAATTGCCGCGATTGCGATTAGCCAGGCTGCCCAAGTTCGCAGCGCTTTCAATCCCAGATCGATGGCCAAATTAAGGATGATCCCAACCACGATGGCTTCCAGCCCAATGAATAGTTTGGGAACCCAGGGAATATTGCCAGTGGAGAAATACAGCGCGGAAAGCCCGAGCATCAGCAGGAACGAGGGCAGGACGAACCCCATGGTGGAAATGATCGCCCCCGGTACGCGCCGAATCTGATACCCCAGGTAGGCTGCGTAATCGAAGTTCACCGGGCCGGGGTATAGCTGGACGAGGGCAATGCCCTCATCCAGTTTTTCCTCGCTAAGCCAACCTCGTTTTTTGATATTGGCACGCAGCACCTGCAGCGCGGTGAAACCAAAAGCTGTCAGCCCGGTGAAAAGAAAAGTCTTCGCCAGGGTGAAATAGCCGATTGGCTCTTGCTTCTGGGGTGTGAGGGGTTCTTCAGGCATGGGATCGAGATTCAATCTGCCAGGATCTTCTCAATCTCTTCAAGTTCCGCGCTGGAAAAATCCAATCGATCCAGGGCGGCGACGTTCTCTTCAAGCTGTTTCACAGAACTGGCCCCGATCAAGGCCGATGTCATCCCCTGCAGGCGCAGCACCCAGGCGATGGCTAACTGCGCCATGTTCTGTCCGCGAGTTTTAGCCAGGGCATAGAGCCGGCGAACCTTATCGATCCTTTCCGGGGTGATATCCGAGGTCTGCAGGAATCCCACAGGACCCGCGGCACGGGAATCCGAAGGGATGCCTTCCAGGTAGCGATTGGTGAGCAATCCCTGGGCAAGCGGGGAAAAGGCGATGCATCCGATGCCTTCGTCATTTAGCACGGTCATCAGGTCCTTTTCGATCCAGCGGTCGAACATGTTATAGGAGGGCTGGTGGATCAGGCAGGGTGTTCCCAGGCGGTTCAGCTCGCGCACCGCGGTGCGGGTTTCCTCCGCGGAATACGAGGAGATGCCCACATAAAGCGCGCGCCCGCTGCGGACGATATAATCCAGGGCGCCCATGGATTCCTCGATGGGGGTCTCTGGATCAGGGCGGTGGTGGTAAAAAATATCCACATAATTAAGACCCATGCGCTTCAGGCTCTGATCCAGGCTGGCAACCAGGTATTTGCGCGATCCCCAATTCCCGTAGGGTCCCGGCCACATCACCCAGCCAGCTTTGGAGGAGATGACCATCTCATCCCGGTAGGGGCGAAAGTCTTTTTCAAGAATCCGGCCGAAGTTTTCTTCGGCAGAACCAGGCGGGGGACCATAGTTGTTGGCCAGGTCAAAATGAGTAACGCCTAGATCAAACGCGCGGCGCACGATCGCGCGTCCATTTTCGAAGGGATTGATCCCGCCAAAATTGTGCCAGAAACCGAGTGAAACCGCTGGAAGCATCATTCCGCTGTTCCCGCTGCGGTTATAGAGCATTTTTTCGTACCGTGACTCCAAAGGAAGATATTCCATTTTGGTCTCCATTTATTTATGCCCCAATTATAGATGTATTTTTCGAGCTTGTATCGGCTCGGATATAATCTTATTCGTGGATACGTTTATTGGTCAATGTTACACATTAAGCGGACGAAGGATCACACCTGAACAGGCGCAAGCCTTTCAGAACTATGAGGATGAATTGGTCGCCTGGAACGAAAAATACAATCTGACCGCCATCCGCAGCCGCGAGGAAATCCGCGTGAAGCATTTCCTGGATTCGCTTACCTGCTTCACCCAACTGGGAGATATCCGCGGTTTATCTTTGATTGATATTGGCACCGGCGCGGGATTTCCGGGCCTGCCGATCAAAATTGTCGACCTGCAAGCTGTGGTAATCCTTGCTGATTCAGTTGGCAAGAAGCTGGATTTCTGCGCTCACATGATCGACACGCTTCACCTGGAAAATATTCGGTGTATTCAATCCAGAGCTGAAGATCTGGGGCAGGATGCTTCCCACCGAGAGCATTATGACCGGGTTGTGGCGCGGGCGGTGGCGGGGCTGCCGGTTCTGGCAGAGTATGTTCTGCCTTTATTGAAAATTGGGGGGAGGGGGGTTATCCAGAAAGGTAGCCACGCGCCGTCAGAAGTGACAGAGGCAGGGAGAGCGATCGATGTATTGGGGGGCAGGATCCTGGATGTTTCCCAGGTGGTTCTTCCTGGGGTGGAGGAAACCCGTTACCTGATCACCATTGAAAAAATCAAACCGACTCCGCGCGAATTCCCACGCAGGGCAGGCTTACCTTCCAAAAAGCCGATTGTTTAAATCTATTCTTGCTGAGTTTGGATACTGCCGGCAGTCACCGTCCAGCAGATTGCTTGTTGGATGAAATCCGCTGGGAAATGCGAGAGATCGGTGGCAGTGACGATCGCCTGGTCGTAATAATGTAGGGATGCCAACAGATCGCTTCGCCGGGTTGGATCCAATTCAGCCAGGGTCTCATCCAGGAGCAGCAGCGGGTATTCACCCGTGCGAGATTTCATCCATTCCACTTCGGCGAGCTTGACCGAAAGCAATGCAGTGCGTATCTGCCCGCGTGAACCAAAGTCGCCCAGGTCGATCCCATTTGCTGTGACTCTCAGTTCATCCCGTTGCGGACCTATGGTCGTCACCCCGCGCTGAATTTCCTCTTTTCGCAGGGAAATTAACTTTTCTAAGTAACCGGTTCTAATATCATCCAAAATCACTGAGTTAACCTGAAAAGCTTCCTGCGAGGGAAACGGATAATAGGAAGGTTGGTAAGTGATTTTCAGCATCTCGCTTTCAGATGTGAGTTTTTGATGAAGACCTGCTGCTGTTTTCTCAAGCTCGCCAATGGCGACTGTCCGCCAGGCGATGATTTTGGACCCATTTTCAGCCAGGAGATTATCCCAGTAATCAAGCTGGGAGGTATCTCCGCCACGCTCGGCAAGCAGCTTGAGCAAGGCATTGCGCTGCTCCATTGCGCGCGCATAAAGGCTGAGTGATTCGCCATAACCAGGAATGACCTGGGAGAGAACCATGTTGATGTACCGGCGGCGGTCCTCAGGGCTGCCCTCCAAAATGCGCATCATTTGGGGCAGAAAGATCACTGCGTTGACCTCGCCGAGCGCTTCCACCGCTTTTCGCTTAACTCCATTTACGAGAATTTCTTTGCGCAGCCGCGGACTGCCGGTGGCACCTTCCTCCAATATGATACGCACTTCCATCCGTATGGATTTGGATTGTTTTTCGACCTCGGCAACGATGCGGGCAACCTGAAGTTCATCTTCGCCTGCGGTGAAGGATACCAGGTGGCGATCCGTTTGGGTGTGGAATGAGGAAAAGGTGGCCAGGAAGAAGATCGCCTCCAGCAGGCTGGTCTTGCCCTGAGCGTTATCCCCGATGAGCAGCAAAATCCGCCGGGGAAGGTCAACATCCAGGCGGGTGAAGGAACGGAAATTGGTGAGTGATAGACGGGTCAGACGCAAGGATTACACGTCCTCAACCTCTTCTTCAATTTTCGGCTTCCAGATGCGGGTGGCGCGGTCGGTATAGACGATGCCATCCAGGTGATCGATCTCGTGCTGAAAGATACGCGCCAGCCAGCCGCTGGCTTTGATCTTGATCGGTTTGCCCTGTCGGTTCAAGCCACGGACGACCACATCCTGGTAGCGTTCCACTTCACCGACCAGACCGGGAACAGAAAGACAGCCTTCCACTCCGATCAGAGTTTCCTCAGTCGGAAAGGTTAACTCAGGGTTGACCACTACATACAACTTTTTATCCTGGTTTTCTTCCTCGTCCCCATATTCGATGACGACGATACGACTGGCAACCGAAACCTGAGGGGCGGCTAATCCCACTCCGGGGGCATCCCGCATCGTTTCGATCATATCTGCGACAAGCGTTTTTAAGTTTTGATCAAATACCGTAACCTTATGCGCCTTCCGGCGCAGGATGGGATCGGGCATGATGGCGATGGGCAACAACGGCATTATTTCTCCAAAGGTGATTATCGGATAATTTTACTCCGAATCAGGCGGGGTGGGGGGCTTGCCCGGCTCGGAAGTTCCCTCCCCGGTCATGCGGTGATAGGTGTCGATATAATCCGCGATCCGATCCCGTTCCGCCCGGACCTCCTTGCCTTTCTCGCGTCTTGTAAGATTGATGAAGCGTTCGAAAAGGTCTTTTTGGACTGCCGAGGGGTCGCTGACGTAATCAAAATTCAGATCAGTATCCCCGATCCGGATCGCGACAGAGCCAAAGTTCAGGAGAATTCCCAGCATGCCCTGTCGGAAATACTCGATGGATTGGATGTTCTTAAGGGGAGCGGTGCGTTTTTCCTCAGCGCCCAGCGGACGGCGATGGACGTCGATGATCTGGTCTGGTGTGATCATATAGTAATCGTTGCGCCAGTCCACAATGCGGTAGAGGAACCAGATCCAAAGCACCAATCCTCCCAGCAGGATGATGGAAAAGAAGGTGGCAATATCCAACCCGCCCAGGAACCCGCCCGCTGCGGCTGCCAGGGTCATCACCCAGAGGATCAGGAACACCATCGGTAGGATCAGCCTTCTAATCAAGATCCACCAATGTGTGCGGTAGATCACCGATTCCCCCTGGATTTCCTTTAACTTGAACATACCCGCGAGCGAAGTGACCAGGGGACCGGATTCAATATCAGACGCAACCGGGTTAACCGGCAATTGAACTTCGACAGGTTTGGCTCCGGAGAGCCGGCTGCGAATATCCGCTTCGACTTCAGTTTTGTTGATATTGACCTGGCTGCTCTTCGCCCGTGACCAATATTCCTGCACCAGCGAGATGACCCATTCCGGGTTCTGAATATATCTGAATTGAATGGAGCCTGTGAATGTTCTGGCGCGGATGGTGCCGAAGCCCATCCACCGGCCCGAGAAGCTGGTATCCGTATCCAGGGAGAGGATGGCTTCCAGCGGAGTTTCCTGACGGCTTTCGTAAAACAGAACAACTTTCTCCAGGTTGAGGACGCGCTGGTCAGTGATCACGTAATAATCGTTGGTCCAATCCCAACCCTTCCACAGCGACCAGAAAAAGCTGATCACCAGCTCTGCCAGCATCAAAATTGGCATTACCACCGAGTTCGGTAAAAACATCACATAGACCAGTCCCAATGGAATGAGGAGCAGAACACCGGTCAGAATGGGTAACACCAGGGATTTAAAAAGGAAATACCAGTGCTTACGGTTGATATAAACGATATTCTCGTGCTCGTTCCGCCAGGGAAAGCGCTTGCGCGTGATGAACAGGTAACTTCTGTGTTCCAGCCGGGCAGCTTGATCAAATTCGGTGCAACCAGAGGAAAGCTCGCGCAAATCCTTGCGGGAAAACTTCATCAACAGGGTCTCTGTAATTGCCGTTGCCCGCGTGAGGCGTTTTCTGGTGGAACCATCCAGGACTTCACTGCCAAAGTGATCCCCAGGGGCGAGGATTGCGATCGTTTCGATACCTTTTTCAGTATCCTTCTCCAGGCTGACCTTTCCGGAAAGGATCAGGAAAAACCCATTACAAATATCTCCTGGATCAAAAATGATCTGCTCACTGCGGATAATGGTTATGCGGGGATCAGCGGCCAGCTCGGTGAGCTTCTGTTCTCCAAGAAGAGTGAAGAGCGGATTGTGAGAAAGTAAATCCACCAGGTTCAAATCATCCGCAGGCATGAATTAAGTATATCCCAACATTAAAAAATGGCATGAAAAGCACCCGCGGGATTGATCCTCTCTTCACATACCTTATAATTCGCCACCATGAGACGTGGCAGTTACACAACCTTGCGTTGGGCAGCCATTGCCCTTTTATTCCTGGCAGTTGTGCTGCTGGTATTCCAATTGGTACGCTACAGCCGGCTGCGCAGCAGCTTCCCGCCTGGGACTACGATCGCCAGCATCCCCATGGGCGGGCTGGACCCGCAGCAGGCAGCGGATCGGTTGATCAGCGCCTACAACATCCCCCTGACGCTGTATTTCGGTGATTCCACCATCCAGGTGCGGCCTTCCTCGTTGGGCTTTCAACTGGATCTGAGCGCCATGATCACAGCCGCAGATGTGCAGCGCACCCAGCAGCCTTTCTGGTCTTCTTTCTGGGATTATCTCTGGAACCGGCTGCCGAACCCGATCAATATCCCCCTTCGGGCTGATATTTCCGAAGAGCGGCTAAAAGAATATTTGGTTAAGGAGATCGCCCCGCGGTATGACCAACCTGCCAGCCCGGCGGTGCCAGTGCCGGGGAGCGTGGTCTTTCAACCCGGGCAGCCGGGAAAAACACTCAATATCGAGAAATCAGCCGCGCTGATCTCTGACGCGCTGCAATCCCCCGCTGGGCGGACCATCAACTTGAGTTATGAAAACGTGGGTTCTGCCAAACCCGGCTTCAACAATCTGGAAACCCTACTGAAGCAAATCATTGATCTATCAGGATTTGACGGAGTTATCGAGATTTACCTGCAGGATCTGGAAACAGGGCAGGATCTGCATTTTGCCTATCAGAATGGCAAAGAGTTACCCGTGGATATCAGTTTCACAGCGGCCAGCTCCATTAAAATCCCGGTGATGATCTCCACATTCCGCAGGGCGAAAGACCCAGCCCCGGCGGAGGTAACCAAAGAGATCGAGGGGATGATCGAACGTTCCGATAACACCTCCACAGATGCGCTTATGCAGTCCTTTGACCGCAATCTGGGTCCGCTTACTGTGACAGAGGATATGCGTGCACTGGGCATTGAAAACACATTTATCAGCGGATATTTCTACCCGGGCGCCCCGCTGCTGCGAGAGGTGCGGACGAAGGCTAATTCCCGTACAGACGTAAACACCTTCCCGGATCGATACAACCAGACGACTGCCCTGGAAATGGGCACTTTGTTGGAGGATATTTATCAGTGCGCCAAAACTGGCGGAGGCACGCTCTCAGCCGTCTTCGATGGGGATATCACCCAGCACGAATGCCAGCTCATGCTGGATTATCTTTCAAAGAATAAAAACGGGGTGCTGCTTCAGGCCGGTTTACCCGATGGCGCCCACTTTGCGCATAAGCATGGGTGGATCACGGAGAGCGATGGGTTGATGCACTCCATCTCGGATGCTGGTATTGTCTTTTCGCCGGGGGGGGATTTCACCATGTCGGTTTACCTTTACCATCCCGATCAAATCCTTTTCGACCCGATCAACCTGATGGTCTCCCAGCTTTCAAACGCAGTATTTAATTACTTCAATATGTCCGGAAGCTGATCCTAACAACCGAATATCCTTTTTCTAATCGAATACCTATAACAATTCGTTGCTATAATTAATTAAGAAATCCCATCTTAAACCCCCAGGGAGGAAGCGCGAATGTCAAAAAGCATCATGGGCACGGTTCTGCATGTTGACCTTACCGAATCCAGGTTGTGGGAAGAACACCCGGATGAAGCTTTTTACCGTAAGTACGGCGGGGGGAGCGCGATGGGGGTTTACTACCTGCTAAAAGAGATGAAGCCGGGAACCGACCCACTTTCACCAGGAAATATCCTGACCATCTTTACAGGCGTTCCCACAGGCGTGGCGATATCGGGTCAATCCCGGATCACGGTGAACGCGCGTTCGCCGCTGACCGGTGCGATCGGGGATAGCCAGGCAGGAGGCTTTTTTCCGGCAGCATTTAAGCACGCCGGATTCGATGGCATCGTCATCCGGGGCAAAGCCGCCAAACCTGTCTACCTTTTACTGGATGAGGGTCGGGCAGAATTACGGGATGCCAGCACGCTGTGGGGAAAGTGCACCCTGGAATGCGAACAGGCGCTCAAAACCGAACTCGATGACCCAAAAATCGAGGTGATGCAAATCGGTCCGGCTGGGGAAAAGCAGGTGCGCTTTGCTGCCATCATGAACATGCGCAATCGCGCCAACGGGCGCACGGGGATGGGCGCTGTGATGGGCTCAAAACTACTGAAAGCCATTGTGGTACGCGGAAACCGCAAGCTGGAAGTGCATGATAAGCAGGAGATCGTCCGGATGAATCGGGATGGAATCCGTCTGCTGGAGGAAATCCCCGATGTGAAAGGTTTGAATATCAATGGCACGGGAGATGTGGTTCCCTTCCAGAATTCCATCGGCAGCCTTCCCACGCGTAATTATCAGGAAACTCAATTTGAAGACTTTGAGGAGATCAGCGGGGATAAGGTTACAAAAACCATCCTGGTGAACCGGGATACCTGTTACAGTTGCGTGGTGCGCTGCAAACGGGTGGTGCAGACTGAATACGAAGGGGAGGAAGTGCTGGCTGCTTATGGGGGGGCGGAATACGAAACACTGGCCACCTTTGGCTCCTATTGCGGCAATGCCGACCTGGCATCCATTCAGTATGCGAATCAATTGTGCAATGCCTATGGAATGGATACCATCTCATGCGGTGCGACGATCGCCTTTGCCATGGATTGCTTCGAACGCGGGTTGATCGGACCGAAAGAAACTGGCGGTCTGGATCTGCGGTTTGGCAACACAAACGCGGTTATTGAAATGATTAGAAGGATCGCCCAACGGGAAGGGCTTGGAGATCTGCTTGCGGATGGATCAGCCCTGGCAGCCAGGAAAATTGGCCCCAAGGCAGAAGCACTGCTTACCACCTGCAAAGGACAGGAGATCCCTGCCCATTCACCACAGGCGAAACGGTCGCTGGGGTTGATCTATGCGGTAAATCCCTTTGGCGCCGATCACCAGTCCTCTGAGCACGACCCCATGTACGAGGATGGCGGTTCGCCGCTCTATTTCGAGCGACTGGCACTGCTCGGGCTGACCACCCCGCAGGCACCCGGCTCGATGGATGATGAAAAAGTGCGCTTTGCCTATCTGACCGAAGTATTCTATTCCGCATTGGATACCTATTGCTTGTGCCAGTTTGTTTGGGGTCCGGCATGGACGCTTTACGGACCGGCCGAGACTGCCGCCATGCTCAAAGCTGCCACCGGGTGGGATGTGGACGTGGCGGAGTTGATGAAGGTGGGAGAGCGACGGCTGAACATGCTGCGCGCTTTCAACGCCCGTGAGGGGTTCTCGCGGGATCAGGACCGCCTTCCGAAAAAATTCTTTTCTCCTCTAGCTGGATCTGGCCCGACGGCTGGAATGGCTCTCGATGAACATCATTTTGAGCATGAGAAGGATACTTACTACCGGATGGCTGGCTGGGATGTTGCCACAGGGAACCCCACGCAGCAGAAACTGGAAGAACTTGGATTGGAGTGGGTTCCGGTTTGATCCGCGTCAAGGTCACGCTGCATTCTTATCTCAAAGATCATCTTCCGCCAGAAACCGACGGACAAACAATACTGGACCTGGCGGACGGCACGACCATCGCAGATCTTTCCCGCCAGCTCGAATTGCCCGAGGCGATTGCCGTGGCGGTGAACGAAAACATTGAACGGGACCGCCAGCGCGTTATCGCGGACGGAGATCATGTGCGGTTCCTGCGGCCCGGTGCGGGGGGATGACCTGCTGGTTCAGGATTTGAATCTGATGAGTGTTGTCTTGCGGGAAATTTCACTTTCAAGTATAGTCACCGTCAAATCTTGCGTTATGAAGTAGGAATAACATAGGAATCATGGAACCAGAAATCACCCCGTCTTCCTGGTTGGACAAACCCGTTTTCAAGCAATTCCCAAATTTTTCCATAGAAAAACTGCTCATCGTGCTGATCCTGGCAGCGGCAGTTTTCACCCGTTTTTATGATCTGGGTGCGCGGGTGATGGCGCACGATGAGGTCAACCACGTGGTACCCTCATTCGATCTGTACGAGGGCAGGGGCTACCGCCACGACCCGGTGACGCACGGGCCCATGCAAATGGAGTTAGTGGCACTCTCCTACTTTCTGCTGGGGGATAACGATTTCAGTTCGCGTGTTCCGGCTGCGCTATTTAGCGTGGCGGTGATCGCTTTTATCCTGTTTTATCTGAAACGCTATCTTGGCAGGGCGGGGGCGCTGCTGGCGGGGTTTTTCTTCCTGATCTCACCTTTCATGATGTTTTATGGCAGGTACACGCGCGATGAGGGTTTCGTCCAACTCTTTGGCGTGCTGCTTTTCTTCGGCCTGTTGAAGTATTTGGAAGACAGCCGGCAGAATATTCTCTACCTGGTGGTTGCGGTTCTTTCGCTGTATTTCTGCACGATGGAAGCAGCTTATATCTTTGCCGCGCAGATCCTCATTTTCCTGGCGATCCTGCTCATTTGGGAGATGCGGCGCGGTGTTTTCATCGATGCTTCGAAACGCACATCCTTCCTGACCGCCACGATCGTTACGCTTGCGTTCATGGGATTTTTTGGGCTGGCAGGTTTCTATATCTCGCGTGAGACTGCCGGTGGGATCGTTCTGACCGGAGGGCTCTTCACAGTACTTTTTGCCGAGATTAACCTGATCCAATTGATTATGGTTCTGCTTTTCTCCGGGGCCATGGTCGGGTTGGTCTTCATGTCCAGGTCGCTTCTCGGCGGACTTAAACCCGAAAAACTCCTTGCCAACCGGCTGGCCAGGCTGCTTGTCCTGCTCGTCAGCCTGTTGCTGCCATTGCTCTCAGCGTTTCCCATCTATATCACGGGATGGAATCCGCTGGATTATGAAACCATCGGTATGGTTCACACTTCAATATTTTTGCTCATTACCTCAATCCCGGCAGTTTTCATGGGGTTCTTCTGGGGGCTGCGGAGCTGGGTCAAATACGCGGCAGTGTTCTTTGGAATATTCACAGTGCTGTATACCACCTTCTTCACCAACGGAGCTGGTTTCTTCACCGGTATCGTTGGCGCCCTGGGGTACTGGCTTTCACAGCAGAGCGTTCAGCGCGGATCGCAGCCCTGGTATTACTACAGTTTGATCACAATACCGATCTACGAGTTCCTGGCAGCATTGGGAACAATCCTCGCTCTTTATTTTGCCGCGAAATATAAAAAATGGTGGACCTTCGGCGGGATCGATCCAGCCCGGCAGACTGTTGAACCGGAAACTCATGAAGAATCGGCAAACCAGGATGCTGAGGAAAAAGCGCAACCACCGGCTGAAAAACCAGATACGGTTGCATTGATCCGGGTGCCGGTGATCCTGATGCTGTTGTTTTGGGCACTCACCAGCCTGATCGCCTTTTCGGTGGCCGGAGAGAAAATGCCCTGGTTGACGATCTATATTGCCCAGCCCATGCTGCTGGCGGCTGGCTGGGGGCTGGGTTACCTGGTGGATTCAACTGCCTGGGGCAAACTTATGGAAAAGCGCGGCGTGGCTGCGTTTTTCCTGATGGTTGTCTTCCTGTTTGCACTCTTTGGATTGATTGGCAGCCTGTTTGGTGTGATCCCACCGTTCCAGGGGAACACGGTGGAGCAGCTTCAGGCTACCAGCACATTCATCTTCTCCCTCTTCGCCAGCGGACTATCCCTCTACGGCATCATTTATTGCATGCGAGGGTGGGGTGTCCGGCTGGCGCTGCGCTGGGTCGCGGGATTATTCTTTGCCCTGCTCGCCATCCTTACCATCCGCGCTGCCGTGCGGGCATCCTTTATCGAATACGATCATCCTACCGAGTATCTGGTATATGCGCACGCTGCCAGAGGACCCAAGGACATGCTTGCCCAGGTGGAGGAGATCTCCCAACGGCTCACAAGCGGTCTGGATATTCAAGTTGCCTATGATAATGACGGCTTGTACCCGTATTGGTGGTATTTCCGCAATTACCCCAACCATCAGTGGTTCACCGAACCGACCCGCGAATTGGCCAACGTCCCCATTATCATTGCCAGCTCGCGCAATTGGGGCAAGCTCGACTCTATTTTGCGCGACAACTATATTTCGTATGAATATCAACGCCTGTGGTGGCCGAACATGGATTACATGGGGCTCACCTGGGATCGCATCCGCAACGTTCTGGTGGACCCTCAGTGGCGAAAAGCGATTTGGGAGATCTGGCTTAACCGGGATTACACCCTTTATGGTCAATTGAAGGGAACGAATGAGTTCAACCTGGCAACATGGTCCCCAAGTGAAAAGTTGCGCCTTTACATAAGTAAGGATATCGTATCCAAGATCTGGAATTACGGCGTGCTGCCCGCTGCATCAACGACCGTAAAGGAAGATCCCTACGCCGCGGGTATGACCACGCTGGTCCCCGATCAGGTGATCGGTACCGCCGGGGCGACCGAAGGCCAATTCAATGCCCCGCGCTCGGTCGCCATCGCTCCGGATGGCAGCTTTTACGTAGCGGATTCACGCAACCACCGCATTCTGCATTTCACTGCGGATGGACAACTGATCAAAGCCTGGGGTTCCTTCAGTAACACGAACTCCGAAACTGCGCCCGCTGGCACCTTCAACGAACCCTGGGGTGTGGCAGTTGCGCCGGATGGCTCTGTGTACGTGGCAGATACCTGGAACAACCGCATCCAGAAATTTTCCGCGGATGGCGAATTTATCACCATGTGGGGTCATTCGGGTCTGGCGGAGGATATGACTTCGTTCTACGGCCCGCGCGGGATCGCGGTGGATGCCGCCGGACGGGTGTATATCACCGACACTGGCAACAAGCGGGTGGTTGTTTTCGAACCGGACGGCACCCCGATCACCCAGTTTGGATCTGTTGGGATAGACCCCGGTAATTTTGACGAACCGGTGGGGATTGCGGTCGGGAAAGACGGCAAAGTTTATGTGGCTGACACCTGGAACCAACGGGTGCAGGTCTTCACCCCGGATGCCGCTGGCACGGCCTTCACGCCCAGCCAACAGATCGAGGTAAATGCCTGGTTCGGACAATCCGTGGAAAATAAACCCTTCCTGGCAGTCGATGACGCTGGTCGGATCTACATCACTGACCCGGAAGGATACCGGGTGCTGGTGTTCAACCCGGATGGAAGTTTCCTGCGGGGCTGGGGTGCCTACAGCGCCAGCACCGATGGCTTCGGATTGCCAGCGGGCATTGGTGTGGACAGCACGGGACGGGTGTGGGTTAGCGATGCAGGCAATAATGTGCTCCTGCGCTTTGTCATGCCGCAGAATTAATAATTTGGTTTATCGATCAGTAGGAAGCCTGCCCCAAAATGAGCAGGCTTCTTTTATTGCATCGATTTCTACTTTTTGAAGAGAGTAAAATTAATCCGATGCCCGATCCCCACCTCCGCCCGCTTGACCATAGCCGCGACCTTATGCCCGTCGCTGATCTGATCGAAGAGTGCTTCCGGGAGACCATCGACCCCGACGGATTGGATTACCTGGCATATTTGCGCGATGTAGCCCGCCAGGAGCAGGCCATCCCCGGGTGGGCGCTCTATAACGCCCAGATCCGTCCCCGGTTCGATGGCTATGTATGGGAGGAAGACGGCAGGATCGTGGGCAACGTGACCCTGCTGCCCACCCGCAAACAGGGTAAGCGTATCTTTTTGATCGCCAACGTGGCGGTCAAGCACGAGTATCGCGGCCGGGGTATCGGACGTAAGCTGACAGAGCGGGCCCTGGCTGGGGTAATGGAACGTAAAGGAAGCGCGGCATGGCTGCAGGTGCGGGAAGATAATCCCCTGGCACATGGCCTATATTTATCGATGGGTTTCACCGAGCGTGCCTGCCGCACCACCTGGGTGATCGATTCAAAGATACCGGAGAGGAAGCTGATTCAAAATGGTTACAGCCAACATTCCCGCAAAGAGAAGGACTGGAATTTGCAGCGAAGCTGGCTGGCACAGCTCTATCCGGACGAAGTAAATTGGAACCTGCCGTTCAGGGAGGAACTTTTCCTGCCGGGCATTCTTCGCGGCGTTTCGCGAGCGCTGAATGGTGAATGGGTAAATCATTGGGTGATCAAAGAAAACACGGATATCCGCGGATTTATCACCTGGCAGGCAACCAGAAGTTATTACGACCTGCTCTGGCCGGCTATGGAATGGGAGGGCAGCGACGAAATCCTCAATGCGCTGCTGGCGCTGCCCTGGCGGGGTATGGGCATTCACAAACCGATTGCGATCAATTACCCGGCGGGAAAATCTGACCTGGTTTTTCTGCAAAACGGATTTACCCACCAGGCGACTCTGGTTTGGATGGAAGCTGGTGCACTTGAACCGGTTCGGTGATTCAGGAAATAACTTTGTACATACTCATATAATATTCTTACACAAATCCGGTATAAATCCTGCTACCATAATCGCATTAATATCTGGTTGCAATAAGGATGAAAAACCATGATGCGTTTTGACCGATTCACAGAACGAGCCCAGGAAGCCGCCCAGCGGGCTGCTGAAATCATTCAGCGGTATGGGCATAATCAAATTGATACCGAGCACATCCTTCTGGCGCTGATCGAACAACCTCAGGGCGTTGTTTCGCAGATCCTGGAAATCCTAAAAGTTGATTCCGCGAATTTAACCGAACGGCTGGATTACATCCTGCGCACCAGCCCCAAGGCGAGCATTTTTGGCGGCGGTGCCGGGCAGATCTTTATTACCCCCCGAGTTAAGCGGATCATCGATGTGGCGAACGACGAGGCCAGCAAACTCAAAGACGAATACATATCGACCGAGCATATTTTCCTGGCGATCCTTACGGAAAAGAACACCCCGGCAGCCAGGCTGCTGGAGACCTCCGGGATCACCCGCGAGCGGGTGTATGACGCAATTAATCAATTGCGTGGCGGGCAGCGGGTGACCGACCCACAGGCGGAGACGCGTTACCGCACGCTCGAAAAATACTCCCGCGATCTCACCCAGCAGGCCCGCGAGGGTAAGCTGGACCCGGTCATCGGCCGCGAGAAGGAGATCCTGCGTGTGATGCAGATCCTCTCCCGGCGCACAAAGAACAACCCGGTGCTTATCGGGGAGGCAGGAGTGGGCAAGACTGCGATCGTGGAAGGGCTGGCGGAAAAGATCGCCACGAATGACGTGCCGGAGATCCTCAGCGGCAAGCGGGTGATCTCCCTTGACCTGGGAGCCATGATCGCCGGTTCACGCTTCCGCGGCGAGTTTGAGGAGCGCCTCAAAGCTGCTATTGAAGAAGTGCAGCGCTCCCGCAATGAGATCATTCTCTTTATCGATGAGTTACACACGGTGGTGGGTGCCGGAGCGGCCCAGGGCGCCATGGATGCATCCAATATGTTGAAACCTGCGCTCGCGCGTGGCGAGTTGCAATGTGTAGGCGCCACCACTTTGGATGAATATCAAAAATACATAGAAAAGGATTCAGCGCTCGAACGTCGCTTTGCCCCGGTGTATGTGGATGAGCCCAGCGTGGACGATACCATTGAAATGCTGCGTGGATTGCGTGACCGTTATGAAGCGCACCACAAAGTGCATTTCACCGATGAGGCTATCGTGGCTGCCGCGCGCCTTTCCTCCCGGTATGTAACGGACCGGTATTTACCCGATAAAGCCATTGACCTGATGGACGAATCCGCTGCCAAGCTGCGTGTGGCTCTCTATTCACTACCTCCCGAACTGAAAGAAATGAAGGTGGAGATCGATCGCCTGGCGATGGAAGAGCAACAAGCCGGAGCCGAGCGGGACTATGAGCGTGCGGCTTTGAAGAAATCCGAGCGGCTGCGGATCGAATCCGAATTTAATGTCAAGCGCGATCAGTGGGAATCGGAGCATCAATTGGACGAGTGTGTGGATGTGGACGATATTGCCCAGGTGGTGGCTCAATGGACGGGCATCCCGGTGACCCAAATGATGGAATCCGACTCGGAGCGTCTGCTGCACATGGAAGAACGATTGCACGAACGCATCGTCGGGCAGGATGAAGCCATTCATGCTATTTCGGATGCCATCCGCCGGGCGCGTTCCGGATTGAAGGATCCGAACCGGCCGATCGGGTCATTCATCTTCATCGGTCCTTCGGGCGTGGGAAAGACCGAGCTGGCCAAATCGTTGGCGGAATTCCTCTTTGGCGATGAAGACGCGCTTGTACGCATGGATATGAGCGAGTACCGCGAGCAGCACACCGCCTCCCGTCTATTCGGCGCTCCCCCGGGATACGTGGGGTACGAGGAAGGCGGCCAGCTCACCGAGGCAGTCCGCAGGCGACCCTACAGGGTGATCCTCTTTGACGAGATCGAAAAGGCGCATCCAGAGGTATGGAACGCGCTGCTGCAAATTCTGGACGATGGCCGGCTCACCGATGGGCAGGGCAGGGTTGTGGATTTCCGCAACACAGTTCTGATCATGACCAGCAACCTGGGCACCGAGTTCGTCCGCAAGGGCGGCACACTTGGATTCCTCAAGTCTGGGGAAAACGATGAAGACCGAGAGGCGGAATCAAAGATACAGAGCGAGCTCAAGAGCACCTTCCGCCCAGAATTCCTAAACCGAATCGACGAGATCATCATGTTCTCGCCCCTCTCCCTGGAGCAGATGTATTCGATCGTGGATCTCCAGATGCAGGAAGTCTGCACCCGTTTGGAGGAACACGGTTTATCAGTAACCATGACGGAAGCGGCAAGGGAATGGCTGGCGAAGGAAGGTTTTGATCCCATTTTTGGCGCACGTCCCCTGCGGCGGGCGCTTCAAAAACACGTAGAAAGCCCGCTCTCTGTCTCGCTTCTTTCAGGTCAGTTCCAGGAGGGTGACCAGGTGGTGGTCGACCTGGACGAGGAAAAAAAACAGATCGTTTTCCATAAAAACGGGCAAGTCGAACCGAAAATGAAGAAATCCGAGTCCAAAAAACCGGAACCGATCGTCCACACCAGCTCGAAAAAATAGACTGAAAACCCCCCTCCCCGCGAGGGGGGTTTTTTGATTTTGGTATACTTGGAATGACAAAACAGATTTTGTTAGGAGGAATAATTGAAAAAAGCATTGATCACCGGTATCACCGGTCAGGATGGATCCTACCTGGCAGAACTGCTGCTTTCCAAGGGGTATGAGGTTCACGGGCTGATCAGAAGATCAAGCACCTTCAACACGCGCAGGATCGATCATATCTATAACGACCCCCATTTGGGCGGTGAAAAAGTACATCTATACTTGCACTATGGGGATATTTCCATAGGCGAAACCTTGCTGGATATTATTTACAACATTAAACCCGATGAGGTTTACCACCTGGCAGCCCAGTCGCATGTGCGGGTGAGTTTTGAGATGCCGGAATACACTGGCGAGATCACGGGTCTCGGCACCACGCGCATCCTGGAGGCTATTCGCAAGAGCGGGATTAGCACACGCTTCTACCAGGCTTCCTCCAGTGAAATGTTCGGTGCGGCAAAACCACCACAAAACGAGAACACTCCCTTCGAGCCGCGCAGCCCGTATGCTGCAGCCAAAGTGTATGCCTATTGGCTGGCGCGCAATTACCGCGAAGGCTATAAAATCTTTGCCTCCAATGGCATCCTTTTCAATCACGAGTCACCACGGCGAGGTGAAACCTTCGTCACCCGCAAGATCACCCGCGCCCTGGCACAGATAAAAGCTGGCAAACAGAGTGAGCTTTTCCTGGGCAACCTGGACGCAAAGCGCGACTGGGGGTACGCAGCCGAATACGTTGAGGCCATGTGGAAAATATTGCAGCTCGACAAGGCGGATGATTTCGTTGTCGGCACCGGTGAATCCCATTCCGTGCGCGAATTCCTGGATGAAGCCTTTGGATACGCAGGTATGAACTGGCAGGATTACGTCAAGATAGATCCACGCTACTTCCGACCGACCGAGGTAGATTACCTGCTGGCGGATCCCAGCCGTTCACAGAAATTGCTGGATTGGAAACCGAGTGTGAAATTCCACGAATTGGTACGCATCATGGTTGATGCCGACCTGGAGCTGGCGGGTCTGGAGCCGGTGGGTGAGGGCCGCCGGATACTGGAGGAACGTTTTACGGGTTGGCACCGCTGGGACCGCCAGGTCATCAGCATGGAACGCTAAGCAAAAAACCGGTGGAAACCACCCATTCCGTCCTTTTCATTTGCACCGCGAATATCTGCCGGTCTCCCATGGCAGAGGGGATCCTGCGTGAGCGGATCGCAGCCCGGGGTGAGCCAGCAGGAACATGGCGTATCTCCTCGGCGGGCATCAACCCACAGGAGGGAATCCCGGCTTCGCGCTATTCAGAGGAGGTTATGAAAGAACGAGGAATCGATATTTTTTCCCACCATGCCAGGCTAGCATCCGAGCAAATTATTGCAGAGCACAACCTGGTGCTCACGATGGAAAAAGTGCACAAATCGATCCTGCTCGCCCGCTTCCCCCAATACGCCGAGCGCTTCTTTATGCTCTCGGAAATGATCGAGCAGGAATTTCCGGTGGATGATCCCTTCGGATCGACGCTCGAGGATTACCGCCGAACCGCAAATGTGATCTCCAGGGTGATCGATGAGGGCATGGAGACGATCGTGCGATTATCTAAGGGCAGGGGGTAGTTCAAAGTTGAAAAGGTCCTCAGGGTTGGTATTTTTCGGACTGTTTTTCCTTGTGATTACCACCAGCTGTGCGAATCCTCTTGCATTGATGGAATCCGCGAGCAACAAAATAAACTTCACCATGGATGCCGGTGCCTGCCAGGATGCTCAGTTTGTGGTGCCTGGCGGGGAGGAGATCACCCTGACGCTCAGCAACCCGCTGGATATGCCGCAGATTTTTATCGTCATGGCGCGGGCAGCCACTCCGCCGTTCGATATCCAGGATCAGGACAGGATCTACTTCAGTGTTTCGGTTCCCCCCGGAGTCACCGAAACCAGCTTCACCGCGCCGGCTATGCCTGCCGAATACCAGGTGATCTGCGGTCCGGCCGATGACCTGGAGCCGCTGGGGCGAAACCTCTTGATCGTGGTGCAATCTCAGGCGAAGTGAATTGGTTGAGTCGTTGAATGGTTGCGTTGTAGAAATTTTCAACCACAATGTTAAATGGAACATTTTTAGGATCTGCCAATTCGAGGTTTCAGCCAATCCGCACGATATTACGTTGCCACCTCCCAATTCCTCCCAGCCTAGGGTTGACGGTCTTTTTTGTTTCTGCTAGAATGGTGGGCACCCGGAAGGATTCCGGGGAGGTTAACAAGCGGGCGTGGTTCAGTTGGTAGAACGTCTCCTTGCCAAGGAGAAGGTCGTGGGTTCG
>Ga0208980_10000293_pt1 | contig 27183 bp, 29 predicted proteins | sample WetSurMetagenome_3_FD_187993 | JGI IMG/M metagenome (GOLD analysis project Ga0208980, IMG submission 187993) | Wetland microbial communities from Twitchell Island in the Sacramento Delta, sample from surface sediment Aug2011 Site A1 Bulk (version 2) | ecosystem: Environmental > Aquatic > Marine... | reverse complement strand
TGCCGAGCAGCAGACAAAGCGCGTTGAGGCTGGCAGGCCGGGCGGCACCTTTCGTCATTGCGGTGCTCCTTGTTGCAAACCTCGGATATTTGGGGCATCAATTCATGGGCATCCGTCCATTGCCTTACATCCTCGGCGAGGAGTCGCAGGATGAGTTCCTCTCCCGGCAGGTCGGCAGCTACCCGGCCATCGTCTTTATCAATCGAGAGCTGCCGCGCGATGCCGTCGTCTATCTCCTGTATCTGAGCGGGCGGGGGTATTACCTGGACCGGGACTATATCCACCATGTCGGCCTGGAGACGGCCATCGTGAAGGCCATGGTGCCATCAGCGACGGACGCGGGAACGCTGGGGGCCTTCCAGAGATCTCTGGGGGGCACCCACATTCTGGTGAGAGAAGAGCTGCTGATGAAAGCCCTCGAGGACAATTTCCCGGAGGAAACCGTCCGGAGCGTTCGGGAAAAGCTTGCAGATTGCCTCACTAAGGTTTATGAAGCGAATGGTCACGCCGTCTACCGGATCCGATGAACGGTGACGTGGCGGACAACTCCCGAAGCGAACGCTCGTGGAAAAGAGAAAAGGATGTTTGCAGGGAAAAAAGTCATCGTCGTCATGCCCGCCTACAATGCGGCACAGACCCTCATGAAGACCTTCGAGGAGGTCATGGCCCAGGGCGTCGTCGACAGGGTCATCATCGTCGATGACGCGAGTCACGACGAGACCGCGGCGCTGGCGCGAACCCTTCCGGGCGTGAAAGTCCACCGGCACCCCGAAAACAGGGGCTACGGGGCTAACCAGAAGACCTGCTACCGGATGGCCCTGGAAGAGGGTGCCGATATCGTCATCATGGTCCACCCCGATTACCAGTACACGCCCAAGCTCATCCCGGCCATGGCATCGCTCATCGGCAACGGGCTTTACGAGTGTGTCCTGGGCTCTCGCATTCTGGGGGGCCATGCCCTTCGCGGCGGCATGCCTCTGTGGCGGTACGCAGCCAACCGGTTCCTGACGCTCTTCGAGAATTTCCTTACGGGCGGCAAGCTCTCCGAGTATCACACGGGCTACCGGGCCTTTTCCAGAAAGGTTTTGGAAGAGCTTCCGCTGGAGGGGAACTCCGACGATTTCATCTTCGACAATCAAATGCTTCTCCAGGTGCTCTGGTACGACCACCCGATTGCCGAGATCAGCTGTCCCACGCGGTATTACGCCGACTCTTCATCCATCAATTTCCGTCGCAGCGTCTGCTACGGCCTCGGGTGCCTCGCGACGGCCCTCCTCTTCCGGCTTTCCCGTCTCGGCATGGTCAGGACTTCTCTCTTCCCGGGCAGCCGGGTCTCGACGCGGTGAAGGAGGGATCTGGCGTGGCGCAGGGATCGGACAATCGTTTCGATGATTTTTTCGTAGAGCCGGCTTACCTGTCTCTGAAGAACCACCTCTACAACTACCAGGTCCGGAAGCGAGCCGTCCGGGAGCGACTCCTGCGGCCAGGTGAAGGGATGACGCTGGAGGTGGGAAGCGGCATTTCGCCGATCTCGCCAGCTACAGACCGGACCGTGTTTACGGAGCTTTCCTTTTCGGCGCTTCGGTGCCTGAAGGCAGGGCAGGGCGCAGGCCACTATGTCGTTGCCGATGCAACGAGGCTGCCTTTCAAAAAAGGGATTTTTCGCAGTGCCGTCTGTTCCGAGGTCCTCGAGCACATCGAAGATGATCTCGGGGCAGTAGGCCAGATGGCGTCCGTCCTGGAAGAGGGCGGCCGTCTTATCGTGACCTTCCCGCACCGCAGGGATTTTTTCGCCGTCGATGACCGCTTCGTGGGGCATCACCGCCGTTACGAGCTGCCGGAGATGATCGGCCTGCTGGAGAAATCGGGCCTGCGGAGTCTGTCCGTCTGCAACGTCCTGGGACCCCTCGAAAAACTCACCATGTGGGCCACGGCAGCCTTCCTCACGACCTGTTCCTTCACCGGAAGTTCTTCCCCGGCGGCGGGCATGGGATTTCAGCCTCCGGCCGGGCTCGTAAAAGCCTTTGAGCTGATCAATCGCCTCTACGCAGGGCTTGCCCGGATCGACGCTCGCGTCGTGCCGACACGCCTCGCCATGGTCCTGCTGGTTGTAGCTGAAAAGCAGCGGGCGCAAGGCGGATGATCCGCAGACGTCAAAAAAATCTTTGCCTGCCTTCTCTCTTTGCGATAAGACGAACTGCAGGGCAACCGCCAGGGGGGCGAGTTGCACCCGACAGGAGCGTAAATGCCGCCAGCCATCCGGGAAGATTCGCTCGTCGATGAGTACCTCAATTTTCTTGCCGTCGAGAGAGGGGCTTCGCTTAACACCCTGGATGCATACAGCCGCGACATCCACCAGTTTCTGGGCTTCGCGACAGCCGGTGGCGTTTCGTCGCCGCTCGCGGTGACGTCCGGGAACGTGACGGCATTTCTTGGGGAGCTTCGTGATCAGGGCCTCTCCTCGACGTCCATGAACCGGAAGCTGGCCGCGATCCGGGGGTTCTACAAGTATCTACTGCGCGAGGCGCGGCTGGAGGAAAATCCTCTTGCCCGGGTGCAGATTGCCCGTACCTGGATGCGGCTTCCCGGCACGCTCAGCCGTGAAGAGATGGAGACCCTCCTCGGTCAGCCCGCCGACGCGACCCCGGCGGGCATTCGGGACCGGGCGATCCTGGAGCTGCTCTATGCCACGGGGATACGGGTCTCGGAGCTGGGAACGCTCACCCTCAACCGCGTGAACCGGCAGATGGGGTTTCTGGTCACCGTGGGAAAGGGGCGCAAGGAGCGGATCGTACCCGTTGGCCGCTCTGCCTTGCAGTGGCTCGGGCGCTATGTCGAGCAGGCCCGCCCCGTATTTCTGAAAAAGAGGACGTCAAGCGTTCTTTTCCTGAACCGCTCCGGGGAGGGATTCACCCGGCAGGGGCTATGGAAACTGATCAAGAAATATGCGAGAATGGCAAATCTTGAGCGTAAGGTCCATCCGCACACCTTCAGGCACTCCTTTGCCACACATCTGCTGGAGGGGGGTGCGGACCTCCGCTCAGTCCAGGTCATGCTGGGTCATGCGGACATTTCGACGACACAGATATATACCCACGTGACGCGTGACAGGCTGAAGGAGATACACAGGAAGTTTCACCCCAGGGGGTAAAACAGGATCGAGGAAGAAAAGAACAAACTAAGATTCCAGCTCAAAGAAGGATTGGAGACCGAGAATCGAGGAATACAGGGTAAAGGGTAAACAAAAAAACCGATGGATTATTACAAGAAGGATGAACGGAGGGGGCAGAAAAAGCAACAAGGGAGGATGGGGCGCCATCTCACCCTTTTCGTCGGGGCACTGGCTGGAGTCGCCATCATCGTCGGGGCGGGTCTGCTGATTGCCTTTTACGGGGAGATCTTCTCTCTCAAGGGTTTGAAGGGGCTCTTCCGGGTCAGTATCCTGGGCAAGACGCCGGAGTTCCATTACCTCATCATCGAAAGAAACGGGACCGACGAGCGCCTCACGGCCAGAGACGTCTTCAAGATCACCTACCGCGACGAATTCATCATCAAGCAGGTTTCCACGGATTCCCTCTTCGAAAAGAACATTACCGTCGACGCAGAGGGTATCGGCGGGGCAAACGACCTCAAGGTCCTTCTCAAGGCCGTGGAGCTCGTGGACAATGCGATGAGCACTTCCGTGAGGGAGGCCCTGCGCGGCAAGCCCCTTCCGGATTCCGCCATCACGATCCGATACGGCGATCAGGGTATCGGGAGTGTTGCGGTCCGAGTCGAACTGACCGCACAGGATTGGCTGCGCTTTGCGAAGATGCCTGCGAATGCGAAATGGCAGGCGCAGGCCCTCGAAAAGGCCCTCAGCATAAACCCCGATGACACGGCTCTGCGGAAAACACTGGCCGAGCAGTACCTCGAATCGGGGAAGCTCGACCAGGCCATCGCCCAGTACCGGGCGGTCCTTTCCCGGAAGCCCGATGACATGACGGCTCTTGCCGGGCTTTCCCGCTGCTATGTCGAGAAGAAGGATTACAACAGGGCCCTGCCGCTCACGAAGCGCCTCACCGAGCTCAACCCGAAGGATGCGGGCGCCCATGCCATCGCCGGGTTCCTGTACGGCAAGATGGGCAAGTGGAATGAAGCCGTCACTCACTATCAGACGTCGCTGAAGCTCAAGCCCGACGAGGCCATGGTCCATTTCAGTCTGGGGGGGGCCTACGAGAAGACGGGAAAGCTTGCGCCGGCCATCAAGGAGTATGAAGAGGCACATAGGCGGATGCCCAACGACCAGCGGATCGCTCAGGCGTTGGCAGATGCCTACAGCAAGGCCGGCAAGCAGCAGGAAGCCGCGCGTCTCTATTCGATGCTCTTGAAGAAGAATCCAAAGGACCCGAACGCCTACGCCACTCTCGCCCAGGCCCACGGCAAGAAGGGGCAGGTGAAAGAAGAGATCGAGAATTACAAAAAGGCCCTGGTGCTTCAGCCGAAAGACCCCATCCTCCACTACAACCTGGGGGTGGCCTATGACAAGGCGAAGCGTCACAAGGAAGCCCTTGCCGAGTACGAGAAAACATTGCAGCTCAAGCCCGACGACACGGATGCGGCGGCCAGAGTCGCGGAATATTATTTCCGCGAGAAGCGTTACAAGGAGGCTGTCGTTGCCCTCAACCGGATCAAAAAGACGGCCCCGAAGAACCCCCGAGTTTACGCAGACCTGGGTGTTGCCTACGGGGAACTGAAGCAATATCCCGAGGCGGAGGAGAATTACAAGAAGGCCCTCCAGATGGGCCTCAATGACCCCAACATCCAAGTCAACCTTGCCGCCATCTATGAGAAACAGGGCCGCTCGAAGGAAGCGGCGAAGGCCGTCGAGAAGGGGGGAAAATCGGGAAAGGCCTCGACGGAGGCCCTGGAGCGGATGGGCGCTCAGCAGATGAAGGCGAAAAACTACGACGGGGCTCTCAAGACGTACCGGCAGCTGGCCGCCGCCGACCCCAAGCGGGGGCTGGCCTATGCCAACATGGGCTACATTTACAGCCTCAAGGGGCAAACGGACAAGGCCATCGAAAACTTCAAGCTGGCCGTCCGGGTTGACAAGGAGGATGAGGGCGCCTGGCTCGGACTCGGCGAGGCCTACGAGAAAAAAAAGATGTACAGGGAGGCCATCGACGCGTATAAGGCCGCCTATCAGATCAACCCCGAGTCGAAGGCCGCGGATAAGATACCGCAGTTGAGGATCCGGATGCTCGAGGACAAGCACCGGGACTAGGTGACGGGTAACAGGTAACAGGTAACAGGTAACAGGTAACAGGATTCCTCTCATTCACCTGATACCTGGTACCTGACACCTGGAACCTTGGAGTCACGCATGTAGCAAGATAAGATAAGAGAAGATGACTGCTATGAAAAAAATAAGCGTCGGCAACATCAAGATCGGAGGCGGGGAGCCTTTTGTGCTCATTGCCGGGCCCTGTGTCATCGAAAGTGAGAAGCTTGCACGCAGGGTGGCCGCGAGCCTGAAGGAACTCACGGCGGAACTGGGGATTCCCCTCATATTCAAGTCCTCCTACGACAAGGCCAACAGAACCTCCCTCCGGTCCTTCCGTGGCCCTGGCCTCGACAAAGGACTGAAAATCCTGCAGGGGATCCGGGAGGAATTCGGCATCCCCGTCCTTTCCGACGTACACCGCTTCGAGGAGATCGGGAAGGCCTCCGAGGTTCTGGATGTGGCCCAGATCCCCGCTTTTCTCTGCCGCCAGACCGATTTTGTCCTGGAACTGGCCAGGCACGCGAAGGTCGTAAACATCAAGAAAGGCCAGTTCCTCGCGCCCTGGGATGTGAAGAACGTGGTGCAGAAGGTGCGGTCCGCAGGCAACCGCAACATTCTCATCACGGAACGGGGGGCCAGCTTCGGGTACAACAACCTCGTCTCCGACATGCGGTCGATTCCGATCCTGCGGAGGATGGGCTACCCCGTCGTATTCGACGCCACGCACAGCGTGCAGCTACCCGGTGGGGCCGGCGAAGCCTCGGGCGGGGAGCGCGCAATGGCCGTCTATCTGGCCCGGGCAGCCGTGGCAGTCGGTGTTGACGCACTGTTCATGGAGGTCCACCCGGACCCGGACCGGGCGCTCTGTGACGGGCCGAACACGCTGGCGCTCGACTCGCTGCGGGAGCTGCTCACGACGCTCAAGGGGATCGACGGTCTGGTTAAAAAAACCATGAAGAAGGGTTGAGGATGGGAATCGAGGGAAAGACGGGGGCAGACTTGCACGGAGCGGATCTGGGAGCAGACCTGATTGAAAAGATCCGGAAGGTAAAGGTCCTCATTCTCGACGTGGACGGGGTGCTCACCGACGGCCGGATCATCATCAGTGACGATGGGCAGGAGACCAAGTGCTTCAACGTCCGCGATGGGCACGGCCTCAAACTGATCCAACGCGCAGGGATCGAGGTGATTTTCCTCACGGGCCGCAAATCCCGGGTTGTGGAGCACCGTGCCCGCGAGCTCGGAATTAAAAAGATATACCAGGGCGCCCTGGACAAGCTGTCCGTTTTCAACGAAATTTTGGCTGCGGATGGACTCGTCCCCGAACAGGTTGCTTATGCGGGAGACGACATCGTCGATCTGCCCGTGCTCCGTCGTGTCGGTTTCTCCATCACCGTGAGCGATGCCCACGACGAGGTCATGAGGGCCGTGGATCTCGTGACGAAAAACCCGGGGGGCCGGGGCGCCATCCGGGAAGTCTGCGAGATGATCCTCAAGACCCAGGGGAAATGGGAAGAATTGATGGGCCGGTACAGGGCATGATGGAGGCGGGATACGCCCTGTTTTTGGCTTTACAACGCTGACACCGGGTGGTATGGTTCACCCCTGCGATGGAATCATGTCTAAGTGGCTTGAATTTTATCGGAAACTCGCAGGGAAGCCGGTCGGAAAATACGCTCTTTCGGCAGCCGGCCTCGTTGCTCTGGCCCTGATTGCTGCCTGGTTCTACTGGGGTGGCCAGACGAATGAGCAAGCTCAGCCGGGCCTGAAGATCATCGACGACAAGGTCGATCTCTATATAAAAGATGTTCACTACACGGAGGTGGGCGACTCGGGGAATCGGCTCGAGATCAACGCCGATTCGGCAACCTTCCTGAAGAAGGAGAACCAGGCACGGTTCGACCGGGTGCGCATGAAGCTCATCCTGCCCGACGGCAAGACCTATGCGCTGACGGCCGACCGGGGCCATCTCCGGACGGACCTGAAAGACGTCGAGATCGAGGGCAACGTGGTGATCTTGTCGAACCGGGGCGACCGGTTCACGACGAATCGCCTGAAATACTCCGATGGCGATAAAAAGATCTATACGGAGGATCCCGTCACGCTTTCAAACCCGAGATTCGAGGTGAAGGGGAAGGGGATGATCCTCCTGCTGAAATCCGAGCACGTGACGATGACCGGCGGCATTCGGGCCCGGATCCACTGACCCGCGGCGGCCGGAAGGAACCCAAGGAATGCAAAGGCGATTAATCCCGATCCTGATCACGGCCGTGATGGTCCTCCTGGCGGCACAGGGGCCCCTCTGGGGGCAGGACAACCGTGCCAAGTTGATGAAGGGCACAGAGAGCAAGCCCATCGATATCGTCTCCGACCGTCTCGATGCCTACCGGGAGAAGGACCTGGTTCAGTTTTCAGGCAACGTCGTGGCCACGCAGGGCGATCGCGTGATCAAGAGCGATACCCTGGAGCTTTATTTCAAGAAGAAAGCCGAAGGGACGGCGCCGGCTGCAGGCGATGCCGCCAAGGCCGGGGACATCGACCGGATCGTGGCGAAGGGGAATGTGCGCATCACCGAAAAAGAGCGCATCGTGACGGGGGAACAGGCCGTATTCCACAGCGACGAGCAGCAGATTGTCGTGACGGGAAACCCCGTCATGCGGGAAGGCAACAATGTCATCACCGGTGACCGGGTGGTGGTGCTCCTCAATGAAAACAGAGGTGTCGTCGAGGGGACCACGGGCAAACGGGTCACGGCAACCATCTACCCCGATGAGTCGAAGGGGAAAAAGAAAAAGGAGTAGCAGCGCTCAGGACCCGGGCGACCGGGTCTGCGCCGGGAATGGAAAAGCTCGAAGCCAGGGCACTGACAAAGGTGTACGGGGGACGGAAGGTCGTCAGCGGCGTGGATCTGGAGATCCGCCCCGGGGAAGTTGTTGGCCTCCTGGGCCCCAACGGTGCCGGAAAGACGACAACCTTCTACATGATCGTCGGCCTCATCAAGCCCGACGGCGGACGGATTTTCCTCGACTCCGAGGAGATCACCCGGGACCCCATGTTCGTGAGGGCTCGCAAGGGGATCAATTACCTGCCCCAGGAACCCTCCGTATTCAGGAAGCTGACCGTCGAGGAAAATATCCTGGCCATCCTCGAAACGCTTGACATCGGAGGCGAGGAAAGGAAGAATAGGCTCAAACAATTGCTCGGCGAGCTCGATCTCACCGATCTGGCCCGGAATAAGGCATACTCCCTTTCGGGAGGAGAGAGAAGGCGGGTAGAGATCACCCGGGCCCTGGTGACCTCGCCGCGGTTCATCCTTCTCGACGAGCCCTTCGCCGGGATCGACCCGCTGGCCGTGGCCGATATCCAGAAGATCATACAGAAGCTCAAGTCCAAAGGCATCGGGGTGGTCATCTCCGATCACAACGTGAGGGAGACCCTGTCGGTCTGTGATCGGGCCTACATCCTCAACGAGGGGACGGTGCTGATCGAGGGGTTGCCGGAGATGATCGCAGAGAGTAAAATCGCCCGGAAGTTCTACCTCGGGGATGATTTTCGATTATAGAATCATAGCGGGCAGGAATCCAGGAATCCATGACGTTCGAACTCAAGCAAAGCCTCAAACTGAGCCAGCAGCTGATCATGACGCCTCAGCTGCAGCAGGCGATCAAGCTTTTGCAGCTCTCCCGGATCGAACTCGTAGACATGATCCAGCAGGAGATGGAGGAGAACCCCCTGCTCGAGGAGCCGGCCACCGAGGAATTCGGCGAAGAAGGGGCGCCTGCCCCTGAAGTCGGCGAGGTCAAGACGGCCGAGCGCACAGGCGAAGTGACGGGCGAGGGCGACGGCAAGGAGGACTTCGACTGGGACAGCTACCTCGAGGATTACGGGCCCATGAGGGTGACCTACGACCGCGAGGAGGACGAGGGACCCTCCTGGGAGAACATGCTCTCCAGGAAGACGACCCTCACGGACCATCTCATGTGGCAGCTGGGCCTCTCCAGGATGTCGGAAATAGAACGGAAAATCGGAGAGGAGATCATCGGCAACCTCGATTCGAGCGGCTACCTTGCGGCCACCGTCGAGGAGATTGCCGAACCGGTAAAGGTCAGCCCCGAGGTCGTCGAAAAAGTACTGGCCAAGATCCAGGAATTCGACCCTCCGGGAATCGCCGCCAGGGACCTCAAAGAATGCCTGATGGCCCAGGCAAAGGTCCTCGGGGTCCAGAACCCCCTGATTGAAACCATCATCCGGGAGCACCTCCACGACCTGGAGACCAAGAATTACAACAACATCGCCAAGAAGCTGAAAGTTCCGCTGACGGACATCCTGGATGCCATTTTTCTCATCAGCCGGATGGACCCGAAGCCGGGACTGGTATACAGCGATGAGGGCCCCCAGTACATCATCCCCGATGTGTTTGTCTTCAAGGTAAGCGACGAGTACAAGATCATCCTCAACGACGAAGGCCTGCCGAGGTTGAGGATCAGCAACTTCTACCGGGAGATCCTGGGGGGTGCCTCGGAAGGGCCCACGAGTGCCGATGAGTGCAAGAAATACATCAAGGAGCGGCTCCAGTCGGCCACCTGGCTCATCAAGAGCATTCAGCAGCGCCAGAGAACCATCTTCCGGGTCACGGAGAGCATCGTCAAATTCCAGAGGGAGTTTTTCGACCAGGGAATCCAGTTTCTGAAGCCACTCGTGCTGCGCGACGTCGCCGATGATGTGGAGATGCACGAGTCCACCATCAGCCGTGTGACGACCAACAAGTACATGCACACGCCCCGGGGGATCTTCGAGCTGAAGTATTTCTTCAACAGCAGCATCAGCAAGACCAGCGGCGACGCCATCGCATCGAAGAGCGTCCAGGAGGAGATCCGGAAGATCATCAGCGGCGAGGACACCCGAAAGCCACTGAGCGACAGCGAGATCGTCGACATCCTGAGCAGGCAAGGCATCTCCATCGCCAGGCGGACCGTCGCCAAGTACCGGGAGATGATGGGGATCCTCCCGTCGTCGAAGAGAAAGAAATTTATCCTGAAAGCAAAAAATTAAACCATTGACAATTTTATGCATCTGGCTTAAGAGCAGAGCTTCTTTTTCAGACGGAACCGGCAGCCTTTCCCGCGGCAGCCATCATGACTCGATGGACAGCCGCTTTGTGATTCAGCGCGTGACAGAATCCCGCCGGTCGTCTTGCCCTTTCCGGGTGTCCATTTTGCAGGGACACCGTGACGAGGGTCGGGGGCAAACACAACCACTAGAAGGATGAGGAGGCAACGACGTATGCAGGTTTCCGTGACCTTTCGGAATACGGGGTCGGAAAGTTGGTTCAAGGATTATGCGACGGAGCGGCTGAGCAAACTCCAGAAATACATCGACAAGCCCGTGGAAGCCCACGTAGTGCTCTCCGTTGAGAAATTCAGGAATGTGGCCGAGATCAACATCATGGCAAAGGGCATCAACCTGGTCGGCAAGGAAGAGGCCAAGGACATGCAGCTGGCCATCGACAACGTCATCGACAAGATCGAGCGCCAGATCAAGAAACACAAGGAAAAGAGCCGGGAACACAAGTCCAATACGAACCGGGCCGAGGAGATGGGCGGTCTTCGCGCGGCGCCGGCCGCCTTCGAAGAGGAATCGAAGCTGAGGATCGTCGAGACCCGCAGGGTTGTTTTGAAGCCCATGTCCCTGGAGGAGGCCATCCTCGAAATGGAGGCATCCCGGAACCGCTTCGTCATCTACCGCGATGCACACTCGGAAAACATCAGCGTCATCTACCGCCGGGATGACGGGAACTTCGCACTGCTAGAGGCCAACAGCTGAGCTGAGCGGAGGGACCCCCCCATGCAGATCACCGACATGTTCAAAAAGGAATACATCATAGAGGCGCTGAAGGCGAAATCCAAGCGGACCGTTTTGGCGGAATTGTCGGAGATCTTCACCCGGGATCACGAGGGCATCCGGAGCGAGGCGATGGTCGATGTCCTGCTGGATCGTGAAAAGCTGGGCAGCACGGGAATCGGCGACGGCATTGCCATTCCACACGGAAAACTCAAGGGCCTGGAGAGCCTGGTCATTTCCTTCGGGCGCAGCCAGGAGGGGATCGACTTCGAATCCATTGACGGAAAGCCCGTCCATATCTTTTTCCTGCTGATGGCGCCGGAGAGCTCGACGGGTCAGCACCTCAAGGCTCTGGCAAAGATTTCGCGTATGCTCAAGGACCCGGAATTCCGCAGCGACCTCATGTCGGCAAAGAACGCAGATGAACTCTACCGGAAAATCGCCGATAAAGACGACTCCTATTAAAGCCCACGCGGATCGTCGGCACCCATCAAGAAGTGTTGCGGCCGGCTATTCCAATCTTCCATTCTTCCAGCGCTTGCGACTGTCCTGGGGTGCTGAATGCAGAACCTGAGAGTCATCATCGTCACCGGCATGTCCGGCTCCGGCAAGAGCACGGCCCTTCGGGCGCTGGAGGACGTGGGGTTTTTCTGCGTCGACAACCTGCCCGTCGTCCTGCTGCCGAAACTTCTCGAGATTCAGACAGACGCCGCCAGCGAGATCAGCAAGGTAGCCCTCGTCATGGATTTGCGGGAGCGGTACTTCCTGGAGAAGTATGCGGAGATTTTCGCCAAACTCAAGGAAGAGGGGCACCGGATCGAGATCCTCTTTCTGGACGCCAGCGACGAGTCGCTGCTGAGGAGGTTCCGCGAGACAAGGCGGGCACACCCGCTCTGCGAGCGGGGGACCGTGATGGAGGGGATTTCGCTGGAGCGGGAGAAACTCTCGGCCCTGCGGGCGATGGCGGACAAGATCGTCGACACCTCCTCGTTCAATGTCCACCAGCTCAAGGAGGTCATCCAGCGCCATTTCATGACGTCGACCACCGAGAAGCGCCTCCTGATCAACCTGATGTCGTTCGGGTTCCGCTACGGGCTTCCTGCCGAGGCGGACATCGTGCTCGACGTCAGGTTCCTGCCCAACCCCTACTTCATCGAGGAGCTGAAGCACCTCAACGGCGAGAACGAGAAAATTCAGGAGTACGTCATGGGGTGGGAGGAGAGTCAGACGTTCCTTCAGAAGATGCTGGACATGATGGAATTCCTGATCCCGCTTTACGAGAAGGAAGGCAAATCAAACCTCAACGTGGCCCTGGGCTGTACGGGCGGCAAGCACCGCTCCGTCGTCATGGCCAACCGACTGGCCCGGTACTTCTCCGGCGAAAATTACCTGGTGAACGTTGCGCATCGGGATATCCATAGGGCGTAGGGGCAAGGGTAGAGGGTAGAGGGTAAAAAGATGATAATGAAAACCCCCTGACAGCAATGCTGCAGGGGGTTTAATCGTTCATTCGGAGAATTGGTCTGTTCCACACCCTCGACCCTCGACCCTCCTCAGCCCCGGGCCTTCTTCTTTTTCCCCTTCGCCTTGGCCTTCGCCGGTTGTGCCTTCTGGGTCGCAGGGGCAGTCTGCGGGGCCGTCTCAGTCAGCTTGCCCGTCACGTTGTCCTGGATCCAGTGAGCGTCCCACCACTCCGTGGGGTTCACGAACTCTCCGCCGACGAGGATGCTGAAGTGCAGGTGGTCGCCACCAGCAAGCCCCGTGCTGCCGCTCGCGCCCAGAGTCTCTCCCCGAGCTACACTCTGCCCGACTTTCACGCCGATATCCGACAGGTGTGCGTAAAGGCTGGAGAGCCCCAGGCCATGATCCACAATGACGGTGTTGCCGTAGATCCCCAGGTATCCGGTAAAAACCACCACGCCGTTGTTTGCCGATTCAATCGGGGCTCGCTCCGTCGAGGCGAGATCGACACCATAGTGCGTGCTCTTGCTCACGGCCATCCCCTCGAAGGAATAGGTCCTCGCCTGGGCGAAGCCGGCCATGGGCGCCGCGTTCTTCATGCGCAGGAAGGTTCCCTCCCAAAGCGCCTTGGGCTGCGACTTGCTGCCGGCTGCCTGGATCGTCTTGGTGTTCTCGACGCGCAGCGTCTCGTTGACGAACAGGAAGGCTTCCAGAGGCGTGGCCGGGACCCGGGGATCATGCTGTCTGAACTCCGGCATTTTCTGTTCCAGGAAGGCGCGGCTGAGGGTGATCTGGTCCGCCTTGAATTTCTTTTCTCTCACAAGATGAGGAAGAGCCACGGACGATTCGTTTCCGGCCTTGTCCCGCGCGGTAATCAGGATCTTGAGCCCCCCTTGGGACGCCGAGGTTGGGATGGCGAAATAGACAATATGGCAGGGTTTTCCCTGGATCGCATAGGGGTAACCGTGGAAAAAGCGATCCCCCGCCAGGATGCCGGTACGGGTCACTTCTTCCGAAACCCGGTAAAGGGCAACACCGGTCCCCCCGGCGTTGACGTTGTGGGCGGAACTGATCATGCCGATCTGCGGCGGCACCGTGTCGATGGACGTCTCCACCGAGAGCGTTGTCCGGTTTTTCAGCCAGGAATGATCCTCGGCCGTGATGGTGATCGTCGCCGGGCCGTCCTTGAGATTCAGTTTGCGCGGGTTCAATTCGGGACTCAGCGTCTGTTCCTTCGTACCCCCGGCGTAGGTTTCGGACAGAACAACATGATCCCTGCCTTCCTGGCTGATCGTGACGGAGACGTTCCGGATCCCGCTCTTCTGATCGGAGACGGAAAGGGCGATTGCCTTTCCAGGGCCGATCGTGGAGAGGTCATCCTTCAGGACGATAGCGGGTTTTTCGAACTCCAGAATCGTGTTGAAGGCCCAGAGGGCGGACCCCACAAGGGCAATTGCGAGGCCGAAGAGCAGCAGGTACATTCGGTTCATGACGGTTTGTACTCCATGATTGGACTCACATCGGGGGCATTGCGGAAGAGCCCGAAGCGTCGTCCATCATACCCGTAATCGAAAAAATTTCAAGTACCATGACGATAGCGCAACCGGGTGGGTGAACGGTCCGAAAAGGCTTTCATTCCTTGACGTTCCGCATGATTTGTTATATTAAATTTGCAGGCTTAAGGTGCGGGGCAAAGGGCCCGGGGCAACAGGAAAACGGATTCGGGACTGGGGATGGACGCATAATACCAAGGGTACATGGAAAACCTTGCCCTGATATTCGGCTCGTCGTTTGTCATCGCCCTTTCGGGGGCCCTCATGCCGGGGCCCGTGCTTGCCGTGACAATCACGGAGGCATCCCGGATCGGGTTGCGGGCGGGTCCCCTGATCATGCTGGGGCACTCGCTTTTGGAACTGGCCCTCTTTTCACTGCTCGTGCTCGGGTTCGTCCATTTCATCAACCACCCGGTGGTGCTCGGCGTGGTCGGTGTAGCCGGTGGCGCGGTTCTTCTCTGGATGTCCTGCGGGATGCTCAGGAGCCTGAGGACTCTCGACCTCGACCTCGAGGCCTCCGGGAGGAGCAGCACCGGGCCCGTGCTGTCGGGAATTCTCTCGAGCCTTTCGAACCCTTATTGGATCATCTGGTGGGCAACGATCGGGCTCGGGTACGTATTCTGGTCCATGAAGTTCGGATGGGCAGGGATGCTGGCCTTTTTCACCGGCCACATCTGTGCCGACTTTGCCTGGTACACCCTGGTGTCCTTCCTCGTCTGGAAGGGGCGGAAGCATCTCCGCCCGGCCGTCTACCGGGGAGTGGTCGCGGCCTGCGCGGTCGTGCTGATCGGTTTCGGCATCTATTTCGGCGTCACGGGTCTCGACTACCTGATCTGAGCGGGTCCGGAAAACGGGATCAACAAACACATCGGGAGCGCAACGGATGAAAGGCAAAAAAATCGTCCTCGGGGTGACCGGCGGCATCGCGGCCTACAAAGCGGCCGAACTGGCCCGGGAATTCATCAAGCGAGGCGCAGGCGTGCACGTCATCATGACAAAGAACGCAACGGAGTTCATGGCCCCGCTCACCTTCCAGACCCTCACGGGAAACCCGGTCTACGCGGACACCTTTCAGTTGACGGGAGAGTGGGAAATCGGGCACATCTCGCTGGCCGAGAGCGCCCACATCATCGTTGTGGCCCCGGCCACGGCCAACGTGATCGGGAAGATTGCCGGCGGGATCGCCGACGATCTGCTCACCACGACGGTCATGGCCACGCGGGCCCCTGTCCTTATCTGCCCCGCCATGAACGTGAACATGTACGCAAACCCCATCGTGCGGGAGAACATGGAGAAACTGGCCGCAACGGGTTACCGTTTCGTCGAGGCGGGATACGGAGAGCTGGCCTGCAAGACGGAAGGGTACGGCCGGCTTGCCCCCCTGGAGGATATTGTCGAGGACGTGGAAGACATGCTCACCGTGAAGGATCTGCAGGGGCAGTGCGTACTCGTCACCGCGGGGCCCACGAGGGAGGCCTTCGACCCCGTCCGGTTCATCACGAACTACTCCACCGGCAAGATGGGATATGCCGTAGCCGTCATGGCAAAGCGCCGCGGGGCGAAGGTCACGCTTGTCAGCGGCCCCACCAGCCTGCCGCAGCCGCGAGGCGTCGCATTCGTGTCCGTCTCGTCGGCCCGTCAGATGCGGGACGCCGTCATGGCGAATCTGGAGAATGCGACCGTCGTCGTCAAGTCCGCCGCCGTGGCCGATTACCGGCCGGCGGGCTTCTCGGAATCGAAGATCAAGAAGTCCGGCGGGCCCCTGGAGCTCCGCCTCGAGCGCAATCCCGACATCATCTCCGAAGTGGGCCGCGTCAAGGGCAAACGGATCCTGGTGGGGTTTGCCGTCGAGACGGAGAATCTGATCCAGTACGCCACGAAGAAGATGATGAAAAAGAACATGGACCTCATCGTGGCAAATGACATCACAGTGCCCGGCGCGGGATTTGCGGCGGAGACGAATATCGTCAAGATCCTCGACCGCGAAGGGGGATCGGTGGATCTGCCCCTGATGGACAAGATGGACGTTGCCGCGCGGATCCTGGACCGTGTACTGGATCTCATGGGGAAACAAAAAGGGGCAACCCGTGGGAAAAAAAGATGATCTCCGCAGCGAGCTGCAGCATCTCGTTGGCGCCCTGAGGAATCACGTTGCCAACGAAAGGGATGCCTACAATCCCGTCTCGCGCCTGACGATGAAGCGTGAACCCATTCCCAGGCGGGAAGAAGAGGGCATGGGGGGTCTGTCTGCCCTAAAACCATCGGCAAAAGCCGGCACCAGTAAGACGCCTCCGGCACTGGCCGGGGTCCGCGAGGAACTGGGCGATTGCACCCGGTGCACCCTTCACCGCACGCGCCGCAACCTCGTCTTCGGCGAGGGAAGCGCCGGGGCGAAGCTCGTCTTCGTCGGCGAGGCCCCGGGAGAGGAAGAAGACAAACAGGGTCGGCCGTTCGTGGGCAGGGCTGGGCAGCTCCTGACAAAGATCATCAACGCCATGGGGCTCAAGCGCGAGGAAGTCTACATCTGCAACATCCTGAAGTGCCGTCCACCCGGGAACCGCAACCCGAAGGAAGACGAAATCGCGACCTGCGAGCCCTTCCTGCTGAAGCAGCTGGAGGCCATCAACCCGGAGATCATCTGTGCCCTGGGGACGTTTGCGGCAAAGACGCTCCTTCGCACCGAGTCGCCCATCTCGGCAATCCGGGGGAAATTCCATGACTACCATGGCCGCAAGCTCATGCCGACCTATCACCCGGCATACCTTCTTCGCAACCCCGACGCGAAGAAACTGGTCTGGGACGATGTGCAGAAAATCATGAAGATCCTGTGAGGGTATCCAATGAAAAAAATCCCAAAAAAAAAGACGAGGGTGCTGCTGGCCGCTGCCGCAGCGTTTCTCCTTGCAGCCGCGATGCCCGGTCTCGTCCTTCAGGCAGCCGAGGAGAAGCGGGTCGTCGATGTCGTCGTCGTCAATGAAGTCATCACCCCGCCCATCGGGGAGTATATCGTCAAGAGTATCAGGCAGGCCACCGAATCGGGTTCCGAGGCCATTGTCATCCAGCTCGACACGCCCGGGGGGCTCGATCTGTCCATGCGGGACATCATGAAGGAGTGCCTCAACGCCTCCATTCCCGTCGTCGTCTACGTGTCGCCCCAGGGTGCGCGGGCGGCCTCGGCGGGGGTTCTCATCACGATTTCGGCCCATGTGGCGGCCATGGCACCGGGGACCAATATCGGCGCGGCCCACCCCGTGGCCATGGGTCTCGGCAAGGCCGATGAGACCATGATGGAAAAAGTCGAAAACGACGCCGTGGCCTACGGGCGGGGCATTGCCGAACAGAAGGGACGCAACGCCGACTGGATCGAGGAGGCCATCCGAAAGAGCGTCTCCGTGACGGCCGAGGAAGCCCTGAAGCTCAACGTCATCGATGTGATCGCGAAAGACGTGAACGATCTTCTCGAAAAAATCGACGGCCGCGAGGTGAAACTGGTCTCCGGCAGCAGAGTCTTAAAAACGAAAGGGGCCGAGCTCAACAGGAAGGAAATGGGTTTCCGCGAGAAGGTGCTCATCACCATCTCGAACCCCAACATCGCCTATATCCTGTTCCTCCTCGGGCTTGCCGGGCTGTACTTCGAGTTTTCTTCCCCTGGAGTGGTTCTGCCGGGGATCATCGGCGGGATTTCGCTGATCCTGGCATTCTTTGCCTTCCAGACCCTGCCCGTGAATTATGCCGGCATCCTGCTCATCATCTTTGCCGTGATCCTCTTTATCGCCGAGATCAAGGTGGTCAGCCACGGAGTCCTCACCATGGGAGGCGTCGTCTCGCTTGTCCTGGGCTCCATCATGCTGTTCGAATCACCCGACCCCGCCCTCCGGGTCTCCTGGAGCGTGCTGGTCCCGACGGTGGCGATCGTCTCGCTGTTTTTCATTGCCGTCATTTCGATTGCCGTCCGTGCCCAGATGCGCAAGGTCCTCACCGGCGGGGAGGGCATGATCGGTGCGGTGGGGGAAACCGCTTCGGAGGTATTCGGACGAGGCAAGGTCATCATCCGGGGCGAATACTGGGACGCGACCAGCAAGGCGCCCGTCGGGAAAGGCCGTCCCGTGAAAGTGGTTCGAGTCAATGGTTTAAAAATTGAAGTGGAAGAAGAAACGTAGAAGGGGGTGTTTATGTTGTATCCGATCATTGTCGGTGTCGTACTCGTCATCATGTTCCTGGCCGCGTCCATCCGGATCCTCAACGAATACGAGAGGGCCGTCATCTTCCGCCTCGGAAGGATCATCCCCACGAAGGGGCCCGGTCTGATCATCCTCATCCCCGTCGTGGACCGCATGGTCCGCGTGGACACGCGCACGATCACCATGGACGTGCCCTCGCAGGACGTCATCACCCGGGACAACGTCTCCATCAAGGTGAACGCCGTCGTCTATTTCCGCGTCGTAGACTCCATGAATGCCATCGTCGAGGTCGAGAATTACCTGTATGCCACTTCCCAGCTCGCCCAGACGACGTTGAGAAGCGTCTGCGGCCAGGTGGAACTCGACGAGATCCTGGCGTCCAGGGACAAGGTCAATATCCACATCCAGGAGATCCTGGACCGCAGTACCGACCCCTGGGGGATCAAGGTGACCCACGTGGAGGTCAAGTACATCGACCTGCCGCAGGAGATGCAGCGGGCCATGGCCAAGCAGGCCGAGGCCGAGCGCGAGCGGCGCGCCAAGGTCATCGCCGCCGAGGGCGAATTCCAGGCTGCCCAGAAGCTCTCCGAGGCGGCTGCCGTCATGCAGCAGCAGCCGATGGCGCTCCAGCTTCGCTACCTGCAGACCCTGGTGCAGATCGGGACGGAGAACAACACGACGACGGTCTTCCCCATCCCCATCGACATGTTGAACATATTTTTCAAAAGGGAGGAGAAGGGCTGAGACGTCACCCCTGATCTGACTTCACGGAAAGGAGGAGAGAGCGTGGAAGCGAAAGAGAAGATGAGAATCGCATCCGGTGCGGTGATCCTGTTGACCCTGGGGGTGCTCGTACTGCTGAGTTACCTCGAAATCTACGGCTTGGACAAGAGCTGGCCCATCCTGATCCTCGTGTTTGCCCTGTTTACGCTGGTCCAGAGCCCGAAGGATGCGGGAGGATGGATCATCGGGGCAGCCGGGCTGTTGTTTCTCTTCTTCGAGAACTGGTTCGGCCAGGTGGGGACGATGACCATGAATCTGATCCGGTCGGCGCTTCTCATTGTCGTGGCGTTTTTCCTGTTCAAGACCATGAGGAAAAAGGAATCCTGAGGGACAGAATCAAGGGGATGGCGAAAAAAAGACCGCTTCTGGTCATCACCGATTTTGACGGGACGCTGAGCCTCACCGACGTGGGCTACGAGGTTCTCCTGAAGTTCAGCAGCAAGGACTGGGATGACATCGACCGGGCCTACTGTGCCGGCGAGATCGGTTCCAAGGAGGCCTATGGCCGCATCTGTGCCATCCTGGGCGGGACCCGGGAGCACATGCTGCAGTTCGTGGCCGAAAACACCGTCATCGACCCCCATTTCAAGGAGTTCTATGCCTTCTGCCGGGAGCACGACATCGATGTCAAGGTCGTCTCCGACGGCCTGGATTTCTATATCGATTTTATTCTCAGCAGGCACGGCCTCTCCGGCATCCCCTTCTATTCCAACGTGATGACCTTCAAGGACGGAAAGCCCCTCGCCATCGAATTTCCCCACGCCAATGAGACCTGCAACAAGTGCGGGACCTGCAAGAGCAACATCCTCGAGTCCTGTCAGGCGGGCTACGGGAAGATCGTCTACGTCGGCGACGGGTATTCCGACCTGTGCCCCGCCCGGAAGGCCGATCTCGTATTCGCCAAGGGGATTCTCTGGACACGGCTGTCGGAGAAGGAGCAGTCGGGCCTCCGCAAATACCGCACCTTCAGGGATGTAAGGGATTATCTGTCGAAAAACGGGTTTCAGAAGGGTTCGTAACAGGCCCCCTCAGAGGATTTGCGGGGCCGTGCCGTCGGCGCCATCGAGGACCTGCCGTGCGTCGAGGAATTCGACGGGGGCAGGTCTTTTTTCATGCCGAAGAGCCGCTCGCCCTTGTCCCGGCTGTGCCCTTAAGGCTCCTGGGCATCCACCCCGGGAGGAGTGGATTCGCCACCGTCTACCCAGGCACCCAGCAGGGTGTACGTCACCGCAAGAACCACCGGTCCGATGAAAAGCCCGATGATCCCGAAGGCAATGAGTCCGCCGATGACGCCGGCGAAGATGAGAAGCAGAGGAAGGTCCGCTCCCTTCTTGATGAGAACGGGCCGCAGGAAATTGTCCAGGGTGACGACGAAAAGCGACCAGACAAGAAGAACGCTTCCCCAGAGGGTCTGATCACTCCAGAAGAGCCAGGCGACCGCCGGGAAGACGATCAGCGCGGGCCCGAGCTGCGCGATGCATAGCATGAACATGATGGCCGTCAGTACCGCCGCGGCGGGCACGCCGGCCACGGCAAGGCCGATTCCGCCGAGGAGAGACTGGACCACCGCGGTGACGACAACCCCGAGAGCGACCCCCCTGATTGCGCGAGCGGCCAGTACGATCATGTCGTCGCCCTTCTGCCCGGCAAGGCGACGGAAGAAGCGGCGAACCGCATCCGCCGCAGGTTCCCCGCCGGCATAGAGGATCGCAGCGATGATGACCGTAAGGAGGAACTGGACGAACATCATCCCGATGCTGCCGGCCTGGTCGACAAACCAGTTGACAATCTTCCCCGCATACGGGACCACTCGGGCCGAAAGACCTTCCGGGCCTGCAGAGGCAAGCTCCTGCCACGACTCCGAAAGCTTGGGTCCGGCAAGCGGGATGCCCGAGACCCATCCGGGCGGCGGCGGCAGACCCTTTGCCTTGAGCGATTCTGCCGAGCCCTTGATCATGTCTGCATTATCCACGAGGGTTGCGATGGCAAGGGTGAATGGTACGATTAAAATAAGCAGCAGCGCAAGCGACATGACCGCCACGGCAAAACCGCGCTTGCCCCCCATCAATGTCTGCAGGCGCAGCATGAGAGGCCACGTGGCCACGACGATCGTCACCGCCCAGACGAAAGCGGGAAGGAACGGCTTGAGAATGAAGAAATTGGCCACGATGAGAGCAACGAAAAAGATCACCACAAGCATCGTGCCGGTCAGATCCCGTGAGGGAGGGGTGCTTGTCATTGGGAAGGTTCCTTTGCAGTGTCCTGTGGAATCGGACCTGAGGCCTGTTTCATGCCTGAAATACAGGCGTCAACGATCCATAAAGACAATATGAGACAATCTGAGGGAAATCGGTTTGCTTGTCAAGAAGGAAGGAGCATGGCAGTGATGGTCGCTGAAATGTAAAATACCGGAATCCCACGGCAAAGAAGTTGACTCGACGCCGCAGGTGTGCTTTATTTGCCCATCTCCCGAGTGCCTCCTGTGAGGCTATTTTTTATTGAGCGGTTATGAGAAAAGGCATCCTGGCTGACTTTCTGATTCCCTTGCTGGCCGCCGTCGCCGCCACAGGAGCCATCGATTTGGCCGGCGCCGATCTGGCCGTCCAGGCCCTCTTCTACAGCCCGGGCGAGGGCTGGGCCCTGGGGAACCGGGAGCCCTGGGCCTTTCTTTATCATTTCGGCAATCTGCCCGCCTTTGCACTCGGGGCGATGGGGGGGATTGCTTTCGTGTTGAGCTTTTTCTCCAAGCGGCTTCGCCCCGACAGGACGGCGGCGCTGTTCGTGGTGGCCCTCCTGGCCATCGGCCCCGGTCTGATCGTCAACACGGTGTTCAAGGATCACTGGGGAAGGCCGAGGCCCGCAGACATCGTGCAATTCGGGGGAACGGAAACCTATCGTTCCTTCTGGCATCCCGGCCCGCCGGAGCGGGGACGCTCGTTTCCCTCGGGACACGCCGCCGTAGGGTTTTTCCTCATGGCGCCCTTCTTCGTGCTCAGGCGCAAGGCGCCCGGATGGGCGCGAAGGGTTCTGTTGGCAGGTATCCTCTACGGCCTCACGATGGGCCTTGGACGGATGATCCAGGGCGGGCATTTCCTGACCGATGTGATCTGGTCGGGCTTCATGGTCTATTTATCGGGGCTGTTTCTGTACTATCTCTTCCGGCTGGATCGGGAGGGGTTGACGTAGAACATCAGTAATCCGCTTGTCGCGAATCAAAAGGACAACCGCTCAGAGATGGACGTTGGCGTACAAAGAAAGATTGATCAGGCCGTCGGGCCGCTCATCTGCAGGGCGCTGTCCCTCTTTTCGGGGAGCCGTGCGCCCTCGGGCCCCCCGAAGAGAATCCTGATCATCCTGCTCTCGGAGATGGGGAGCCTCGTGCTGGGCTGCTCCATGTTCCGGAGAATCCGGGAAAAGTACCCGCAGGCTTCGATCCACGCCCTTGTATTCGAGAAGAACCGCGAGATCCTCGATCTGCTCGAAGTCATACCCCCTGAAAACGTATTGACCCTCAGCGACCGCTCCCTCGGGGGGCTCGTCAGCGACAGCCTTTCCGCAATCCGGAAAATGAGGGAACTGCGCTTCGACGTCGTCATCGACTGCGAGCTCTTCGCCCGCGTGAGCAGCATCTTTTCCTTTTTCAGCGGGGCACCCATCCGGGTCGGGTTCCACCGGCATACGATGGAAGGGCTCTACCGGGGCGATTTTATCAACCGGCCCGTCCTGTACAACCCTTACCGCCACATCAGCGACCAGTTCCTGGCTCTCGTGGATGCCATCGAGTCGCCCTCCGTGCCGAAAAACAAGCGGGCTTCCTTTGCGGATGTCCCCAAGGCGGCCCCGAGGATGCGCCTGAGGGAAGGGGAGCAGGAGGCGATGCAAAAGAGGCTCCTCGCCGATTTCCCAGCGGTGTCGGGGAAAAAGCTCGTGCTGATCTATCCCAGCGGGGGCATCCTGCCGATCCGGGCCTGGCCCATGGAGTATTTCTGCCGGATGGCGAAGGATCTCATCGACAGGGGGATTGCCGTGGCGATTATCGGGTTGCCCGTCGATAAGGGTCTCGCCACGACCATCCAAGAGCATTGCCGAAGCCCCCTGTGCATCGATCTGACGGGGTACACGAAGACGATCCGGGAGCTGCTGGTCCTCTTCCATGTTTCGTCTCTTCTGATCACCAACGATGGCGGTCCCGGGCAGTTTGCCGTCATGACGCCGATCCGGTCGATCCTCTTTTTCGGCCCGGAGACGCCGGAGGTATACGGGCCGAACAGCCCCGCAGTGAAGGTGTTTTTCAGCGGGATTTCCTGTTCACCGTGCCTCACGGCCTACAATCACCGCAATTCGCCCTGCGACGGCGACAATCAGTGCCTCAAGGACATAAAGCCGGACATTGTCCTGGCCTGTGCGTTGGAGATGCTGGGGAAGGAAGCGGTTCGATGAGCGGGTTGTTGCGGTTCAAGCAGACCGTCAAGGACGCCGTGTCACGGTTGCCCGGCGGGGAATGGCTGGTGAAGCAGCGCTTCGCGAAGTTCGGCGCAGTCGGGTTTGCAGGGACGCTCGTCAATCTGGCCGTTGTCTATGTCGGCCAGGAATTCCTTTACCGGGGAATCATCTCCGAGCCTCTGCGGTTGAACCTGTCTCTGGCCACGGCGATCTTCATCGCCACGCTGCACAATTTCATCTGGAACCGGGCCTGGACCTGGAGGGACCGGAAGGCCCACATCCACAAGTCCATTGGCGTCCAGTTCATGCAGTATTGCGCGGCCTGTTGGCTTGCCATCGCCCTGCAGTTTTTCTTCACGAATATCTTCACGCAATACATGCACTACCTGCCTGCGAATGTCCTCGCGATCGGCATGACGGCGATTCTGAACTACCTCATCAACCACACCTGGACGTTCAAGGCACGGAAGTAGCCGCTTCGCGCTCGAAGGAACCAGGTAACAGGTAACAGGTAACAGGTAACAGAAATCCGCTATCTACGGTATTTCCCTGTCACCTGATACCTGTGACCTGTCACCATCTGCGGTCCAGCTCCCCCGAAACCCCTTCCCGATGAAAAGTTGAACGCTGAGACCGTCGATCTTCACGCCCCGGAACAGGCTGTCGTGGGAGCCGGCACGCTCGATCGAATCGAAGTACCCCTCGTATCGCTTCAGGCCCGCCTCGTTTGCCCCATGGAGCACAAGGACGGCATCCTTTCCCCTCAGGGTCGACAGATCCCCCAGGAACACGTAGCGCTCGGGCTGGAACAGGTCTACGCCCGTCAGAGCTGCCCCGCTGTAGAACACGGCTTCGGCCGCCGTGGTCCCTTTGTCCGATACCAGGAAATAACCGCGATCGGACGGCCGCTGATCGACGATGCGGGAAACCTGCCCGCCAAGCTCGCGCCATCCATGGAACTGCCGTGTCTGATCCGCAGCCGCGGGGAAGGGAAGAAAGGGTTTCAGCAAGTGCACCTGGACGACGAGACTCATAAAGAGGCCAAGGGCAACTCCGGCGGCGACAAAGCGCCTGTGAGCCGGCCTGGACGCATACAGGTCATGAAAAACGGCGCCTGCGAGGATGAATCCGGCGATGTAGGCCGGGGCGGGCCAGTTCGCCTCGGCCACCTTGCCCATGGCCGTGGAGAAGCCGAAGAAGGCGAGAACGGGCCACGACAGGAAGAGGAGGTAGAGGTAGGCCGGATGCTCCTTCTCGAGGCTGATCCGGAGCGCCTTCACGCTGTACCCGGCGAAAGCGACAAAGAGAACCGGAGTGATGACACCGGCCTGGCCGCCGAAATATTCCAGGAGCTTCAGGGGGACGGCCTTTTGCTTTGGCGAAAACCCCTGCCGGAGCTGATAGGTAAAAGAAAGCCAGTCGTGCTGGGCGTTCCAGTAAAGGACGGGCGAGAAGAGAACGAATGCGATCAGAAGACCGAGCCAGGGTTCTTTCCGGGCAAGCCAGTGTCGCAGCGAAGGGCAGAACAGGAGAAACCCGAAGGTGCACGGCACCAGAAGGATCATGGTGTACTTGCTGAGAAGGCCCAGGCCCAGGAACGCTCCCCAGCCGTACCACCACCACCCGGGCCCGCCCGCCACGATGCGGCTCCCGCACCAGACGGCGGCAGCCCAGAAGAATAGCATGGGCGTGTCCGGCGTCTGGATGATGCAGCCTGCCGGAAAGAGCAGCGTCACGTTGAATGCGAGAAGAACGTCCCAGGGCAAGTCCCGGTGGGCCGGAAAGAGGGACCTTGCGGTGGAAAAGAGAAAGAAAAGGGCCGCCGCCGAAAGAAGAAAACCGCCGAGGCGGACGAAAAGCTCCGAGTTGCCGCCCAGCGCCGTGAAGAAGGCCATCAACCAGGCCACCATGGGGGGGTGGTCGGAGTAGGCAAGCGAGGGGTGCTGGCCCCAGTTCCAGTAATACGCTTCGTCGGGGGAGAGTTGAATCGTGTGGATCGTGACAAGCCGGACGGCAAAGAGGGCGATGATGGCGGACAGGATCAGTTTATCGCGGTGCGTGAAAACCATGGACCCAATCCCGATCGGCCGGGCACGGCATCCTCAGCCGGACACGCCCCGGTGCCAGGCCCCCTGTCGCAGCGGGATCATGGTCTTCGAGACCGGATGCTTCGCCGGCGGATTATCCAGGGCCTCTGCCTCTTGATTCACCGGGCCTTTCGTTCAGGCGGGATGCGGCACCGGGGAACCCCGCGAATATTTCGCGAGGATCCCCCTGAAGGCGCTAGCGCTTCTTGTGACGATTGGCCTTCAGGCGCTTGCGGTACTTGTGCTTGCTGATCTTTTTCCTTCGTTTCTTGACGACACTGCCCATATTTCACCTCATGAGAGTTATCATGCCGATTCAGAAGCGTTATTTATTCTCATATTCCGCGGCAGGAATCAAGCAATTCCTTGAAATATTTACAGCAGGCACAGACGGTCCGCCAGGGCCAGTCCCCTTCGGGTCGGTGCCAGAAATTCATCCTCCAGGGTCACGAACCCTTCATCCCGAAGGTTACGCAGGGCGAGACCGTTCTCCCGGAACAGGTCGATGCCGTATCGCTTCCTGAAATCGGGGCCATGAATCCCCCGTTTCGTCCGGAAACCGAAATAGAGGGCCTCCAGTCGGAGCTCCTCCGCCGAGAGGTCCTCCAGCCCTGCCACGGGGGTGCAGCCGCCGTTGACATCCCGCAGGTAGTGTTCGAGGCTGCGGTGATTCCACCAGCGCCGGTTCCCGCTGAAAGAATGGGCTGCAGGCCCGAGGCCCAGGCAGGGAGAATGGTCCCAGTACTTGTGGTTGTGCCGGGAGATGAGGGCGTGCTCCCGGGCGAAATTGGACACCTCGTAATGGGTGTACCCCCGCTGTTCGAGAAAAGCCGATGTCGAGGTGAAAAAACGGTATGCTTCTTCCTCCCCGGGGAGGCTGATCTCGCCCCGTTCAATCCGGCGGTGGAAAGGCGTGCCCTCCTCGACGGTCAGCTCGTAGCAGGACAGGTGTTCGGGGTTGAATCCGAGGGCGGCCTCCATCGTTTCCAACCACAACTCGTGCGACTGGCCGGGCACGCCGTAAATCAGGTCGATTGCGATGTTGTCAAAGCTGGCAGCCCTCGCAGCTTCGACGGCCTCACGGCCTTCGCGCCCGTTGTGACGCCTTCCGAGGGTTTTCAAGATGCTGTTGTCGAACGACTGCACCCCGATGCTGACCCGGTTTACGCCGGCATCGCGAAGCCCACGCATGAAAACCGTATCGACGTCCCCCGGGTTGACCTCCACGGTGATCTCTGCGCCCGGAGCGATCGGGAAGTCCTCGCGGACCCGAACGAGGATCTCCTCCAGTTGCCGTGTACCCAGGCACGAGGGCGTTCCGCCTCCGAGGTAAACCGTGTCGAAAGGACCGAACTGGTCCCGGACCATTTCCATCTCTTTATAAAGGGCCTTCAGGAAATCAGGGATACGAGAGATCGAGGTCACCGAATAGAAATTGCAGTAGTTGCATTTTCGCAGGCAGAAAGGAATGTGGATGTAAAGGCCGGGAATCTTCATAAGTGAAGAACCTAAGGGTTCAAGGATTCTAGGGTCCATGGGTTCAAGTGAAAAACACTAAAAATATTTAT
>Ga0208980_10000292_pt1 | contig 27198 bp, 21 predicted proteins | sample WetSurMetagenome_3_FD_187993 | JGI IMG/M metagenome (GOLD analysis project Ga0208980, IMG submission 187993) | Wetland microbial communities from Twitchell Island in the Sacramento Delta, sample from surface sediment Aug2011 Site A1 Bulk (version 2) | ecosystem: Environmental > Aquatic > Marine... | reverse complement strand
ACAATGAATTTTCTACCGATACTTTCCTGTAATTCATTTTGTGTGCAAAGGAAGCGAAATCCTTCTTCTTCAAGCTTCTTCGAACGATCTGTATGATTTGTCAACTAAATATCCTTCTCCAAATTTTTTTACGGTCGCAAAAGCAAATTCGGGGTCGTGACCAAAAAATAATTTCCAGTTTTCATCAAGAGCCAGTTTTAGATATTTCTTCTTTTCTTCAAGTGTCACAAGGGGCTGAAGATCATAACCCATTATGTATGGAAGTGGAATATGCGAAACAAATGGCATCAGGTCTGAACAAAACAAAAAAGTATCACTGCCATCTGAAATTTTGACCATCTGCTGCCCGAACGTATGTCCATTTATAACTATCATTTTAATTTCATCATCAAACTCCGCATTTCCAATTATGAAGTTGAGAACACCTTCCTCATATAAAGCAAGAAAATTATCTTTAATATAACTTCCTTTATCTCTATCAGAAGGGTTTTTAGCCCAGTCAAAGTTTTGTTTTTGCACAAAGTAGTTTGCATTAGGAAATGCTGGTTCAAGTTTACCATTAACTAAGATTGTTGAGCCCCCAGTATGATCAAAATGAAGATGCGTGAGTATTACATCGGTAATGTCATCAGGTTTTAATCCTTTTTCACCAAGAGCAGAACTGAGTGAATGTTTTTCATCGATAGCATAGATATTTTTTGATTTCTCATCCCACTTACTACCCATTCCTGTATCAATTAAAATCTTTCTGGTATCACTTTCCAGCAATAAATTTCTGGTTGCAAGTCTCATACGATTTGCATCATCAGCAAGATTAGTCCTTTGCCAAAGAGGTTTTGGAATTATGCCAAACATCGCTCCACCATCTAGCCCGAATGATCCTGATTCAATTATGCTTAGTTTGTATTTACCGATTTTCATATAGAATAATTCGATTGCTGTTACTTTTCTTCTGCAAAATAAAAAAGATAGATTTTAATTCACAGGAAGAAAATATTTAAAACGAAAAACCCCGACAAAGTCGGGGTTGAACGCATACAAATTTTTACCTTCCTAATCCATCGAGATATTCTTTTCTGGCTAGAAGCTGTTCTTCAGTTTCCACATGTTTTGGATCTGGAATGCAGCAATCGACAGGACAAACAGCTGCACACTGAGGTTCATCGTGAAAGCCCTTGCATTCTGTGCATTTATCCGGAACAATGTAAAAAAACTCTGACGAATAAAATCCAGTTGCTCCCGATGGGGCCGCATCACCATCACCATAAGATTTACCTGTTAATTCCCAATTAACTCCTCCCTCATAGATTGCTGTATTTGGACATTCAGGTTCACAGGCTCCGCAGTTGATACATTCCTCAGTTATCATTATTGCCATAATATTACTCCTTCAAGATTTAATGCTATTTTATTTCCTATTGCTTTAAAGAAAAGGATAATTTTCTGAAAAGTTCAGTGGAAATTTATAAAAAATACACTCCTCAACAAGCCAAAATGTTACCTGAATGGTATTTTATTTTCCTATCGTGACTTTTTGCACTAATCCAACACCAAGAATCTTAGCTATATTGAACGAAATTAAAAGAATTATGATAGGAAGAACTTCATAATAATCTCTAAGCTCATCAAAGAATCCAAACAAAAGAGTTAAGATTAACAGAGGTATTCCAATCCATAATGCATCTTTAAGAAATTTTGGTTTTTCATCCCATCTGCTGAAAATGGAAAGAAAGATTATTATCAATACAACAAATGTTGACAAAGAGTAACCGTTGAATAGGAGATAGTTTCTGTCAAGCAAGTGGAACTCAACGAAACCACCAGGATTATCTATAAATAAAATCGACAATAAGATTTTTATTAAACCGAAAATTGCTAATTGAACCGCAATGAATTGATAAAAGAATTTCTTTTTGATCTCATTATCATTATAAAAATGAATAGCAAAAATCATCGTTAAAAGAATAACAGTTTCTTTATTGAAACATGCAATAAAAAAAAGAATTAAAAAGTGAATCCATTTTCTTTGCTTGAGGAAAAGGAGTCCGAGTGTAAATAAAAGCAATGCAGGAAAATCATAAACATAGTTTGAGTAGTTCGGCTGAAACATTGCTGGAATTGAAAAAAGTAAAACAACTGAGATAAAATTTTTGAACCATAATGGCGAAGTGTATATCTCATTAAATAATTTTCTGAATGAATAAACAAATCCAAGAAGCGACAAATACATCAAAACCATTGCTATTGAATACTCAGTGATATATTCGCTTTCCCATTTTAACTTTTCCAGGCCAAGCATTAATAAATGATTACTTTCAACCTTTTCTGTCAGAGCAATGTGCACATTTTCAGGAATAACTTCACTAATTATTCTCACAGAAGATGGAAGTAGTGTTCTATAAACAAATGGCTTCCATGCGGTACCATAAACCATTTCAGAAAACATTGATTGTTCATCTCCGTTTATTGGTGGAAGCTTTACAAATGCAATAAGAACGTAAAGTGATATTAAAGCGATAATAATTCTGTAAACAGATTTATTTTCAAAAAATCTTCTCATATATATTCCATTAATTTTTAAGGTTTACTACCTTTATAATCATTCTGCAGATAACGAAGCGCTGAATTTGTTTTTTCAAGATTTTTTTCGATTGCGAATTTTTCAGCATTCTGAATATTCCCGGAATAGAATCTCCACCAAAGAAGAGATCCAATCAGCAAACCATCAAGTACTCTGTCTTCCATAAATGCATTGATAGTAAGATAACCCCAAAGTACGTTCCATCCAATTGAGATGACTCCGCTTACATATTCTCCGGTGTAAAACTGTCCCGCACCAGGAACAAGAGATAATATTTTTGCTAGCTGGGGATTATAAAGATCATTTGCCACTGAATCACAAAGCATTGAAAGCTGATGGTCTTTCTGTATTGCCGAAAAAGATGATGAAGCATTTCTCCAATCATCTGAAAAAATATATGCCCAGCCACGCCAGTAATTTATTTCATCAATTTTATTTACGAATCTTGAATCGTTTTGCAATGAGTCAAGCAAAGTGAATGCACGTGCGGTGGTTCTTCTCAGGATGTTTACTTTAATTATTTCCAATCTTGCAATAAAAATTTCATCTATATTTTTTGAATTTAATTCAGCTAAAGTTAAGTGCTGGATTGCCTCCGAGAAAATTGAACCGTTTTTATAACTTAAACCGGTTAACAGATTACTTTCATATCGATAAATATCTCCATCGTAAAAAAATAATAGCCGCTTGAACTCTGTGACTGCATCAAAATACTTTTCTTCGTCATATAATTTTTTTGCTAGATTGAATTGTTCGTCGAATGAGTCTTGTGCAAACAGATTCACTTTCGAAATCCATAAGAATAATAAAAGAAGTAATATTTTACTTACAGAAGTCATACACTGGTAAAAAATAATTATTTTGTTCAAGAAACAAATTTAATCCGTCATTAAATTCAAACTCAATTTTGGCATTAAAAATTTGTGCAGAAGCAATTGAGCCATAAATATTTCCCGTATAAAAGAAGGCTCCAAGCCCGCTAAATATCCAAGCACGAGTTGTATGGTCAGTACGAAAATTATCATAAGCAAGAAAAGCAAATAGACTTGTAACAACAAGTGCGGTCACACCATCACCCCATTCACCGACATACATTTTTCCGCTTCCGGGAATGATAGCAGAAAGTGTTCCTGCAAGTGCCGGGCTTTTGTAATTTGGATCGACTTTAAAATCATAAAACGAGGCGACGGCATTGCGTTCATCTTCATCAAAAGGAGAGATGAAATCTTCTCTGATAATATTTAACTCAGCTTCATACAGCATTGAGATAGTGGTAATTCTTCTATAACTTTTCAACTGGATAGAATCAAGGGATTGAACATTTGAAGCAATAATTAGCTTCGGTTCAAGCAGTAATTCATTCTTCAGAGAAAGTAAATATGCATCTGAATAGAAATTTGATTTGTCATCAATTCCATTAAAATATTTATTCGATTCCTTGTACAGCCCGAGCTTTGAATATCCTAACATCATTTTAAAATCAGTAGTATCGTTGACTGAATGATCTTTGAGCAATCCATACTGTTCAATCGCACGAAGATAATCTCCCTCACAAAAAAGGTGGTCAGCAAATAATTTAATGTTTTCAGGTGAATGGAAATCAAATGAAGATAATTGGGGATAAACAGAAAAAGGAATTAGAAATATTACTATTAATAAATTTCTCATTCATCTTCAACAATAAATTCAGGAGGCAGATATTTAATTTTTCCCTGATTTAAAGTGTAATTCTGCGGTGGATCGTAAAGGTAACCAGCACTAACTCGGGGGTAATGATCGTGTCTCGTGGCAATGTTCATATCGCGAGTAAAACGATCAAAAAACATCAAAGAAGCCTGGAGAATATTTGTTTCCTTTGCTGACTGTATCAGAAATGCAGAACAAGTTGGTCTGAAAGGACAATTATCTCCATCAACGTCTGATATAAAAAACCAATATGCATTTGCCAGTGATTTGGATAAAAACTCTCCGGCATTATCAGATTCAAAGGAATAATTTCTTTTATTGTAATGTATTTGCTTTTCGTACGAGATATCTGCCTTTTGCCATTTGAAATCATCAAGCTGACCGAGAGCTGGCATAGTTAGGAAGATGAAGAAAATAAGTATTCTAAAATTACTTTGCATCAAGTAAAGACCTGGCAATTACAATTCTCTGAATTTCAGAAGTACCTTCGTAAATTTCAGTAATCTTTGCATCTCGAAGATATCTTTCAACAAGATATTCTCTTACATAACCATAACCACCATGGACTTGAATAGCTTCGAGCGCACATTCAACTGCAATCTTAGAAGCATACAATTTTGCCATAGCAGCCTCAGCAAAATATTTTTTGTGTGCATCTTTCATTGCAGCAGCTTTAAATGTTAATAATTTTGCAGCATCCAGTTTCATTGCCATATCCGCAAGTTTAAACTGAATTGCCTGCAGATTTGCAATTTCTTTTCCAAATGCTTTTCTTTCTTTCGAATATTTGACTGAGGCTTCAAGAGATGCTTCAGCAATTCCAAGTGCCTGGGATGCAATTCCAATTCTTCCGCCGTTCAGAGTATTCATTGCAAAATTAAATCCCTTACCTTCTTCCCAGACAATATTTTCTTTTGGCACTCTGCAATTCTCAAAAGTCAACGAACAAGTATCTGAACTTCTTATACCAAGCTTATCTTCTTTTTTTCCATGACCAAAACCAGGAGTACCTTTTTCAACAAGGAAGGTTGTAATACCTTTATGAGCTTTTGATTTGTCAGTCGTCGCCATCACCAGATAATAATCGGCTGTTGTCCCATTTGTAATCCAGTTCTTCATTCCATTCAAAACAAAATAGTCGCCATCTTTATCAGCTATTGTGTGCTGCTGAGTTGCATCACTTCCTGCTTCAGGTTCTGAAAGTGCAAATGCACCAAGCTTTTCACCTTTAGCAAGCGGAACTAAATATTTTTGTTTAATAAAATCAGAACCGTATTCTTCCAAACCCCAGGTTACAAGTGAATTATTCACTGACATAATCACTCCGACACTCGCATCAACTTTTGAAATTTCTATCATAGCAAGAACATAACTAATCGTATCCATTCCGGCTCCGCCATAATCAGGCGAAACCATCATTCCCATAAACCCAAGCTCGCCCATTTTCTTTATGATATCTGCCGGAAATTCTGCTTTTATATCCCGATCAACTGATGAAGGAGCAATTTCGTTCTGAGCAAAATCGCGTGCAGATTCCTGGATCATTAACTGTTCTTCTGTGAAATCAAAATTCATTTTTTACCCCGATGACTTTTTATGACAAGTTAGATTGTTTATGGAGATGAATAAATTTACAGCTCAAAAATACTGTATTAAAAAATCTTAGACAACGAAATATTAAAAAGATTCTACTCCTTCCGACTATATTGTCAAACAAAGGCGGATAGACTATTTTTGGTTTATGATTAGCAAAAAAGAAATAGTAACAATAAAGGGTTTAACTCTACCAGAGATAAGAGAATATTTTGTGTCTCAGGGAGAACCAGCTTTCAGAGCAGAGCAAGTTTTCAAATGGATGTACGGCGATATGGTTGATGATTTTGATAAGATGAATAACCTCCCAAAGCCATTACGCACAAGGCTTTCTGAATCATTCAGCATCAATACGCTTAGTTACTCAACGGATGAGATTTCGCCATCAACACGGACAAAAAAGTACATTTTCAAAACGAATGAAGGATATAAGATTGAATCTGTTGTTATCCCGGAAATAAAAAGAACGACACTTTGCATTTCTACCCAGGTTGGTTGTCCTCTGGATTGTAAATTCTGTGCAACTGGATTGATGGGCTATAAAAAAAATCTTACTTCCGGAGAAATTTTTGACCAGTTCAAACTTGCAAGCAAGGATTATAAAGAAAGTGAAATAACAAACATTGTTTATATGGGAATGGGCGAACCACTTTTAAATTTTAATGAAACTGTTAAGTCACTTGAAATATTTGCTGAAGAACTTACTACCGGGATAAGTCTTAAAAAAATTACGGTATCAACAGCAGGCATTGCACCAAAAATAAAAGAGCTTGAAAGTACGGGATTAAAAGTAAAGCTTGCATTTTCACTCCACTCGTGTTTTGAGGATATCAGAAGCGAAATAATGCCAATAAATAAAAAGTATTCCCTCAAAGAAAATATTGAAGCATTAAAGAGTTATGCGATGAAAACCAAAACAAGGATTACATTTGAATACGTTATGCTTGCTGCAATAAATGATTGCAATGAAGATATAAAAGCTCTTACAAGATTGATGAGCACAATTCCGAGTAAGCTGAATATCATTCCTTTTAATTCACTTGAACATATGAATCCATCCGGACTAGCTGGTAAACTTAGATCAACACCGAAGGAACGAATACAGGAATTTGCTGATAAACTAAGAGCGAAAAATATTACTGTTATGCTGCGAAATACTCAAGGTGATGACATCGCTGCAGCTTGCGGCCAATTAGCGATTAAGGTCTAGAACTGATGAAGAAACTTACTCACGATGAAATTGCAAAAAGCCGAAGTACACTCGATACCATTCACAAAGTAAAAAAACTTCCAGTTTTTGTTGTGTTGAACAGCATCAGAAGCTCATACAATGTTGGTTCAATATTCAGAACTTCTGATGGAGCAATGATCGAAAAACTTTTCCTTTGCGGTTACACTCCATATCCGCCTCATCCTGATTTACCCTCAGGCAAAAAAGATGTTTTGAAAACTTCATTGGGTTCAACTGAAAGTGTAAAATGGGAATATGTAAAAGATCCCAAAGATGTCATCAGGAAAATGAAAGATGATGGAATAAAAGTTTGTGCTTTAGAGCTGACGGATAAAAGTACTCCATATTATGAGTTGAAGAAGGATATTTTTCCTCTTTGCCTTGTCGTCGGGAATGAAATTACCGGAGTTTCACAGGAAATTTTGGATATGTGTAATTATTCAATTGAGATTCCGCAGTTTGGAATAAAGCAATCTTTGAATGTTGCGGTTGCTTATGGAGTAACGATTTTTAGAATGAGAGAAATTTATAATAAAGAATCTTAGTTCAATATAAAGATAAAATTTACAATACTCTGTTATTTTAATAGTATCATTTTCCCTGTGAACTGTTTTTCAAGTAAACTTATAAAATAAAAATATACACCAGATGCAAATGAAGAAAATTCTAAGTTAATATGCTGGTATCCCTCACTTAAATATTCTTCTTTGGAAAATACTTCGTTACCTAAAATATCATAGAATTTAAAATTAACTAAACCTGAATTTGGCATTTCGATTCTAAAAGTAGTTGAGTTATTAAACGGATTAGGATAGTTCTGTGAAACACTAAATGTGGTTGGTAATATAGTTTGTTCTGGTTCTATATTAAGAGTTTGCAGCAGCGATGATGTAGAATCCAAATACACTACATTTAGTCTATACTGTCTTGTTGCAGCTAAATGTCCTAATGTATCACCTTGGATTTCATAGAGTTTAACTTCATTTAAAGTGGTGTCTGACAAGACTGATTTTATCAAATAGAAATCACCACTATGGGAATCACTTCGCCAAAGTTCAAATCTCTTCACAAATGATTCATCTTTTGTTTGCCATTTGAAAAATATAAAATTTCCCAAAATGTAATACTCAAAATCAACCAAAGTTACTCCTGGTGTACATCCTGTATACTGGATAGCTTGAGAATATCTTTGTTTACCGTCTGGTGTAACTTCATTAATTCTATAATAGTATTGTCCTATAATATCGGAACTATCAAACATTTCAACTTCAAAAGGAATTGAAGAATATTCAACTTCTTTAATTGTCCAGAATTTATGAATTCCTCGACCTCGTTGTAACTGATATCTCACCGGAGTTGAAGAAGGTGAATTTGGATCAAATGTTACCTTCACAAATTTTTCCACTAATGTCAATTTTAAAGAATCAACGGGACTATTAAAAGAATATTGTCCAAAATCAACTGTACTATTTGGATTGTAAACAAATAGTCCGTTTCTTGTGCCAATCCAGATATTCCCTCTTTCATCTACAGTTATTGCGGATGTGTAATTTTCACTTAAAGGACTATTATATTTATCAAAAACTGTGAAAGAGTCTCCGTCGAATTTCAATAATCCTCCGCCAGTTGCTAACCAAACATTTCTAAAATTATCTTCAGCAATTTGGTACACATATGAAATTGAATATCGCTGCGGTGAATAATAAGTTGCCCAATTACTACCATCATATATTGTAAATCCATAATTGGGGGATGATTGATTTGTTCCAAACCAAATTCTTCCTTTAGAATCTGCGAAGACAAGGTCATAATCAAAATTTGGTAATGTTGTATCACTCGGCGGATAAGGATGCCAGTTAGTTTGGTCAAACATCACACTTCCATAATACCAGGCAGCACCCCAAATATGTTCGTTCTTATCCACTATTACATCCATTATTTGAGGATGATAAGGTTCTGTTATCTGATTTATAGTATAAGTAAAAACCGTTTTAGTAAAATCAGGCCATTTAAACCTCATCATTGGATAACAAGCCCAAAGATTCCCATAACCATCAAAATCAAGTCCTGTAACATACCCTGAATTTGGGTAAATCTGATGATGATTTGTATATAATACACCATCAGGTGCAAATCTAAAATCTCTGTTCCAACTATTTACACCTGTTTCATCTTTACCGATAGTTGTCCAATCCATTCCGTTTGTTTTTTGTGTATAAGATTGGGAAGAAAGAAAAATATTACCTTGATTACCCGAACCCAATCCATAGACTTCATTCTGAAGAATTGTTGTTGGTACTCTGAAGACTTCCCAACTTGTACCATCGAATTTATAAAGTCCTCCCTGAAATGTCTCATATTCTGGCCAACCGGAACTACTGCCAATACTCACAAAAAATTGTGAGGTTGCACTTAAAGCATGATGAGCATAAAACTGTCCAGGAATTCCAGGTATAGTACAAATCCCTACAAAAGAAGTTCCGCAATAATCTCCTTGTCTCCTCATCTCAATATCTAAACGATAGGGTCCATCTCCACCCCACCAAATATCACGCTCTGATAACCATAATCCACCATTAGGATCATTCCAAATATTGCTAAAAATGCTACCCATACCTTCTAAGTGTCTATCTATTATGACTTGCCAGCCACAACTTGTTTTTTTAAAGTTTTTCCTTGAAATGATTCAACCCAAAGACTATCCTGATAATCCACTGCGAGAGAATAGCAACCACCAAATGTCCATCCTGGAGCTTTCTCAAAAGTATCGTCCACTAAAAAAAATAAATCTTCTCCGCTAGTAATCCACAAAGTATCATTATAGTTACACATTGTGCAAGATGGTCCCCAATAAATACCCGAATTATAATTCCATATCTGCCAATTGCTCCCATCAAATCTGGCTACTCCACCATCATTATACCATCCAAAAGTAGCACCATATGTGACTACAACATAATTTGAATTATCAATAAATACTGCTTTCATCCCGGCATCAGGAAGAGGAGTATTTGTAAAGTCATAATGTGAAAATGTTCCCTCTGAGTAAACCGCAAGACCTTGTGATGCAGCAATCCAAATTCTTTTCAGAGTATCAATAGCAAGGGAATTTATTGAAGTGAAACGCAATCCATCATTTTCATCAAATGTCTGGTAAGTTGCAGAAGCAACATTCCAACGGACGAGTCCTACTGGAGTGCCCACCCAGACAATACTATCACTTTCTGCAACAACAGCACGACCTTCATTCCAGTTTTTAAAGACTTTCCATTCACCATTCACTCTTTCTGAATTTAAATCTATTTCCACTCTTTTTTTAGGCTTGGAATTTACCTCTTCATTAATACGAATCTTTTGTTTCGCATTCCATTATAAAATAAATCTTCTTGAGCTGAAAGTTGAGTAAGTAAAATGTTTGGTAGAAAACAAGCAGAGTAAAATATAATTCTCAGTTTAGTCATTTTTTCCCCATTGATTTATAACAGGCTAATTTTGACTTAAGAGCTATTGAAATCCATTTCGATATCTCAATATAAACCTAAAAGATTTTATAATTGGAATCAATAACAAAAATGATATTCGCCCTCGAATTAAGATAAAAATTTAAGTTCATATCAACAATCTTCAAGCCGCAGCAGTAAAAAACTCTTCGCCGTTATCTTTGGTGTGAATTAAAAGTAAATTTGCCCGAACCATTTTCACTAAAGTTCGTGATGCTCTTCTTTCTGAAATGTTTACAAGATTGCTCAACTCTTTTACAGAAATTCTTTCATACTTACCGAGGTATTCAAAAACCATTTTCTCGGTTTGCCCGATTTGGTATTTTTTTAAAGCTAGATCCGATGAATTTGCTCTGAGTATTCTCACCATTTCCTTACTGGCCGTTACGCTTTTATCATTTACCCGCACTAAAACAACCGCTTTGTTAATATCGAATTCATTTTCATAATCTTGCAAACGATGCGGCTTGTTATCTGATTCAGGAATACTGACTACTACGACTTCTTTTCCATATACATCAATAAAATCAATCGAATAAACGAGAGGAGGTTCACAATGATTTTCAGCGGCGTTTTTTATCATTTCTGATTCTGCTTTTTCACTATCTACTCCAACAACTTCTTTGTCATCATTCACTCCAAAAATCAAATAACCGCCCTTAGTGTTGGCAAATGCAATCATTTCTCTTGCAATTTTCCCCGGTGTGGTGAAATGTCTTTTGAATTCGCATTGAATGTTCTCACCTTCTTCAATCAATTCTAAAAGCTGCCGACGGTTCATTGTTCAGATTAAATAAATAAATGAGAGGAAGAGTTTTTAAATAAGATAAAAGATTAAAGTCAAAAGATTAAAACAATCTTTGAAAAATTTTTTATTTTGATCTTTTATCTATCTTCGTTTCCTGGGATTCCAAACTGGTTCTTTAATTACAGGTCCTTTTTTCGCTTCAAACAGTTCTTCATCTTTCTTCTCTGCAGGTGTCTGCTCTTCTTCCGAAATTGCAACCTGCACTGTATCGGTTATAGGAATCGTTTCCTCTAAAACTATTGTAGTGTCGGAAGCAAGTGAATCCAATTGAGCAAGTGCATTTAACGAATCCTGTATGGCTGTCTCTACTTTTCTTTTTTCTTGTTTATAGAGTGTAACTTTTGGAGCAATTTCTCTCACATATTCGGATGCAGGATATTGTGAGATAAGAGTATCATAAGATTCAACAGCTGCCACGTAATCGTTTAACTTATTTTCCTCAATCCAGCCTGAAGCATAAATTGCTTTTGGCGCAACTGAAGATTTTGGATAAAGGTTTGGAATCTCTTTGAATTTATCGATGGCTGCATAATAATCTTCGGCAAGCAAATATTCTTCTGCCTTCTTGTAATCTTCCATTGCAGGATCATAATTCAGATCAATAAAGGGCTTATTAAGTTTTGCGGCTGCTGCATTAACTACGCTCTCATCCTTATAATTGTCATAAATAATATTAAAAAGACTATCTGCACTTTTTTGATTTTCCACTGTTAGATAATAGCTTCCCATTGCAAACATTGAAGTAGCATAGTATGGACCGTTCGGATATTTTGTAAGATTACTGTAATAATATTTATAGGCTGAATCAGGCATATTAAATTCTGAAAGAAATAAATTTCCGAGTTCAAGCTGATTTTTTGAAAGTAATGTTTTTAGAGAATCCTCTGTTAACTTTGATTGTTTTGGAGGGTTGTTCTTAAACTTAAGAGTATCAGGTAATGAAGCAACTAACTGATTTGTCATATTCTCACGTTCGCGTTTCTTCATTTCAAGTTTCTGCTGTCCCATCGGATCGAATGTTCTGTTAGTAATCATACTATCGAATTGTGCTACGATTAGCGAATCCTGCGGCAGAGGATTTCTTACTTTGCTGAAAATTGTATCCCGATTTATGTATTCCAAAGAATCTTTCAGTAAAGTAACAAGTATATTAGCAACTGTTACCGAATCCTGGTAATAACCAGTTGTGTCTTCAGCACTCAACAGTTCATCGTAACCCGACCAGATCTCCTGTAGTTCCTGTACGTTTGCAATTTCTTGAGCAATCGCTAAAGAATCCATAACATACTGAGCTGAGTCTTTTTTAAATTCTTCAGGATTTTGCAGATAGAATAATTGTTTTCCATATTTATTTACATCCTTCTTTAGGAGGACGTATCTGCTGAAAAGTCTGTTTTTCTCCTTTGCAGGACTTATATACTCTTTTGGTAATGTTGAAGTAGAGGCTTTCTGATAATATACCGCAGCAGTATCGAGAATCTTTAGACCGTACTCATAAACAGAAGCAATTTCATATTTGGCAGCACCGGAGTTTGGTGTGTTTTTATAAGTTGTATCCACGATACTAAAAAAATCTAGTGCTTCATTATATTGACCTAACGCAGAATGTGTGATTCCCAATTCAAGGTCAATGTCAGAATATTTATCCGTGTATTTATCTTCAGAACGCATATCAGTAAATAATTCTAGTGCTTCTTCCGGATTACCTGATTCTCTGTATGCTCTGCCAAGTTTTAGCATTGCGGAAACCTCTAGCTCATAATCAGGAGAGTATTCGAAAACATTCTCGTATGCGATCACTGCATTCTCAAGGTCATCAATTTCCATGTTAAGATTTCCTACTTCATACCAAAGTTCACCATTTATTTCATCATTATCAGATATTCCAAGGAACTCATTAGCTGTAAGAATTGCTGCTGGAAAGTCTCCAATTGTTTTTCGATAGACGATCTCTTCTATAAAAGCTTCTTCCATAATTGGTTCTTCATCTTCTTCAATTGCAATATCTCTCACTTCCTTAAGGACGACAAGACCATCAACATAATTTCTTAGCCTCATTTCGCACTTGCCAATCCACAGCTTGGATTCAAGAGCGTATTGTCCTTCAGGATCAGATGCGATAAGCTCTTCAAATTTCTTTTGCGATTTAAGATAGTTCTTCTGGTAATAAAATGATTTTCCAAGCATCATCAATGCATCGTCAACGTAGGATGAATTAGGACTGAACTGAAGAATAGCCGAACATTTTTCGATTAATTTTTGAACATCAGCATTTGCTGCAGGAGGAATAGTAGCGGTTTCAATAGAAAACAAATCCTTTTTCTGATCCAGAATTTGCTTTTCTATTTTTGTGTAAAGTTCATCTGCATTATAATAAAGATTAAAGTAGGTAGTAAAATTCTCCCAAACACTGCAGCCGGATAATAGAATCAGTAAAGGCAGTAAAATAAAAACTCTATCTTTAAATAGATTGGCAACCATGATACTTGAAGCTATTAAAGAAAAAATAAAACAAAAAGGTAAAATAATTTACAAGGCGTCTTTGCCAGATTCCCCGGTTCTAATTCTTACTACATCCTCAACATTATATATAAATATCTTGCCATCTCCAACCTGACCGGTTTTTGCCGTTTTTAGTATAGCATCGACAACCTTTTCAGCTTTGGAATCCTCAATTACAACTTCAATTTTTATTTTTGGAACGAACTCGATCCTGTATTCGCTTCCCCGGTAAGTTTCGGTGTGACCTTTCTGGCGTCCGTAACCACGAACTTCAGAAATTGTCAATCCACGGATTCCTTCTTCAACAAGAGCTTCTTTCACTTCTTCAAGTTTGAATGGTCGGATTATCGCTTCTATTTTTTTCATAAAGCTCTCTTATTTACCGTGACAGTTTTTATATTTTTTACCGCTTCCGCAAGGACACGGATCATTTCTTCCAACCCTCTCCATAACTTTCACTGGTTGAAGTTTACCAGCCACTTGTGGAGAACCTTGTCTTTGTCCAGCTTGAAGTCCAATATTGGTTGTGACTTGTTTGCTTTCCGTTAGACGAGTTGACGGCTGTCTTCTTTGCTGCGACACTTCAGCAGGTGCATGCGGGAAAAACTTAAATGAAAAAGAAACAACATCATTTCTTATTTGTTCTAGGAGTGATACAAAAAGCTTGAAAGATTCTGCTTTGTATTCAACAAGAGGATCTTTCTGACCATAAGCACGCAGCCCAATTCCCTCTTTCATATCATCCATTTCTCTCAAATGCTCTTTCCACTTCGTGTCAATCACACTAAGCATTGCATAGCGTTCAAGTCTTGCCATTAACTCCATACTAAGCATTTCTTCTTTCCTGCGGTAAAACTCTCTTGCAGCATCGAGTAGTTTATTTTTCAAACCATCTTTACCAAGCTTTTCAAATTCTTCAGGTTCAATTTTAACATCAACAAGCAGCTTCAAAAGCATTTCTTCTCTTATCTGATCCGCTTCAGCATTATCGAAATGTGCTTCAATTAATTGATCTATAAATTCATCCAGCAAATCAAAAATTTCACTTTTCAGCCTGTCACCCTGCAGAGCCCGGTTTCGTTTTGTGTAGATAACTTCTCGCTGGGAGTTCATTGTGTTGTCATATTCAAGCAGTCGTTTTCTTATTGAGAAATTATTCTCTTCTACTTTTTTCTGAGCTCTTTCAACTGATCGACTGATCAAAGGATGCTGAATAACTTCACCTTCTTTTAATCCCATTTTTTCCATTACAGATGAAATTCGATCTGAACCGAACAATCTCATCAGGTCATCTTCAAGCGAAAGGAAAAATTTTGAAGTTCCAGGATCTCCCTGTCTTCCAGCACGACCTCTGAGCTGACGGTCAATTCGCCTTGATTCATGTCTTTCAGTTCCAAGAATATACAATCCTCCTCTATCAACAACTCCGGCTCCCAGCTTAATATCAGTTCCTCGTCCTGCCATATTAGTTGCAATTGTAACAGCACTTATTTCACCAGCATGAGCTACAATTTCAGCTTCACGTTGATGCTGCTTTGCATTTAATACATTATGCTGAACCCCTTTTCTTTTCAACATTCTGCTGATTGTTTCTGAAACTTCAACTGACGTTGTTCCTACAAGAACCGGCCTTCCTTCTTTTTTTAATTCATCTATTTTATCAATAACCGCATTGTACTTCTCTCTTTTTGTTTTATAGATCGCATCATCCGTATCGTCTCTTATACAGTTTTTGTGCGTCGGTATAACTACAACTTCGAGATTATAAATCTGGAAAAATTCATTCTCTTCGGTTTCAGCAGTTCCTGTCATACCTGCAAGTTTGTTATACATCCTGAAATAATTTTGTAATGTAATTGTTGCAAGTGTTTGAGAATCTCTTTGAACCTTTACGTTTTCTTTTGCTTCGATTGCCTGATGCAATCCATCGCTGTATCTTCTGCCTGGCAGAACTCGACCCGTAAACTCATCCACAATCGCAATCTTTCCGTCTTCAGTTATAACGTACTCAACATCTTTATCAAACAAAGTGTAAGCTTTTAATAACTGATGAAGTGTGTGTATCCTTTCGCTCGCTTCAGAATATTTTGAATACAACTGATCTTTCTTTTGAATCTTCTCCTGCTCAGACAAGTTAGCATCATTTTCAAATTTACTTATTTCAGTTCCGAGGTCGGGAAGCACAAAAAATTCTTTTTCCATACCGCTTCCTGATGCAAGTTCTTCGCGTCCTTTTTCAGTAAGGTCAATACTGTTGTTCTTCTCATCAATAACAAAATAAAGCTCATCATCAATGATGTACATATTCTTAGCTTTTTCACGAAGATACTCCATTTCAGTATCCTGCATTAATTTTTTGTTGGAAGCTTCACTTAAAATTTTTGCAAGCTTATTACTTTTGGGTAATCCTCTGTAAGCTCTGAAAATCTGAACACCGGCTTCTGGTGTTGGACCACTTTCTTCGATTATTTTTTCTGCTTCCTGTAAAATGTTTGCAACAAAATTTTTCTGTTTCCTGTAAAGCCTTTCTATCCGCGGTTTCATTTCATCAAATTTGTGATCATCAACATCAACGGGACCGGAAATGATGAGCGGAGTTCTTGCTTCATCAACAAGTACAGAATCTACTTCATCCACGATTACATAATTATGCCCTCGTTGAACCTGACCTTCTTTATCAATTGCCATATTATCACGGAGGTAATCGAAGCCAAATTCATTATTAGTTCCAAAAGTTATATCGCGGTTATAGATTTCTTTTCTTTGCTGCGGACTCATTGTGTTGAGAATGCATCCGACAGTTAAACCGTGAAATTTATAAATCTCACCCATCCACTCACTGTCACGTTGAGCAAGATAATCGTTCACAGTTACAAGATGAACACCTCTTCCGGTTAATGCATTAAGATATACAGGAAGAGATGCAACAAGAGTTTTACCTTCACCGGTTGCCATTTCAGCTATCTTTCCCTGGTGAAGAACGATTCCACCGATCAGCTGAACATCATAAGGAACCATATCCCAATGAATTTTATTGCCGACAACTGTCCAGGTTTTTCCGACCAGTCTTTCGCAGGTGGATTTAACAACTGCGAAAGCTTCAGGAAGAATTTGATTCAATATCTCTTCGTATTCTTCGTTAAGTTTTTCTTCTAAAGCATCAAGCTCGTCGTACGCTGCATTGCGGTCAAAATCCTCATCACTTTGTAACTTTTCTTTAAGCTCATCAATCTGTTTTCTTGTTTCAGCAGTGTATTCGTTTATTTTATTTCTAAATTCCTGAGTTTTTGCCCGTAATTCATCATCTGAAAGCTGTTTAAGCTTCTCATATTCCTGGTTAATTTCATCAACTACCGGCCAAAGAAGCTTAAGATTCTTCTCGTGCTTATCACCGAATATTTTCTTTAACACATTTAACATCTAGTGCTTAACTCCTTTAATAAAAGTGCGTTTAACATACTTATGTAAGTTTTGAAATGCAATTTAAGAAATTTTACTTAGAATAGATTGTGATTCTCCCCCTTTAAAAGTGGAACTCATCCCTACCCTTCTCTTCACAAGAGAAGGGATTATAAAAGAAAGTAACATTCTATAAATTTTACTGACAGAATGTTGTCATTCAACGTTTTATTTATTATAAGTCCCTCTCTTACAAGAGAGGGATGAGGGTGAGTTCTTGTTTTTTCTTAAAATTTTTGTTGAATGTGATTTAAAGATTGAGGAAGTTTGGACAGAAGGTTTTAATAAGAAATACGATTGATGATAGATATGTACGATCTATTTTTAAATATTAAGATTTTAAGAAAATATAAAAACAAATGGAACGTAGATATGCAACCGCACGCATACATGTTCGCCTCTGGCGGATCTGCGTTCTTTAATTAATAATTCTGTGCAGTATAAGTAGTGGTTATGCACTATGGGGACATAAATTATGAAATATATTTTTTGCTTTCTTCTACTATTTACTGTTTATTCAGAGGCTCAAGATGAAAAATCAAGGCTTTTTATAAAAAATGAGGATAAGTATCGGTGTATTGATAATACATATTATTGTTGGTTTACTGTTGATTTTGTAGCTGATACAATAATAGTCCCCATGGATGGAAATATTTTCTTAGTTGACAGTATTCCAGTTCAGATTTTCAGCAACACATATAATTGGGAACAATTCAGTGTTAAAGGCGATACAGCTGTAGAAAAGGAAGTGCTTGATGATTTTGTAACTCAAGAAATGCAATACCAAGAACAACAACAAAATCATAAATTGAATATTACAAAAGAGTTCTTTAGGAATTCAAAAGGGAAGAATTTTCTATTATGGTATTTTGAACTACCAGATCATAGGGATGAGGAACTGTCTTTACTTCAATATGATACTGAAGAATCTGCTAAAATAGATTCACCTAAGTTAGTAATGACCTATAAATTTACTTACACTATCGGCATTTCTTTTATCACCAATCGTAATGTCACTACTATTACTTTATCCAATCCAGAAGATAGACAATTGTTAAGAAGCCTTAATTATATTAAACAGTTGGCTGAATCAATAGATGTTTTTGGATCCTATATAGATGTAGAAGTAATTTCAAATAGATTCAAATCAAAGGAATACGAATATGTAATATCGGATTCGACCAAATCGATTAACATACCAATTCCGAATTGGTTAAATCCTTGTCTTTCAAATTACAACTTCTCTTATTTATTATCATTTCCAGAGATCGCAAATATATCAAATGCAATCGCAATTGTTTTCGAATACCGAGTAAACGAATTCGCATTTGATGATTTTGTTCAGAGAGTTTTTGAAAATACTTCAGTTGTTTCGTATGAGTCAATTGAAAATATAAATGGTTATGCTCAGTATAGAATTAATTCAAATAACAGCTTAACCACAAATTATATTTTTTTTGAGAACAAAGAGGTGTATTGTTGGATTCAGTTTGTAGCTACTCAAGAAACTTATCCTATCAATTACGATAGATTTAAAAGTTTCATTGAAAAAATAAAAATGTTATAATCTTTACTTAAAAAGAAAATTAAGATGGAAAAAACAATAAAAGTGCATAACCGGCAACTCAACAAAGACGGCTTCATTCGGTCTAGGCATTTGCAGTTCGGATTGGTTCGTTAAGAAAAAGTTTTTAGTAAGTAAATAACATTGCCAGCTCGTCTCGGAGACTTTGCCCTGGAGACGAAGTCTACAGATAAAACAAAATATAATCATTAAAAGCAGTGCAGTTGTTTGTTAGTCGCAACGCCGTTAGTTCGTCTCGCTTATCAAGTTAATATCTATAAAATCCCCAACTCCTTCAAAATATTATAAGTAATTTCAATCCTCGAACGAAATCCTTCGTCAGGATTTTTAGTTTCAAGATTAGTTGCAAAAAAGTATACATCATCGCCTTTCTCTACGTAACCGACAAACCAGCCAACTTGATTTTCAAATCTCATTCCCCAGCCGGTTTTTGCTCGCAATGTGTAATCATCTGTCTGCTCATAAATAAAAATTTTTTTAAGAATATCAACGGATCGTTGGGAAAAGCTGGTTTCATTCTTGTAAATCATTTTCAGAAATTCAATCTGCTCATCCGGTGAAATTCTCAACCCGCCTTCCAGCCAGAAAAGATCAATCCCGCCGGAAATATCCTCGTTACCATAATGATTAAGCGTGATATATTCCTTCATTTTTTCTTCACCGATTCTCCGGGCAAGTTCCTGGTAAAACCAAACTGCAGAAAACTTGAATGCCTGTGCAAGATTCAAATCCTGGTTCCAGTTAGCAATAAATCGTTCAACACCATCCCATTTTATGATTTCATTTTCATCTCTAATTGCGCCGGATTCCAATGCAGCAAGCGAGTTGAATATCTTAAACGTGGAGGCAGGGATAAATCTTTCAGTACATCTTTCAGGATTATATTTTAAGTATTCATTTTTATTCAGATCATATAGAATAAAGCAGCCTTCGTGATTGTATTCATCAAAGAACTTTTTAAAGTCGTTCCGTTCTTTGAATGTCTGGGCGGATAAGCTTATGCTCAAGAAGATTATAATTGAAATAGTTTTGTTAATCATTGTTTAATTTGACGATTGTTGAATAAACTTTTAATTAATTACAGTTTAATATTAGATTCATATTGTAAAAATCAAAATTATTGATGCTCCGGCAAAAAAAACTTTCGAACAATTTTATCGGCAGCTTAATCCAGTTAAGCGGCGGAAGGATACTATCAAAAACTCTCGACGACTTTTTCTCCCTTCTCGAAAAAGAAATAAAAAGGCATTACTTCACTGCTTCCTCTGAATCGAATCTACTCAGAATAATCAAAAGTCAATACGATTTTACTTTTTTTGTAAATGAAATCATAAAGTATCCTCATCATATTGAAATGATAGTTTCGATTTCTTCTAACAGCAACTACTTAAGCGATATTCTCATAATCAACCCGGAATACTTTCACCTTGCGATTGATTCTTCAATTCTGAATTCCGTTCTTGAGCAAAAATCTTTTTCCCGTGAAGTTGAAGAAAGAATCTCCCACAGCAATTTACTCGATGCAAAAACTCACGCACTGAATTCGTTAAAGCGAAGGGAAATTCTCAGGACAGGTTTAAAGGATATTTATCACAAAGCAGAAGTAGCTGAAATCACGACTGAGCTTTCAATTCTTGCAACAACATTAACTCATAAATTGTTTGAGAGCTGCTACCAGTTCATTCTCAATAAATACAAAATCACAAAAGTCAACCAGTCGTATTGCATTATTTCACTCGGGAAACTCGGAGGTAAGGAACTCAACTACAGTTCGGATATTGACATAATTATTTTTTATGATCGGGAAGGTAAAATCGGTAACAGATACTACAGTGAAATTTTATCGGAGACCATTCGACTCTTTCTTGAAAAATGCACTTCATCGGAAGCAGGAAGTTTGTATAGAATAGATTTGCGACTTCGCCCTGATGGTAAAAGCTCATCTGTTTGCAGAAGTCTGCAGGAATATCTCGATTACTATGAAAGCAGAGGAAACGATTGGGAAAGGCAAATGCTCATCAAAGCAGGTTTCCTTGGCGGTGATGAAAAACTTTTTGCACAATTTATAAATTACATTGACTGCTTTATTTATCCTTCTGTTCACTTCGTTTCTCCACTTGAACAAATGAAAAAACTTAGAAAAATTATTGAACAGGATATTGATGAATCGAACATTAAACTAATTCCCGGTGGAATAAGAGATATCGAATTCACAGTTCAGGCATTGCAGCTTCTTAACGGAGGTAATGATGAATCAATTAAGACAAGCAACACTCTTACCGCACTTGAGATGTTGAAGCAATTCAAACTTCTCACTAACAGTGAAACTAATACATTACGGGATGCATACATTTTGTACAGAAGGATTGAGCACTTCCTTCAGCTTATGAACAATTCACAAACTCACACTATTCCTGAAAGTGGAGAAATAGCAGAAAAGCTGAGCTTCTATCTTGGTTTCAAAGACTTGAATGAATTCAAAGAAAAAATAATGGGATATCGTAAACAGGTTAGAGCGATTTACAATTCAGTGGTTGGCGAGAGTAAAAAAGTATCTGGGAAGAAAAAGTTTTTTACACAAATAGAATTTGCAAATCCACAACGAGCAGCAAATGATATTTCTTTTTTACGGGAAGGGAAAGGATTAACAATAAGTAGAAAGTTTGATAAAAAATCATTTGAAGCTTTCAGCAGAATTGAAGAGAATATTTATAAGTACTTGTCGAATGCTCACGATCCAGATCTCTGCCTTTCCAATTTCGTACGGGTTATAAAGCAAGCTGAGTTCCCTTCAATTTGGTACAACGAATTTACAGATGAGAACTTCTTCAACATATTTCTTCAGTTATGTGAACATTCTCAAATGGTGATTGATCTTTTTGCTGAAGATAAAATTCTCAGAGAGAGTTTCCTGAGCAGGGATTTTCTGATTGAAATATCAACAGATGAAATTAAAAAGATAAGATTGAAAAATACTTTATTCAAATTGGCAGTTCAATCGACAATCAAACTCATCGAACCGGGTACTGCTTCCAAAGTTTTAAGCGAATCTGTAAGAGAAAAAATTAAGTCTCTATCTGAGGAGTTCAGCAAAACTAAAAAATGGAAGAATGATTATTTAATTGTCGTTCTCGGAAGTACAGGTACAGGAACGATGACATTTGCGTCGGATGTGGATTTAATTTTTGCAGTAAAAAATTCAGGTAAGTATCAGAATATCCAAAAGGATTTCCAGGATCTTTTAGCAACTTTCAAAAAGGAACTTTCACCTTTTTCCGTTGACTGCAGATTACGCCCAGAAGGTGCAAGCAGTCAGTTAGTTTGGGATTTCGAAAAATATCTTGAATACCTGAACACCCGTGCAAGAATCTGGGAGCTGCAAGCATTTCTGAAAGCAAGCCACATCAGTGGAAATGAAAAATTGTCCGTAAATCTTTCTGATATTTTCCAAAAACGAGTATCTAAACTTTCAGAGAATGAAATTGCGAATGGAATTAATGAGATCAGGACAAAATCCGCGTCAAGCTTTCCGTTAGAAATGAATTTAATCGATCTGAAGAAAAGTTCCGGAGGCCTGAATGATATTGAATATATTGCTCACTATTATCTTCTTTCAGCTGCAGAATTAGACTTTAAATTAATCGGAGAGTCAATTCCACAGATATTAAATCGTCTTTCAGCAAAGGCAAAGCAGAAAAAAGTTTTAAATGAACTCGCCGATAATTACATTTTCATTAAGAATTTAGAATTTTTTAACCAGCTTGCTTTCAGCAGCAGTTCTTCAAAGTTATCAACCGAAGAAAATAAATTCGAAAAGCTGGCACGGTCAATGGAATTTGAAAACGGTCCAGCGTTAAAAAGAAAACTAAATTCAAATCTTCAGTTCAACAGAGAGAGTTATTCTGCAATAATCCGGAAATAATAGAAAATGAATTTTGTAAAAAAATATTTCTACTTCGTCACTGCTTTTTTTGTTTTCATCGTTTATCTATTTACGCTTGCACCTTCTGTAATACAAATTGATTCGGGAGAACTTGCAGCAGTTCAGGCAACACTTGGAATTGCTCATCCGACAGGTTATCCATTATTCACAGTAATTGGTTATTTATTTTCATTAATTCCACTGCCATTTACAAAAATCTTTCAACTGAATATTCTCGCAGCGATTTACTGCAGTGCTGCAGTTGGAGTCTTCACTTACACAATAAAATATTGTCTTGATAATTTATCATCATTCAAAACGAAAAACGCTCTCCAAAAAGAATCTTCAAAAAAAGAAAAGAAGAAAAGCAAAGATCAACCTGTATCCGAAAAGCAGTACGAAATTCCAGAAAACTTTAAACTTCTCACAGCAATATTTGGCGGACTTACACTTGCATTCAGCAGAACGTTTTGGTTTCAGAGTACTTCGGTTGAAGTATATTCACTCCATTTGCTCTTAATTTCTCTCATTATTCTTTTTCTATTAAAAGCATATGTACATTCGTTCGAGAATGATAAGCTAACTCATTGGTTGATGTTCGCATTCTTCCTTGCACTCGGATTTACAAATCATCTCACAACATTGATGATTTTACCGGGCACAGGGTATCTGTACTTTTCAAGATATAAATTCAATTCAGCAAGCTTCAAAAAACTATCATTAATGATTCTACTTTTCATTGTTGTTCTTGTTGCGATATATTCTTATTTACCATTAAGAGCATCACAAAATCCAATTCTTAACTGGGGAAATCCGTTAGACTGGGAAAGAATTTTGAGGCACGTTAGCGGTAAACAGTACCAGGTTTGGTTATTCAATTCATTTGATTCAGCAGGAAAACAGTTCAGTCACTTTTGGAGCATACTGCCATTAGAATTTTTTCTTGGTTTACTTCTTGCAGTGGTAGGATTGATTATTTCCATTTTTAAGGCGAGAAAATTAGCCTGGTTTGTTCTTTTTACTTTTGTCTTTACAGTCCTCTACTCAATTAATTATGATATCCACGATATTGATTCATACTTCCTGCTTGCATTCTTAATGTTATCGTTCTTTGCAGCTTTTGGTGTTTTGAAAATTCTGGAGATGAAAAATCTTCCAAAAAATTCTGCACTCATTGGTTTAGCAGTCATAATATTGATTCAATTCTATTTCAACTTCATAAAAGTAAATCAAAGTGGAGTTTATACTTTTGAGGAATACACAAAAGCTGTTCTTAAAACCGTTCCGGAAAATTCAATCATATTCAGCTATCAATGGGATTATTTTATTTCTGCTTCATATTATTATCAGTTTGTTGAAGATTACAGAAAAGATGTGACAGTCATTGATAAAGAGTTACTAAGAAGATCCTGGTACTACAATCAAATAAATAAACACGATCCGAAAATTCTTAGTGGAGTAAGAAATGAAGTCGATCAATTTTTAATTGCACTTCAGCCATTTGAACGTGATGAAAAGTTTGATGCAAACAGGCTCGAAAGTTTGTATAAATCAATTATGACAAATCTTATCAAAACAAATGTTGACCGGAGAGATTACTTCATTGCACCTGAATTGGTTGACCAGGAAATGAAAAGAGGAGAGTTCAAACTTCCGGAAGGTTATAATCTTGTTCCTCATTTATTTTTCTATAAGGTAGTTAAGGGTGACGAGTATGTGCCTGCTCCGGACCCGAATTTCACAATTAATATTGCTACAAACAGGAATGTTTACATCGACAACATAGAAAATATGGTTGGCAGAATGCTGTCTAACAGAGCATATTATGAAGTTCAACATGGAAGATCAGATAGGGCCAAAATTTATCTTCAGAAAATCTCGAGAGAATTGCCGGGATTCAAGCTTCATCCCTCATTACAGAATGTTTTAAAGAATTAATCCTTGACTGCTTTGATAAGTGCTTCTATTCTTTCTTCGGAAAGTTCTGATTCAGTTCTGAATGACTGAAGTGTTACATCCATCTGCTGGATCAGGTTTCTTTTATAATACCTCGGCGCATAGATGGATCCGTCAATCATATAAATTCTTTTCGACTTTTCATCATAGAAAAAATAATTAACGAAAGGTCCGCTCATACCATTCAAATTCATTTCCCACAATCCCTGAGTGAACAAAGCATATCTGCCATTAAAATTAACTTCTTTTACAACGAAATAATTCGATGCAACAATTTCATATGAAGTATCATTAGACATTTGGTAAAATTCTCTTGTAAGTCTGTTACGTAAAGCCTTAATTGAATCCTGCATAAGATAATCCGGAGTTGCATTGTCAATCCAGTGAATGAAAATCCTGTGTTCCATTTCATTGTCAGATGACTTTTTAAGCAAGACGAATTTTTCTTCCGGCTTATTACTGACAAGTTTGAAATCAGGTTGCACATATATTATCCACCCATAGTCGCTGAGAAATTTTCCTTCAATTTCTTTTTGCTCATATTTAGGATTATACAGGTTGCTAAACAATCTTTCATCTGATTTCTTCTGAAATGTAAAAAAAAGGTTATCTGAGTTCTGCAAAATTTTACTGTTGAGTTCGTGTGCTGTTGGTGCTGAAAGAATAGCGACTAGCTGGTGCTTTGCCCATAGATCATGCTTATAATAGATTGCATTGGTATCCGAAGTAGATTTTCCTTCCACTGATGGATCAACAATCGTCTTGATAAATTTTGAAGTTTGGCTGGCTGAATTCAAAGTTGCAGCGATAATAATATTTTTTGTTTGTTTGCTATTTTCAATCTGAGAAATATTACCTCTTTTAAGTGTGAACATTTTTTCCGGCTGAGGTGTGAATATTTCTTTCTCAAATACGGATTGAAGTGATTTTTGCAACTGCTCGTATTCAAGCGAATCTGCAAACACAAGAATTTCATCTTCAAAACCTTTGGCAACTTTTTCTGATTTAAAATTAATAAGAAAAAATAGAAGAAATGCCAGTACAATTATTACAAACGTAATTGCCAACATTATCCACACCGGATAAACCGATGATTCTTTTTTCATTTTTACCTCGGTACGTTTGACAGAGTTAGTTCAAGATTTGGCAATAATGCCAGGTACAAACCCCACATAGTAAATCCAACAGAAAGCGGGATTGATAAATTATCATCTACTAATTTGAATGAAATATTTTCAACTATTGCTCCTACAAATGCAGCAATAAATCCTATTAAATATTCTTCAAAAAATCCTCCGACTTTAGGCGTAAATAAAATCACAATGCATGCACTAATAAAAAAGGTTAAAGTTCCCTCCAGACTCTTTGAGAGAAATTTATGCTTGCCGAACTTTCTGCCGATAAGTGCTGCTAGCGAATCGCTAATAATAAGAATTGAAAATGCGGAGATGAAAATTACTTTGGGAAAAATCAGGACACTGATGAGAGCGGAAATCAGGACGTAAGTAGCTCCATTAAGATTTTTCTTTTTGTGATCCAGTTCGTGTTCACGCAGCAGAAAACCGAAAAATTTATAAAAAATTTTTCCTGTCTCAGGGTGAAGATATCTTCCTAAATCTATAATCAAAGCTAAACCTGCAAGTATTCCAAGAATGATTGCAGCACTTTCAGCTGTAATAAAATAGTAAACAATTGGAATGGAAAGTGAAGTAAGATGAATTAGTTTACGATATAACTCATCCTTGTACTGAATAGTACCATTATCAATTTGCGTCATCTTTTACTGGCGCATCCTTATGCTTTCGCTGCTGCATCATAACTTTAACGTGATCAGGCACTTCATCCTGCTTTTTGTCTCCTTGACTGACAGGCATCGGTGGAAGCTCTTCGCCTTTTATTATCCTATCGATCTCCTCAGAATCCAGAATTTCGCGTTCAAGAAGTTCCAGTGACAGTTTATGAAGCAAATCAATATTATCCCTTAAAATTTTCTCAGCACGGTTCATTGCAATATTTATTATTCCCCGTACTTCCTCATCAATCTCGATTGCAGTTTTCTCGCTGTAATCCCTGTGCTTTTGAATTTCTCTGCCAAGAAATATTTCTTCTTCCTTCGCACCATAGCTCATTGGTCCAAGCTTATCACTCATTCCCCATTCGCAAACCATTTTACGGGCAATGTTTGTCGCTTTTTCAATATCATTTCCAGCACCAGTTGTGTAATGTTCGAATACTATTTTCTCTGCAGCTCTGCCTCCTAAGGCATAAGTTATAACAGCTTCAAGATATTCTTTTGAGTAAGTATGTTTCTCATCAATAGGAAGATAGCTAGTTACACCCAGAGCACGACCTCTCGGGATTATTGTAACCTTGTG
>Ga0208980_10000291_pt1 | contig 27212 bp, 30 predicted proteins | sample WetSurMetagenome_3_FD_187993 | JGI IMG/M metagenome (GOLD analysis project Ga0208980, IMG submission 187993) | Wetland microbial communities from Twitchell Island in the Sacramento Delta, sample from surface sediment Aug2011 Site A1 Bulk (version 2) | ecosystem: Environmental > Aquatic > Marine... | reverse complement strand
AAAGAGGAAGGAATCGTCTTCTATTCCTCCTATCCTAATTACCAATTACCCAATTACGAATTACTAAAACTTAACTTGTGGTGCCGTTTTCGCTGCCGCCGGGGCTTCGAAGAAGGCCGCCTGGCTGAAGCCGAACATACCTGCCAGGAGGTTGGCCGGGAAGCTTCGGATCTTGACATTATAAACCTGTACGGCCTCGTTGTAGCGGCGGCGCTCCACGGCAATGCGGTTTTCCGTACCCGCCAGCTCGTCCTGCAGCTTGAGGAAATTCTGGTTGGACTTGAGCTCGGGATAATTTTCCACGACGACGAGCAGCCGGCTCAATGCCGAGGACATCTCGTTGTTTGCCTGGATCTTGTCCGGGATCGTTCCGGCACCGCCCACTTTCGACCGGGCGTTGGTCACCTCGATGAATACATCCTTTTCCTGTTTGGCGTAGCCCTTCACCGTTTCCACGAGGTTCGGGATCAGATCGTAGCGCCGCTGGAGCTGATTTTCCACCTGCGACCAGGAGGACTTGACCTGCTGGTCGAGGGCGACGAAGTCGTTGTAGGTCCCCTTGAAGAAGCCGTAAAGCGAGATGGCGATAACGGCCACGACGGCCAGCGCAATCCAGAGTCCTTTCTTTGCCATATAACCTCCTGATCAAACTCGTTTATTTCGTTCTTTTCGTTTGTTTCGCCTATTTCGTCAGAATAGCGTGTAGCGCCGAGCGCCGAGCGTGCAGGGTATCAAATCCCTCTTTCGTCCCCCTTTGTAAAAGGGGGATAGAGGGGGATTTGTCTTCTCATGCCTCGGTGCCGTCCACAATCGCGATCAACCTTTGAATCTCCGTGGTGTAAGACCGGAAGACCGCCGTCAATTCCCCGAACGACAAACCCTTCTTTCCTTCCCGCAGGTCGATGCAGCGCAGGAAGGGCTCGGCGGCGATCCCATGCGCATCGGCCATGGCTGCCACGATCTCCCGCCGCCCGTGGGGAGACTCTTTTCCCTGCAAGTGGAGCAGGGCGTTGAAAACCGAGAGGAAGGCGGTGATGGATGCCGCCAGCAGCCGCTGCAGGCTCTCCGCCTTGCCCTCCGTCTGCAGGAAACTCTTGCGCAGCAGCATCAGTTTTCCCTTCAGTTCCCGTTCGCACTGAAGCCGCAGGGCGCGCTTTTCGAAGACGAGATCCCCGAGGACATCCTTGCCGTGGATGACCTGGTAATGGCGCTTCATGTTGAGGAACTCCACCGGGTAGACATCGATGGAGGATCCGATCAAGGCCTTTGTGATGAAGAAAGGCGGTGCCACCGCCCTCTTCTTCCACTTCGGGACGAATGACAGGACCTTCTCGAGATCATCCGCCGCATCATCGGCGAGGACGACGAGGAAATTGATGTCCGACTTTCCGGCCACGTATTCGCCGCGGGCCCCGCTCCCGTAGAGGATGACCGACTGAAGCGCTTCGCCATAGATCCCCTTGAGATCCTCGACGATCTCCGGGAAGACTTCCTGCGGTGTCTTCGGTGCCTTTGCCATGCCGTTCTTCCTTTTCTCTTTTTGGACCAACAGAACCAATGGAACCAACGAACCAACCGAACTGTTTCTTAAAAGTCTCCCCCAGCCCCGCCACCGCCGCTCATCCCGCCGCCGAAGCCCCCGAAGCCCCCGCCGAAACCGCCGAAATCACCCGAAGAACCTCCCCCGTAGCTCCGGCCGCCGCCGCCGAAACTCGAAAGTAAAAGCAGTGCCAGGATCTGCCGGCCTGTCTCCGTGAACAAAAAAAGCATGACGACGATGAGAAAAAGCAGCAAGGTGAAGGGGCTCACAGAAACCCCTCCAGTCGGACGTGCCGGCTGCATCTGCGGTCTGCCCGTGAGCGTCACGCCGGCATTGCGGGCGATCACGTCCGACACGGCCGTCATGGCGTTCAGGAGGCCCTTGCCGTAGTCGCCCTGCTTGAGATGGGGGATCACGTGCAGCCGGAGGATCTCGCCGACAACCCCGTCGGGAAGGATGCCCTCGACTCCGTAACCCGTCTCGATCCGCACTCGCCGCTCCTTCAGGGAAAGCAGGATCAGGACCCCTTTGTCCTCGCCCTTCTTCCCGATGCCCCAGGATTCGTAGAGACGGGTGGCGTAATCGTCGACCACCATGTCCCCCACGGTGGGCACTGTCGCCACGACGATGGCTGTACCCGTCTTCTGCAGAACCTCCCTGGCGAGATTCTCCATGACGCCCCGCTGGTCCGCCGGGATTACGTTGGCAAAATCATTGACGGCGCCTGTCGGGCGGGGGAAAGGAGGGTCTGCTGCAATAGAGAGTCCTGCCTGGAAGGCGAGCACGAAGAACAGAAGAAGGGCTGTCGTCAGACGTCTCATCACGGGAATCGTTCGGTCCTTTTTGTGAGGGGATGTCCGTGCCCTCTGTCATCAGATCGCATCATCGGGTCGGGTTCCCGACACCTGGTAAAAATTATATCCCAGCTGAGGCGCGGAATGAAGTCAAATTTTCACGCGCAATTACGGCATGATAGAGGCGGCTTTCCCTGTGGCCGGAAAGGCGTTCTCTTTGGCAGAGTATTTGCACGCTTGCGGGTACTCCAGCCGCACCGTTTTTCGATGATAGAGCCTCACACAAAACCAGTCTTCCGAGAGAGTAGATGGCCGCCCCCAGCAGAAAAACGAAACAGCAGCTGATCGAAGAAATCGAAGCCCTCCGGAAGCAGCTCGACTCCAGCGAGAAACCCCGCCGCGAGGAGCCCGCCGAATCCCGGCAGCTCTATGAAACCCTGGCCCACAGCTCCCACGCCGGCGTCTACGTCATTCTCGACAGGCACTTTGACTTCCTCAATGAAAAGGCGGCCCTGATTGCAGGATATTCCGTCGGCGAGATGATCGGCATGAAGTGCATCGACATCGTTCACCCCGGGGACCGTGAGACAATCCGGGGGCAGGCGATCGAGATGCTGAAAGGCAGTGGGTCGTCCCCCTACGAGTACCGTATCATCGCCAAGTCCGGACAGATCCGCTGGGTCTTGGAGACGGTGACCCCCATCCAGTACAAGGGAAGGCGGGCCATCCTGGGCAACTCCATGGACATCACAGCCCAGAAGGAGCACAGCCGCAAGCTCCAGGACCTGGAGGCCCTCGAGGCGTCCATTCTCGACGCCATCCCCCACGCGGTACTGGGACTTTCCAAACGCCGAGTCATCTTCGCCAACGACGCCGTCGATGCCGTTTTCGGCTGGCGACCCGAGGAACTCAGCGGCAAGACGACGCGCATCCTCTACCGCAGCGACGAGGAATACAACGACATCGGGAAGTTCGTTTACTCGACGCTGCGCAGGCAGCGCACCTGCAGCGCCGAAATCCCCTGCCGCCGCATGGACGGCCGCGAGATCGTGGTGAGGCTCCATGCCTCCCGCATCGGCGACGACCTCAAAGAAGGGCGGATCATCGCCGTCTACGAGGACATTACCAAGCGAAAGCGAAGCGAGAAGGCGCTGCGGGAATCGGAGCGCTTCAACAAGGAGATCATCTCCAGCGCCCACGAGGGGGTCATCGTCTACGACCGCGAGGGCCGCTACATCGTCTGGAACCGCTTCATGGAGGATCTGACGGGCCTGCCTGCCGAGGAAGTCCTGGGCGCGAACGCCTTCGAGGTCTTTCCCCACCTCCGGGAGCAGGGTGTGGACATCCTGCTGGACCGGGCCCTCGACGGGGCCACGATCGCGGCGCCGGATCTAACCTACTATGTCCCCCAGAGCGGAAAGACGGGCTGGATTTCGGGCACCTACGCCCCCTACCGCAACTCCCGCGGGGAGATCGTCGGCGTCATCGCCATGGTCCACGACATCACCGAGCGCAAGTTCGCCGAGGAGGCCCTGCGAAAGAGCGAGGAAAACTTCCGCGCCATCTTCGAGACGGCCCCGGACTGCATCTTCATCAAGGACCGCGCTCTCAAGTACGTGCTGGTGAACCCCAGCGTGGAGGCCCTCTTCGGCAAGCCCGCCGCCCAGATCGTGGGGCTCTCCGACGGGGAGCTCTTCGGGGAGGCAGCCGAGCAGCGGACCCGCGAGATGGACTACCGCATCCTCGACGGCGAGATGGTCGAGGTCGAATACAGCGAGACGATCAACGGGGTGCCCGTGACGCTGCACGTCGTGAAGGTCCCCATGTTCGACGACGCGGGGGAAATCATCGGCATCTGCGGCATCGCCCGCGACATCACCCAGACGCGGCAGCTCGAGGCCCAGCTCCTCCAGGCGCAGAAGATGGAGGCCATCGGGACGCTCGCCGGCGGGATCGCCCACGATTTCAACAACCTCCTCATGGGCATCCAGGGCCATGTCTCGCTGATGCTCATGGACATGACGAACGAGCACCCCCATTCGGCCCACCTCACGGGCATCGAAAACATGATCCGCAGCGGCGCGACACTGACCCGGCAGCTGCTGGGCTTTGCCCGCGGCGGCAAGTACGAGGTGAAGCCCACGGACCTCAACGACCTCATCCGGAAGTCCTCGGAGATGTTCGGCCGGACGAAGAAGGAGATCAAGATCACCCGTCGCGAGCAGGAGAGCACCTGGGTCGTCGATGCGGACCGCGGACAGATCGAACAGGTGTTTCTCAACATGTACGTCAACGCCTGGCAGGCCATGCCCGGCGGCGGCGAGCTCACCCTCTCGACGGAAAACGTCATCCTCGACGAGACGTTCGTGAAGCCGCACAAGATGCAACCCGGCCGCTACGTGAAGATCTCCGTCACCGACACGGGGATCGGCATGGACGAGGCGACGCGCCAGCGCGTCTTCGAGCCCTTCTTCACCACGAAGGGCAGGGGGCGCGGCACGGGCCTCGGGCTCGCCTCGGCCTACGGCATCGTCAAGAACCACGGCGGCATCATCACCCTTTACAGCGAAAGGGGCCACGGCACGACCTTCAACATCTACCTGCCCGTCTCCGCGAGCGCGACCGTTGCGGATGCGTCCCTGGAGCGTCAGGTCATGAAGGGGACGGAAACCATCCTTATCGTCGACGACGAGGACATCGTCCTCGACGTGGGCGTCGAGGTTTTGAAGACGCTGGGTTACCGGGTGCTTTCGGCCCGCAGCGGGCCCGAGGCGATCGAGATCTACCGGCAGAAGACCGGTGAGATCGACATGGTGATCCTGGACATGATCATGCCCGAGATGGGCGGCGGGCGGGTGTTCGATGCCATGAAGGGCATCAATTCCTCGGTGAAGGTCCTCCTGGCAAGCGGCTACAGCCTCAACGGACAGGCCTCGCACATCCTCTCACGCGGCTGCGGCGGCTTCATCCAGAAGCCCTTCAGCATCATCGACCTCTCCAGGAAGATCCGCGAGATCCTCGGCAAGCCGGCGGAAAAACGCGCCGTGGCCTGAGATCAGCCCTGGGCGGCGGGCGGCCTCAGGTGCGAGAACTCGTACTCCTTCTCCAGGACCTTGAAGGTGATCTTCTCTTCGACGTTTTCCAGCAACTTCCCCTCGATCACCCTTTTGCAGCCGAAGTCGTAGAAGACGATCTGGTGGGTCGGCATGTCCTTCTCGTCGATGTCCTTGAAGGAGGCCTTCTGCTCTTCCGGGCTGATCTCCCGGATGGAGAGCTTCTGGGCCCTCTCCCTCGTTTCCCAGTCCTTCGTGCGGATGATGACCTTGTAGTTGGCGTGGAAAAAAATGGGCATTTTGATATCCGTCATCTTTCGGTCTCCTCCCTCCTGAACCGTTGCCCTCTTGCGTTCTCTGTGCCTTGACGTTGCTCCAGCCCCAAGCCGCAAGCCCCGAGCCACAAGGCTCGAGCAAATAGCCGCAGAGCGGCTTCCTCCCTATACCCTGAACCCTTGACCCTGGACCCGTTTGCCCCATACCACAATCGTGAGAGGAAATCTACAGCGGGACCTTCATTTTGATTGTCACGGCTCCCGCCCCTGTGCTACGATCAGCCCGCTCATGGATTTTTCTTTCTCAATTGAGCTCGTTGTCGGCGGCGGAATCGTTCCGAAGAATTTGTGAGACAACCCGCAAGGAGCCACCCCATGGATCTTGGTGATTTTGTCGTCGTCACGCACCCCGGCCACCCAATGAAGGGCGCCCGGGGAAAGATCGTCGGAAGGCGCGGGGAATATCGCCCCGATGACCCCTGGTACCTCGTCTACCTGCCCAGCCGGATGCGGAGTTACCTGATCCCCGGCTCGGCCCTCGAGCTGGAACAAATCAACCCGGCCGCGAAGAAGGATTATCTGTATCAGTGATTGAACATTGAAAGGATGGCCCGAAAACCCGGGCGAGACGGAAGGGGGGGCGATTTTCTGAATCGCCCCCCCTTTTTTATCTCTTCTTCAGCTCCACTCCACTTGTCGTCACGATTCCCGTCACCAGCTCCGCCGGCGTGAGGTCGAAGGCCGGGTAGTAACCCTTCACGGCGGGGCCGCTGATGGGTGTGCCCCGGAACTCGAGAACCTCCCTCGGGTCCCGCTCCTCGATCGGGATGTCGGTGCCGCAGGGCGTCCGTTTGTCCGGCCCGCCGTAAGCGAGAATATAGAAGGGGATTTTGAAGTAATCGGCGCAGATGGCAAGCTGGAGCGTCCCCACCTTGTTGGCCACCACCCCATCCATGGCCACCCGGTCGGCCGCGGCGAAGACCTTGCTGATCATCCCTTTCGACATGCAGTGGGCGGCCATGTTGTCGGTGATAAGCGTCGTGTCGATGCCCAGCTCGCTCACCGACCAGGCCGTGAGCCGCGCCCCCTGCAGGTAGGGCCGCGTCTCCGTGCAGATCACCCGCACGTCCTTTCCGTTTTCGCGGGCCATGCGCAGCATGTACAGAAGGGCCGGCCCGGCGAAACAGTGGGTGAGGATGCGATCGCCGGAGGAAAGCAGCGTCTCGGCGTAACGCCCCGTGTTCTCGGAGATCCGGCGCTGGCTCTCCAGGGCCCTTTGCAGGGATGCCAGGATGACCTCGGAGGCGGGCTTTGCACCGGCCGCCTCCTCGATGCGGCCCATGAGCTTGTTCACGAGGGCCGCCAGGTGAAAACCGGTGGGTCGAGTGGCGATAAGGCGGTCCGCAGCTTCCCGGAGCTTTGCGCTTTTCCGGACGGTGCCGCTTCGCTCAATCGCCCGTGCGGCCAGGTAGAGCCCGAATCCCGCCGTGACGGCGATGTCGCCCGCCCCCTGGACGGCCATATCCTCGATGGCCCGGGCCACGGCCTCGTGGTCGGGGCAGCTCAGTCGGACGATCTCGCGGGGGAGCCTGCGCCGGTCGATGATGACGAGCACGTCGCCCTCGAGGGTTACGTTGTCCTCCAGATCCATGAGCAGAGGTTTTTTCATAGGCACCCCCGTTGCCGTTGGTTTTCCCCGGCACTATTACCACATCCGGACGGGAGTGTAAATCCGCACCGGGCCCTGTGCCCTTTTTCCCGCTTGATCGGGTCCCGTAAATGAGATAAGGCGGAAGAGGCGCGTGACGTCCCGATTCGCCGCTGTCGTTCTGGAGAAGGGTGAATGAAGAAATCCACTGCACCCGACAAGTCCGATCCGCAGATCGATCAGAAATCCCCCCGGCTCATCGAAGAGCTCAGAAAGTCCGAGCAGGAGAAGGCGGTCATTCTCGACGCCATGACGGAACTCGTCTTGTTTCTCGATACGGATCTGCGGGTGATATGGGCCAACAAGGCGATGCGGGTGGCCTTCAACCTCAAGCCCGGCCAGCTCAACGGGAAACACTGCTACAAGGGGCTGCACGGCCGGAGCAAGGCCTGCAGCATCTGCCCGGCGGAAAAGACCCTCAAGACCGGCGAGCCCCACGACGTCGTCGACATTTCCTCGTACAAGAAGAACTGGGTTTTGCGCAGCTACCCGGTGCGGGATGAACGCGGGTCGCTCAGCGGGGTCGTCGAGATCGTCACCGACATCACGGAGCGCCGAAAGGCCGAGGAGGCCATGCGGCAATCGGAGCAGAAGTACCGGGAGCTCTTCGAAAACGCCAGTGACATCATCTTCATTCTTGATTTCAACGGCAAGATCCTGTCCTGCAACGATGCCGCCTCCCGGACATATGGATACATGCCGGAGCAGATGCAGGGACTCAACCTGGAGACTCTTCTCGACAAAAGCGATCTGCCAGTCGTCCGCAAGCTCTTTCGCAGGAAACGCGATGAACTGGATGTGCCGAACCCTTTGGAGTTCCTCACGTATACCCGGACGGGCGAGGCCGTGTGGCTGGAAGTGAATGCCCGGAGTGTGGTGGAGAACGGCAAGCCGGTTGCCATTCACGGCATTGCGCGCAACATTACCGAGCGCAAGCGGATGGAGGAGGCACTGAGAAGGCGGGAGCAGGAGCTGGAAGAAAAATCCCGGAATCTCGAAGACGCGAACACGGCCCTGAAGGTCCTGCTCAAGCGCCGGGAGGATGACAAGGCTGAACTCGAGGAGAAGGTCATCTGCAACGTGAGGGAGCTGATTCTACCCTATATCGAAAACCTGAAAATAACCCCCGTCGACAGCCATCAGCTCAACCAGCTGAAGATCCTCGAGAGGAACACGAGCGAGATCATCTCCCCGTTCCTGCGCACCCTGTCCTCGAAACACCCCAACCTCACACCCATGGAGATCAAGGTCATCAACTTCATCAAGGAGGGGCGCACGACCAAAGAAATGGCAGGTCTGCTCAACGTGTCGGCCCGGACCGTCGAAGTCCACCGGGACAATATCCGGAAAAAGCTGGGCTTGCGGAACAAAAAAGCCAACCTGAAGTCGTATCTCATGGCCCTGTAGGCCATACATTGCGTAGTTGCAATACGTACTTTTTAAGTATATTTTCCGTATTGTGATTTGAAAAGAGGAATGTTTTTATTGGGCGGTCTTGGGAGGTTTTTCTCCAGTCCGAATCCTGCCCCTCTCACCTCCGAAACCGGAAATCATTCAACCTGAGGAAGAAGGAGGAGATACCGATGACCAAAGAGGAGAAAATCGAGGCGATCCGTCAACGTGCCCGGAAAAACTTTTCTCTCGGTTACAACTGCACCGAGTGCGTCACCGAGGCGGTCTTGACCCTGGTGGATACGGGTCTCCCGCCGGAGGTCAAGAAGGTGGCAACGGGTTTCGGGGGCGGTGTCGGCCTATTCGGGGACACCTGCGGGGCCATCACCGGGGCCGTCATCGCCGTGGGGTGTGTCCACGGGCGCACGACTCTTCCGGAAGCCCCCGACCCGAAATCGGCGGCGAAGAAATCGGCCCAGGAACTCTACGGCAAACCCGGGCTCTATCGTCTCTTCAACCAGATCCCGAACAAGTTCCTCGAAAAGTACGGGTGCACGTGCTGCCGTGATCTGACGACGAAGTGGCAGAGCACCTGGCTTTGCAAGGACCACGCACTTTACTGCAGGGAGATCATCACCGACGCCGCGGGCATTGCCGCGGAGTTGATCATGACGGACCGGGACGAAGCGGCATCAAGACCCTTCGGGAAAAACGTCGAGCACCTGGAGGAGACTCCGGAGGCTTGCGACCTTTCCGCCAAGGGCACCTGAGGCTCGGCGGTATCCTGAGCAGTTTGCTCAGGCACAAACTTTCAGAGAAAGCGGGGCTATCCGGCGGGTCGACAGTCCCTCTGCCGCCGTCCGGGCGGGCCGGGCATCGGCGCGGTGGGATTTCCCGACCTTGCCCATGCACTGCTCTGCAGGGAAACCGGGGATGTGATTCACATCGCAGCCCGGGTTGATTGTGGAGAAACCGGAAATCTGCCGTTCCTTCCATCCGGCAAGCGCAACGTCATGCCGGTTATTCTTTTACCTTACTGTCATGGTTTCCGGAGGGGTTAGAGGGGAAATACGCAACCTGCCGATCAGCGGCATCGCTGCGGGACAGGATCCCCGGTGAGCCGGCCGTCATCACATCTCGCACAAGGAGGGAGAATCATGTCGGATCTGAAGAATGTGAAGAAGCCCGAGGATCTCAGCCAGGAGGATCTGGCCCGTTTCGTCGTCGACGCCTTGCACCGGGTCATCGTCCACTACACCATGTGGTTCATGGAGACGGAACACCAGGTGGGGATGCCCAAGGCTCTCGGCATCCTCAAGGAAGTCCGCAAAAACAGTTACAACATCCAGATGGACCGCCTGGCCAAGACGATGGGATTCGAGATGAAGGACGGCGTGCCGAAGGTGCTTGCCGAAACGCCCAAGGACAAGCTGCTCAACATCCTGAACAACGTGGGGATCAACTGGCTGGCCAATGACGGCGTCTGGTTCACCTGCGTGGAGGCGGCCCGCGACATGTTCGACGCCAAGCGCTGCAACGACTCCACCTGGACGCGCTTCTCTCCCTTCGAGGCCTGGTCCATCAAGGAGTTCCTGGGACTTCCCGAGCAGGCGGGGCTCGAAGGGTTGAAGGTGGCCCTCCAGTTCAGGATGTATGCCCGGATCAACGTCCAGTCCATCCTCGACGACGGCCCCAATGCGATCATCTTCCAGATGAACGACTGCCGCGTCCAGTCCGCCCGAAAGCGCAAGGGGCTCGATGACTACCCCTGCAAATCGGCAGGCCTCGTGGAATACAGGCATTTCGCGGAGACGATCGACTCCCGCATCAAGACGGAGTGCCTCGGCTGCCCGCCCGACAAGCATCCTGACGAGTGGTTCTGCGCCTGGCGGTTCAGCATCCCCGAGAAAAAGTAACATAGTGAGGGTATCGGGCCCCGGGTCCGGATAAAAAGAGTGAAGATAAAAAAGGCAAGGCCGGCTCCGGTCTTGCCTTTTCGCATGGGGGATCCCGGGTTCTCTCCGGGAGCAGATTTTCGTGCCGCAACGGGGCGGGACGTGCTCATCGTTTCAGGAGTCATTTGATCGTTCACGTGAGAATGATGAATCTAAAGAATTCTCCCGTAACGGATGATGGTCGCAATCCTGACGCAAAACGGTGAAGGGGAAGGGATCCCCGCGGCCGCGGGGGAATCAGACATCAATATTGAAAAAGAGGCGCACGAAATAGCTGATCCCGAAGGTCAGCGCCGCAATGCCGAGACTGATGGCGGCCATTTCGGAGAACCGCTTCCGAAAGGGGATATCCTGGGCGACGGAGACATAGCCGGTAAAAAGAAAGATGACCAGGAGGGCGTTGGCCAGGGTGACCCCGAGGCTCAGGTATGGATTGTCGAGCACGAGATAGGGCAGGATCAGGAACAGGACCGTGAACAGGTACGTCACTCCCGTGTAGAGCGCCGCCCTCATAGGATGCAGGACCTCGCCCTCGGACTTGATGGAGAGGTACTCTGAGGCGGCCATGGAGAAGGCCCCGGCAATCCCCGTGATCAACCCGGCCAGGGCGATAAGCCGGATTTCACCAAGAGCAAGGGTGAATCCTGCCAGGGCCCCCGTGAGCTCCACGAGGGCATCGTTGAGCCCCAGGACGATGGAACCGACGTACTTGAGCTTTTCGTCGTCGATGATCCCGATGAGCTGCTCTTCGTGTTCGGCCTCCTCCCTGGAGATCCGGTCGAGGCCGGCGACGGCGCCCGACAAGTCGCCATAGGCCGCGGTCGCGCTGCTTTCGCCCTTCTCCATGAGCTTGAGCCCGAAGGTGATCCCCATGATCCGGGCAACGAGATAGAAAAACCACACCCTCAGCCGATCCGGTGCCACGTCTTTTCCCGTGATTTCCCGCAGGGCCTGGTAGTGGTCACGCTCGCAGTCCCCGATGGATTTCAGGATTCGGACGTTATGATCTCCCTTCGCCAGCCCCGAGAGTTTGTGATAGACGTGAAACTCCGTGATCTCGTTTCTCTGGGCGGTCAGGAGCTGCTCCCGTATCTTGCCGTTAACCGTTGGAATGTTCACAGTGCCTCCTCATCAAAACCTGACGAAATCCCTGTCGATTGCGAGCCCGTTTCTCGCTCCTTGGTGGTCCCGTGAAAACAAGGGGAATCTTTTTCGAGAAAAAGCTTGACAGGTCTTTGTAACAGGATTACATTCCATTTGAAAATGGTTTTCAATAACAATATGGGGCCTCATGGTGGAAGATCTTAACAGAGGGCGCCACTGGTGCCATGGAAGGGTAAGGGGCTGCGGCTTCAGGATGACCATGGGCCGCGAGGCTGTTTTGGACGTCTTGTCCCGAACCGAGGATCACCTCAGCGCCGAGGACATCTACATGCGGGTCCACGAAACCTATCCGGCCATCGGACTGACTTCAGTGTACCGGACGCTTGATATGCTCGTCAATATCGGTCTCGTGTACAAGTTCGATTTCGGCGATGGGCGGTCCCGCTTTGAGATCGCCGAGGGTCCGAAAGGAAAGGATCACCACCACCACCTCGTCTGCACGGGCTGCGGCCGCGTCGTCAACTACAGGGACTTCATCGACGAGGAAGTCGCCCTCTTGAAAAAAACGGAAGAGGGCCTGTCGAAAAAATACAACTTCGCCATCAACAATCACCTGATCCAGTTCTATGGCCTTTGCGATGCCTGCAGGAAGAAGTGATATTTTTTTAACTTTAAATGAAAATGGTTTCCATTAATAAAATGGAGGTAACGATCATGCCAGGCTTTGACGGAACAGGACCGAGGGGCATGGGGCCCATGATGGGAGGCGGCAGGGGATTCTGCGGAAATCCCGGTGGGGCCAGAAGGCCGCTGGCCGGCGGACGCACGTTTTTCGGCTGGGGCGGCGGTCGCGGCTGGCGCAACCAGTATTACGCCACGGGGCTTCCCCGCTGGCAGCGTTGGGGTCTTTCAGTCGGCAATGCCGGTGACTCCATGAGCGGGGATCAGGAGCAATCCTGGCTGAAAAACCAGGCAGCGTTGCTCCGGAAGAACCTGGAGGACATCGAGCGCCGCCTGGCCGAACTCGCGCAGGAAAGCAAGTAAGGGTGTCGTGGTATTTGTCTCCGTGGGGAGCGCCCCAGTCAGGGGCATCCCCATTTCAGACCGGACGGCGAACACGCGAAAAATTAACCATGCGATTCACAGTGCCTGCCGCAATGGCAAAGCAGGCACTACAGGGTATCGAAACAATCAGGATAAGGAGACGATGATGAAAGTTGGATTTGCAGTGGAAACGAACGAAGGTATCGAGAGTAAAGTGTACGGTCATTTCGGCTCTGCGCCGGTGTTCCTCATCGTTGAAAAGGAAACCGATACGGTTTCTGCGGTCCACAACAGGGACACTCACCATACACACGGCGCATGCAACCCCATCAAGGCCCTCGACGGGAACCGTGTCGATGCGATGGTGGTGGGCGGCATCGGCGCCGGCGCGCTAAGAAAACTGAACGCGATGGGGATCAGGGTCTTTGGGGCCGCGGCCCCGAGCGTCAAAGAGAATCTTTTGCTGCTGAACGAGAACAAGCTTCGTGAACTCACGGCCGACCATGCCTGCAGGGCTCATCAGGGCGAGTGCGGGCATTGAGCAAATAGAAACAGGAAAATGATTTGAACACCCAACGACGATCATCATCACGGCAAATGACCCCTGTCCGGCAGGACAGAGACAACAGGAAAAAGAACATGAAAATCTGCATTTCATCGGAGGGAAACACCCTCGATTCAAAGATAGACCCCCGATTCGGCCGGTGCCGTGCGTTCATCATCGTCGACACGGCAACGATGGCCTTCGAAGCCGTCGACAACGCCGGGACTCAGGCCTCCGGAGGGGCCGGCATCCAGGCAGGTCAGCTCGTCGCATCCCGCGGAGCCAAAGCCGTTCTGACAGGAAACGTGGGACCCAATGCCTTTCAGACCCTCCAGGCAGGGGGCATTGCCATCTACACCGGGGTATCCGGAACGGTGCGCGAAGCCGTGGAGGGTTTCATAAAAGGGCTCTACCAGGCGACAGGCGGACCGACGGCTGCATCGAAGGCGGGAATGAAATAGGAAAGACAGGAGGACGGCCATGCCTATTGGAAAAGGAACAGGACAAGGCGGTGGAGGCCAGAGAGGCGGAGGCCGGGGCGGCGCAGGCCGTGGCGCAGGAGGCGGCGGGGGCCGCATGGGCGGAAACAGAGCGGGGGTCGGTCCCGGCGGGAGCTGCCTTTGCCCGAACTGCGGTGCGAAGGCGCCTCATACTCCAGGCGTACCGTGCTACACGGTCAAATGCCCCGAGTGCGGGACACCCATGGCGAGGGAGTAGAAGCCATGGTGATCGCCGTAGCGAGTGGAAAAGGCGGGACGGGCAAGACGACCGTGGCGGTCAATCTGGCCCTCGCGCTGGGAGACGTCCAGCTCATCGATTGCGACGTGGAGGAACCGAACGCCCATCTCTTCCTGAAACCGGCTCTCACGGAGAAGACGCCGGCCCGGGTCATGGTGCCCGAGATCATCGAGGAGAAGTGCACCTACTGCGGGAAATGCGCGGAAGTATGCGCTTTCAACGCGATCGCCGTCATTCCCCCGAATGACGCCCTCAAGGGCGGTGTCCTCGTATTTCCGAATCTGTGCCACAATTGCGGGGCTTGTTTCCTCCTTTGTCCGGAGGGCGCCATCCGTGAGGTTCACCGAGAGATCGGCGCCGTCGAAGCCGGGTGGGCTGGGGCCATCCGCTTCGCCCACGGCCGCCTTCATGTCGGAGAGGCCATGTCTCCCCCGCTGATCCGGCAGGTCAAGAAGCATATCGATCGGACCCGGACGACCCTCATCGATGCGCCCCCGGGCACATCATGCCCCGTTATCAACGCCCTCGAGGGGAGCGATTACTGCCTGCTCGTCACGGAGCCGACCCCCTTCGGGCTGAACGACCTCGTCCTCGCCGTCGAGGTGCTCAATGTCATGGGGATCTCGCACGGGCTCGTCATCAACCGGTGCGACATCGGCGACGGGGGGGTGGAGGCCTACGCGAATCAAAACGGGATTCCGGTCCTCATGCGAATCCCCTTCAAACGGACCATTGCGGAACTTTATTCCAGGGGGATCAACATTGTCGAGAAGGACGGGGAGTACGCGGAGAAATTCCGGGTCCTCTACAAGGATATCAAGAATCATGTTGAAACAGATCGTGGTCATCAGCGGCAAAGGCGGCACGGGTAAGACGATCTTCACGGCGTCGCTTGCCTCGCTGGCAAAGAACAAGGTCATGGTGGACTGCGACGTCGACGCGGCGGACCTCCATCTCCTGCTTGCCCCCCGCACCGTGGAACGACACGAGTTCCGGAGCGGCAAGACGGCATGGATCGACCCGTCCCTGTGCATCGCTTGCGGTGAGTGCGCCGAGGTGTGCCGTTTCGACGCGATCTCCGAGAGCGGCGAAGATTTCGAGGTCAATTCCCTCGCATGCGAAGGCTGTGGGCTTTGCGCCCGAATCTGTCCCGTCGAGGTCATAGAGATGAAAGAAAACCTCTGCGGCGAGTGGTACCTCTCGGAGACGGCCTACGGGCCTTTCGTCCACGCGAAGCTGGGCATTGCCCAGGAGAATTCGGGGAAGCTGGTGGCCTGCGTCCGGGAAGCGGCCAAAGGCATTGCGCAATCGCGCAGCCTGGAGTATGTGATCATCGACGGTCCCCCGGGGATCGGCTGCCCCGTGCTGGCATCCCTGACCGGCACGGACCTCGCCGTGATCGTCACGGAGCCGACCCTGTCGGGAATTCATGACGCCCGGCGCGTCCTGGAGCTGACCCGGCATTTCCGCATCCCGGCCGGCATCGTCATCAACAAGTGGGACATCAACCCGGAGAAGAGCCGCGAGATCGAAACCCTCTGCGCCGAGGAGGGAGTGAGCCTCCTGGGGCGGATACCCTTCTCGAAGCAGGTCGCCGCATCCCTGATCCAGGCCAGGCCCTACGTCGAGACAGCTCAGGACGATGTGGCGGATGCGATCCGCGCCGTCTGGAACAAGATCGATTCCGAACCGACGGGTAAAGACCGCCGGTCGTCATAACCCATTCAGAAAGGAGTTTGAACCCGTAAACCCATGAAACCGATCCAGATCACCGAACCGAATAAGAAAGAAGAGGATCAGGACAAAGAACTGAAAAACCGGATGTCCCGGATCAAACACAAGATCATCGTCATGAGCGGAAAAGGCGGTGTGGGAAAAACCTCCGTCTCCGTCAACCTGTCCTACGCCCTGGCCCTGACGGGCCGGGAGGTGGGCCTTGTGGACATCGACCTGCACGGCCCCAACATCGCGAAGATGCTGGGGGTCGAGGGGCAGGGCTTTACCGGGTCGGACAACGGCATCGAACCGGTGCGGGTGCTGCCCAACCTGAAGGCGGCAAGCATCTCCTTTGCGACCGCAAACCCGGACATGCCCATCATCTGGCGGGGTCCCCTGAAGATGTCTGCCATCCGGCAGTTTCTCGGAGAGATCAACTGGGGCGAGCTCGATTACCTGGTTATCGACTCCCCTCCCGGGACGGGTGACGAGCCGCTGAGCGCCTGCCAGCTCATCCCGGAGGTGAGCGGGGCCGTCATCGTGACCACACCGCAGGACGTATCCATCCTCGACGCACGGAAAAGCGTGTTTTTCGCGCGCCAGCTGAAGATCCCCATCATCGGGATCATCGAGAACATGAGCGGTTTCGTCTGCCCGCACTGCGGAAAGGAGACGCCCATCTTCAAGAAAGGCGGCGGCGAAAAAGCTGCCAAGGATCTGGGGGTCCCCTTCCTTGGGAGAATTCCCTTCGAGCCGGCAATGGTCGAAATGGCCGACAAGGGGCTCCCCTTCGTCCAGTCCATGAAGGACGCGCCGTCGGCTGCTGCGTTCCAGGAGATTGTAAGGCACATCGTGACGTTTGTCGCATAGGCTTGGTGAAAACGTTGCTCCACTTCGTGTATGGACCCGTTTGATCGTGGCGGCGATGGCAACTGCCTAGGTTGATCCCCGAGTCTTCGACGGCGGAAATGTGCATCAAGCGGGAAAGGAGACGACATGGAAGGGGATGACGACATCAAAAAAATCATGGAGTCCCTTCTCCTCGGGAAGATGGGGAATCTCTACTCGGAAAGAGTGATCGATTACGGGTCCCGCCCGAGGAACTGCGGGACCCTGGATCGGCCCGACGGATATGCAAAAGTCACGGGCCCCTGCGGGGACACGGTGGAGATCTTCCTGCACATCAGGGATGGAAGAATACGGGAGATCCGTTACACAACCGACGGCTGCATGACCTCCCATGCCGCCGGTTCGGCGGCCACAGAAATGGCCAGGGGAAAGGATCTCCGCGACTGCCTGAAGATCAGCGAGAACACGATACTGGATCATCTCGGGGGTCTGCCGGACGATTCCAGGCACTGTGCGCTTCTGGCAGCGATCACATTGCATAAGGCCCTGAGAAATTTTGCCGTCGGAAAAGCGACAAAAGAGTAAACAGACGATGACGGAATTATGCTACAATCCCATCGGGGTCGTCCGCACCCCCTTCCATTCGCCCGAGGGCGTGCCGATCCAGCCGGCGGCCGCACAGGGGATTGTGGGGCGTGTGGAATTAGATCCCGGGGTTGTCGATGGGTTGAAGGACCTCGATGGCTTCTCGCACGTCATCCTGATCTACCATTTCCACGAAGCCAAGGCGGCCTCCCTCCGGGCAAAACCCTACATGGACAGCACCGAACGGGGGGTCTTCGCGACGAGAAGCCCCGCCCGTCCGAACGCGATCGGGATCTCGGTGGTCCGCCTTTTGGGGATCGAAGGGAGTGTCCTTTGTGTCGAAAACGTGGACATCGTCGACGGCACGCCCCTGTTGGACATCAAGCCCTATGTGCCCCAATTCGACGGAGCGGACGATGTGAAGATCGGCTGGCTGAAGGATAACATCCGGAAACTCGGTCATACCCGGGACGACGGCCGGTTCAGGAAAGAGACATCTGCGCGGAAATCCGAATGACGAAAGGTCATTAAATACTATTCAAGGGAGAAGAGTATATGTTTCACGAGGAAAAATGTGACTTTTGCGGAGACTGCATGGCGCGGTGCAAGTACCTGGACTTCGACAAGGAGAGCGGCTCGGCGGCGATGCGCAAGCTCGCCGCGGGAGAGAAGTCCGCATGGATTTATGACTGTGTGACCTGCATGGCCTGCGATGAGTACTGCCCGACGAATGCCCGGCCCTTCGACCTCATCATGAAGCGCATGGAGGAGGCGGGCGATTTCACAGACCCGAAGCTGCGCGCCGACATGGCTGCCCGATTCAAGCCCGAAGGGGAGCCGAAGCCCATCAAGCCCGCAGAGCGCGTCATGTCGATCTGCGTCATGCAGGGGAACATGCCCTGGGCCGTGCAGGGTGAGCTCTTCGAGACGATCCCCCTTCTGAAGGGGAAACACTATTTCTGCAATGTGCTCTTCGCCCACATGGGCGACGAGTCCGTCCTGCGCGAGCGCCTGCAGGGCATGGTGGACAACCTGGCCAAATCCGGGGCGAAGGAGATCGTCTTCGTGCACGACGACTGCTACGCAGCGATCAAGGGCGTTGCCCCCGAGATGGGCATCAAGATCCCCTTCCGGCCGGTTCACATCTTCGAGCACCTCCGGGACGTCCTGAAGGAGAAAAAAGGGAAACTGAAAAAACTCGACATGAAGGTTGCCTACCAGCGGCCCTGCGCGTCGCGCTACACGCCGGAGAAAGACCCCATTGTCAACGAGATCTTCGAGCTGATCGGGGTGACGCGCATGAAGCGGCAGTACGAGGGCGAGGATGCCCTGTGCTGCGGCGTGGAGGTGGCGGGCCCGGGCCTCAAGCTCTTCCCCCGCGGGAAGAACTACGAGCCCTTCCGGGTGAAGAACGTGGAGGACGCGAAGGCAACCGGCGCCGAGGCGATGGTGTACCTCTGCCCCATGTGTTTCGCGATTCTCAACAAGAAGGTGCGCGAGGCGGGCTTGAAGAACTACATGATCAGCGACCTCTGCCGCCTCGCCCTCGGCGAGGAGCTGCCGGCGGACAAACCCCAGTGACCATCGGGTGCGGCCGGCACAGGAAGGCACTTGCGGAACACGATCCGGTTCGTTGCAATGACCGAAACGCGAAAGGAGGTGGACCCATTGGCTGAAGAGATCAAGGCAGGCTGCGCAAGGCCGACAGGGGGGCTCGTCGGCGAAGAGCCCCCAGGGGATAAACCAACCGAAGCGGCGGAGGCGAAAAAGGAGGTGAAGTCCATGGTCATGATCGGCAGGAAGGCGCCCGATTTCATGGCGCCGGGATATTTTCAGGGAAAGTTCATCAACGTGCATCTCTCGGACTACCTGGGCAAGTGGGTGCTTCTGTGCTTCTACCCCGGGGACTTCACCTTCGTCTGAGCGACGGAGATATCGGCGGTCGCCGATAGATACGCGGAGTTCGAGAAGCTCGGCGCCCAGGTGCTCACCATGAGCATCGACAGCGTCTTTGTCCACAAGATGTGGGTGGACTACGAGATTTCCAAGATGGTCAAGAAGGGCGTCCCCTACCCCATGCTTTCCGACGTGGGGGGCAAGGTGGGGACGGCCTACGGCGTCTTTGACGACGTGGCCGGCGTGGAGACGCGGGGCCGCTTCATCATCGACCCCGACGGGGTGATCCAGGGCTACGAGGTCCTCACCCCGCCGGTGGGACGAAACGTCTCCGAGAGCATTCGCCAGCTGCAGGCCTTCCAGCACGTTCGGAACAGCGGCGGCACGGAGGCCACGCCTTCCGGGTGGCGGCCGGGCAAGCTCACCCTGAAGCCCGGTCCGGACCTGGTCGGCAACGTTTGGAAGGTGTGGAAGACCGACATGGAACGCGATTGAAACCTTTGAAGTATAACAGGTGGAATCAATAGAAAACGGGCTGAGAGGGAAGGATTTCAGCCCGTTTTCTTTTTCCCTGTTTATTATCTGTCTTATGCTCGCTTGCCCCGCAGCAAGCTGCGGGGATCGAGGGCGCATCCCGTCAGGGCGCGCAATCTTGTCCGGTTCCTTTCTTGCCGGGAAGCCCCGCTGTGCGGAATCAGGCTTCAATGCGCGTGCAATCGTTTTCAATGTTCAGTGGCAAAGGCCGGCAGGCAGAACCGGCGCTACTTGTTGGCCTGCGTCAGGTGTAACTTGTAGTTGTGCTTGCGCCCCTTGGCGTCTGTTACGACCATCACCGCTTCAATGGGGATCTGGTTGGTGATCCTGTAGAGCTTCCAGCCCGGGGAACCGGGGGAGTCCGTCAAAGGGGTGATCTTGACGATTTTCTGGCCGGCCATGCTCTTCGGCACGTCGTAGCTTGCCACGACATCGTACGGCAGCGCGCCTCCTCTCACCATCAGGAGGTAGGTCTTTGCCTCGGGCATGAACTGGGCCTTAACCTCGAGGGCGCTTTCCTTATAGATATACGACTGAATCGTGACGGAATTACCGGCGCCTCCTGTCCGGAGCTTCGTTCCGGGGGCAGGACTCTGGCCATAGACTATTCCGTTAAGCTCAGGCCGGGCTGTATCCGTAGGCTTGCTGCTGAAGCCGAGTCCGGCGGCCCTGAGCTTCTGCATGGCGGCATCGAGCGTCAGGTTCTTGAGATCCGGAACAATTGCCGTAGGCCAGTATTTCGTGAAAGCGAGCACCGTGGGAGTATCGGGCTTGACCGGTGTCCCGGGCGCGGGGGTCTGGCTGACAACGCACTGGTCTATGCATTTCGGGTCGGTGCTGTCGTCCCTCCATGTATATCGGTTGCGGTACTTCTCGAAGTCAATCCCCGCCTTCTTGAAGGCGTCATAAGCCTGCGGGAAGCTCATGCCGACCACGTTGGGCATGACCGGCCCGAATGCCGCCATGACGTTAGGTGCAACCGTAACCTTCACGGGCGCAGCCTGATACATGACCGTGAACAGGGTGACAGCGCCACCGGCGGCGACTTTCTGCCCGGGCGGCGGATTCTGCTTCGTAATCTTTCCCGCCTGCTTCTGATCCGGCGTCATGCCTTCGACGGTTACGGGTGCTCTCAGTCCCAGGGATTGGATGGTCTTGATAGCCTGATCGGCCGGCATGCCGACCACGTTGGGGACAGCCACCTGCTGGGCCTGCACCGGCACCGAAAAAAACACGGCCAGCACGGCAACTGCAAAAATCAATCGTTTCTTCATCTGCCTGCTCCTTGTTCCTTGTTGATTGCGTGCAGAACACCTGCATTTTGCGTGCAAGAAGGCTTCGGTCAGGCAAGCACCGTTTCCAACCCTTCTCCGGGTAACAGCCGGGAACGGATCTGATCCGCAAAGGTGATCCATGCCAAAATGGCACAGGACCCTCAACTCATTCATATCATGAGATATTTGACGCTATGATGCCACAATGGAACATCACCATGCGCGGGGCCGGATAAGCCTGTCGCTGCTAGTCGGTCCGCAACAGATTGATATCATTTGCTTAGTATCAATAATGACTCGGCTCGGCCTGTTGGTATTGTCCATGCTCATTGGAAGGTAAATCTTGAATGGAATGTCGCTGTGGAATCCCATGAATAAGCTTTCTCACAGACATCATTTGAAGCAATCCCGCAACCAAAGGGGGTTCACCCTGGTTGAATTGATTGCGGTTCTCGTCGTTCTCGGGATCCTTGGCGCCGTGGCCGCGCCGCAATTCATCGGTCTGAAGGCAGAAGCGGAAAACAAGGCCGCCCTGCAGGCGGTGGCGGAAGGAAAAAACAGGCTCATGAACCAGTACGCAATCAAGCTGATGAATGCAGACACGAATGTCAACGATCTTGCCGGAATCGTCGCAGCCGTGAGCACGGACGCAGGCGATTACAAACTGAGTTTTTCCGTGGCGGCGAGCGAAGTGGAAATTACTGCGACGGGCGTTCAGGAAAGAGGCGTCTTCGGGCAGGCAAAGGGAAAATGGAGAAACCGGTGAGCGCAGGCATGAAGGGTTCTCAATGCGAATCACGATCAGCGGCAGCGAGGCAACCCGAGACCGGCCGACCTCGCTTTTTTTACAGGAGGGATTATGCAGCAGTCGATCCCCGTCAATGAGCTGAAAGTCGGAATGCACGTGACCGTGCCCGGGTCATGGTTCAGGCACCCATTCATCCGGAGCCGGTTCGTCCTCAACTCGCGGAAGGACATCGACAAGATGATGGACTGGGGGCTGACAAGGGTCTGCGTCGAGAATCAGGTAAGCGACATTCACCGCGCAGCCAGTAATGATTCCTGTCCGGAGGCTTCCCGGGAGCCAGAGACGGCAGAGGCCATGCCCCCGGATCTGATGGAGGCCCTTCACGACAGTGGAGTCGCCCCGGATTGCCGGGCCGCCGCGGTGAATGCCTGTTCGAAGATGGTCATGAAGCGGCTCATGGAGAACACCCCCGACGAGGAGACGATCAGTGCGGCAAAAAACGGCTTTTACGAGGTGATCGACTGTATCCTGGATGAGGATCATTTGAATCACTACCTTCTCAGCATCAGGGACTATGACACCTACACCTACTCGCATTCCGTCAACGTGGGGGTCCTGTCGTTGCTGGTAGCCCGGAAATTCTTCGGCAATTCGGACCGCCATGACCTCAGGGAGCTTGGCATCGGCTTTTTTCTGCACGATCTGGGCAAAATCCGGATCAACCCCGACGTGATCATGAAGGACGGCCTGCTTACCGACGAGGAGATGACGGAAATGCGCCGGCATCCCCTCTACGGGTTCGACATCCTGAAAGAGACGAATCAACTGACCACCGAGAGCAAGCTGATCGTGCTGGAGCATCACGAACGGGAAGACGGCCGCGGCTACCCCTATGGCCTGTATGGAAATGAAATTCATGAGTACGCGCGGATCTGCGCGCTGGTAGACATGTACGATGCCCTGACATCGGATCGCCCCTACCGGCAGAGGCTTCTCCCTTTCCAGGCGCTGAATCTCATCAGACGCAAACTGGCCGACCGGACTCAGAAGGCCCTGTTCGAGACTCTTGTCCTGGTTCTCGGCGAGAACTGATTTCTCATCCTTTCACCGGCCGCAGTCACAGGGCATCCAAACCATGAGTGGTCCATAATGGCATTGTGTGCGGAAGCGGCTGAAATGATTTGATCATTTCAGCAGGCAGTACCGAAACGAATGCCCGGGAGACTCCCAAAATCCCCCACCCGCAATACACTCTTTTCATTCAAGTGCTTGATATCATTTTGCATTTCATTGACGTGCCGCGACGGCACCTCCTGTGCTCATAGGGAAGTCATCGCAACGTTTCCGTATGACAAGGAGGAAGCCATGAAGACACTCAGACCGATAATACTCGTGCTCATCCTGTTCATGATCGGTTGCTCGGGTTCGGGCAGCGCACCCTCGCCGTCATCGGTTCAAATAGTACCGGCAGCCTTGAGCAGCGATACGACCCTTACTTCCACAATCGGCGAAGTGCGGGGAAATTCGCTCGTCAATATCCCCTTCGGCACGACCGTGGATAGTCTCAGGGCGGCAATCACGGTCGCCGCAGAAGCGAGATTTGATATCTGCGAGGCCGATGGGAGGACTGTCGCCGCAAATCTGACCGGCAGCTCCATCATCGTTGTAACCGCCGAAGACGATACGAAGGCGACATATACCCTGGCCATATTAAAGGATCCGGCGATCGTGGCGGAATGGATCGGCTTTACCAGCGAAATCCGTGAATACGTGATTGCCGACGCCCAGAAGGTCGACGGGCACAATGGAAATGTCAATGCCCTGCTGTTTGACGGCGATCCCGCAACGCTCGATTACGTGATCGCACCCGACAGAGATGCCCTGACGCTGCGAAACCGCGGAACCGTCGAGGTCCTGGTCCGGGTGGATGGCATTCTCCCCTTTGCCGGAATCATCCACAAGGGCGAGCACAGGGATTTCAGCGACGAAGCATGGGGACTGCAGTTGTGGTATCACGAAGGATCCCATGCCCGGCTCCTTCTGATGATCACCGGCGATGATGGCAACTGGATCGGCGTGTATGGCAGCTTCGATCTGCAGCCCGGCCAGTGGTACCACATTGTCGGGACCTGGGACGAGACAACGCTTCGCCTCTATGTCAACGGGGTTCTCGATGACGAGACGGCCAATACGACGGGCGGTGTCCGGGACACGAGCGGCAGCCTCATCATCGGTGCGCAGCTCCCCGAAATGTACAATGCGGGATACGGCAATATCGGGTGGGATGGCGTCATCGACCGGGTCATCATCCGAAGCGACACGTTGAACGATGCCCAGGTCCTGACCCGTTATAACAGCTTGTAAAAGATACGCCTGAATGATCGTTAGCAGGCTCCACTCCGAAATAAAAGGCAAGGTCAATGGGCAGCGACCTTGCCTTTTTCATTGCATTCTCTTTTCCCGGGACCCTGCGCACCCCTTTTGTAAAGAGGGATGAAAGGGGAATTTACGTTATTCCCCTGTGGGGATGCTGAACCTCCACGGGCAGAACCAATTCGCTGGGTGCGGATCGGGCGGGGAGGCGATGCAGGTCGTCTCGATGCGGCTGTCGATCGTCTCGTAAAAACCCCGGTACCCGACTAGCCCCATCGACTTGCAATCGTAGTCGGGCAGCCCTTTTCGCTTGCGGGCCGACTGCACGCGGCAGTTGTTCATCCTCGCGTGAAAAAGTCATGCGGGTATTTGCCAAAAGGGATATAATAAGAACCCCGCATAAGTCTGGAAATCATGATTCGAGGAGGTCTGGCTTATGGGTGAAAGAAGGATCAAGGCTCTCCAGGCCGAAATCCGGAAAGGGGAACTTGACGCAGCCCTTCTCGTCTATTCCCGGGACATCCTCTACTACACGGGGACGGCCCAGCCCTCCTGCCTGCTCGTCACCCCCGATGATTACACCCTCTATGTAAGGAGCGGGTTCGAGTTTGCCGTGCAGGACATCTTCATTGGCCGGGAGAAGCTGGCAGAAGAACGGCGGCTCGATAAAATCCTGGCAGGCGCCCTGTCCCGGCTGGCGGGAAAGCCCGGAAAGATCGGTACGGAGCTCGACATCCTGACGGCCGAGCAGTTCGAGGACTTCCGGAAGGCCTGTCCCGGCACCGACTTTGTCAACATCTCCCCCGTCACCCTGGAGCAGCGCAAGGTGAAGGAGCCCGGGGAGGTCGAGAAGCTGCGCAAGGCCGGCGAGGCCATCCATGCGGGGCACGAGGCCGTGCTCACAACGCTCCGGGAAGGGGTCACGGAGTTGGAACTGGCCGCCGCCGTCGAGAACGCCCACCGGCTTGCGGGCCACGAGGGGATCTTCTTCATCCGCCTGCCCGATTTCTTCATGAGCCGGGGACCCATCGGGGCGGGCCCGAATCTCGCCCGGGTGAGCGGCGTCGTCTACACCATCACGGGCGTTGGCATGAGCCCCGCCGTGCCGGCCGGCCCCTCCCGTCGGCCTATCGGGCGGGGCGAGACGGTCATCGTCGACATCCCCACCCTCGTCGAGGGCTACCATGCCGACCAGACGAGGACCTACTGCATCGGCAAGGCCGGGAAGGCCATCCATGCCCTCTATAACGACCTCCAGGCCATAGCTGACCACCTCATCGGCACGATCCGGCCGGGCATGCGGGGCTGCGACGTCTGGCAACTGGCGCAGCAGAAGGCCGACGGCCTGGGGCGGTCTGCGGAATTCATGTCCTTCGGCAAAGGTAAAGCCTCCCGGATCATCGGCCACGGGATCGGCCTGGAACTCAACGAGCCCCCGATCCTTTCCGGGTTCGATTCCTCTCTGATCCCGGAGGGCTGCGTCGTCGCCCTCGACATGCACATGATGACCGAAGGGGGCGAGGTCGTCAAACTCGAGGACATGATCCACGTGGGCAGCGGCGGCAACGCGATTCTGACGAAGACCTCCCGTCGGCTTTTTGAGCTCTGACGAGGGAAAGCCCCTTGTCGGCGTCCGATCGTCCGGGCAGAACCATTTTTGTGACGTTCTATCTTCGCCCTCCCGTGACCGCAGGGCTTCTGCCCGGAAAGGCCCATAAAACGGGCAAAATCGCCGTCTTTTAACTTGACAAGACGGGGGTTTTTGTATACGTCATCGGGTGGGTCTATTATAAGGGATAGTCAGGGTTTAATAAGTTACGAGGAGTGTATATGGCTTAAATCTTTAAATTTTACGGACAAGGAGGGAGGAAACGTGTATTTCGCAAAAGAAGTTCTCGAACAGTCCAGCCGGCTCCGCCAGCGCTGGGAAGATGAGGTCAAGAAGTCCGTTTCCAAGTGGGCCGATCAGAAGCCTGAGGCCCAGTGGTCAACGGTTTCGGACCTCCCCATCAAACGTCTTTACACCCCCGACGACATCAAGGACATGGACTTCGAGCGGGACATCAATTACCCCGGGCAGTACCCCTACACCCGCGGCAATCAGGTGACCGGCTACCGGGGCAAGTACTGGACTTTCCGCATGTTCTCGGGAATGGGAGATGCCGCCACCACCAATGAGCGGTGGCACATGCTCCTGAAGGAAGGCCAGACGGGTCTCAGCACGGCCTTCGACTTCCCCACCCTCATGGGCTATGACACCGACTCCCCGAAGGCCCGCGGTGAGTGCGGCAAGTGCGGCGTGGCCATCGACACCCTCGAGGATTTCCTCGTTCTCACCAAGGGTGTCCCCCTCGACAAGATCACGACCTCCATGACGATCAACCCGCCGGCCACGGCCCTCTGGGCCATGTACTGCGCGGCAGCCGAGATCCATGGCATCCCGCTCTCCAAAATCGGCGGCACGATCCAGAACGACATGCTCAAGGAGTTCATCGCCCAGAAGACCCTGATGTGCCCCCCCGAGCCCTCCGTGAAGCTCATCAGCGACACCGTCGAGTTCGGCACCCTGCACGTTCCCAAGTGGAACACGATCTCGATTTCGGGCTATCACATCCGCGAGGCCGGCGCCACGGCAGTCCAGGAACTGGCCTTCACGCTTCGCGACGGCATGGAGTACGTCGAGGACGTGCTTCGCCGCAAGAAACTCGACGTCGATTCCTTCGGCCCCAGGCTCTCTTTCTTCTTCAACGCACACTGCGACTTCTTCGAGGAGATCTGCAAGATGAGAGCGGCCCGCAGGATCTGGGCCAAGGCCATGAAGGAACGCTACAAGTCAAAAGACGAGCGCTCCTGGTGGATGCGGTTCCACACCCAGACGGCCGGATGCTCGCTCACGGCACAGCAGCCGTACAACAACGTCGTCCGCACGGCCACGCAGGCGCTCTCCGCGGTGCTCGGCGGGACCCAGTCGCTCCACACCAACTCGCTCGACGAAGTGTGGTGCCTGCCCTCCGACTTTGCCGTCCAGATCGCCCTTCGGACCCAGCAGATCATCGCCGAAGAGACGGGTGCAGCCAATACGATCGACCC
>Ga0208980_10000290_pt1 | contig 27237 bp, 24 predicted proteins | sample WetSurMetagenome_3_FD_187993 | JGI IMG/M metagenome (GOLD analysis project Ga0208980, IMG submission 187993) | Wetland microbial communities from Twitchell Island in the Sacramento Delta, sample from surface sediment Aug2011 Site A1 Bulk (version 2) | ecosystem: Environmental > Aquatic > Marine... | reverse complement strand
GCGGTGTTCATGTCGTGGGTGCGGCGCCGGTCGTCGCCGGTGTTCTTGCGCAGGTCCAGGAACTCCTCGATGTCGATGTGCCAGGTCTCCAGGTAGGCACAGACCGCGCCCTTTCTCTTTCCGCCCTGGTTCACCGCCACGGCGGTATCGTTGGCCACTTTCAGGAAGGGCACCACCCCTTGCGACTTGCCGTTGGTGCCCTTGATGTGGGCGCCCATGCCGCGTACCCGGCTCCAGTCGTTACCGAGCCCGCCGGCGAATTTGGACAGCAGGGCGTTGTCCTTGATGGCGCCAAAGATGCCGTCGAGGTCGTCGGGGACCGAGGTGAGGTAGCAGCTCGAGAGCTGGGGGCGCAGGGTTCCGGAGTTGAAGAGCGTTGGCGTCGAGCTCATGAAGTCGAAGGACGAGAGCAGGTTGTAGAACTCGATGGCGCGGGCCTCGCGGTCGATCTCGTTGATGGCCAGGCCCATGGCGACCCGCATGAAGAAGGCCTGGGGCAGCTCGAAGCGCACCTCGTCCTTGCTATGGATGAAGTAGCGGTCGTAGAGGGTCTGCAGTCCCAGGTAGGTGAATTGCTCGTCGCGGGCGGCGACCAGTGCTTGGCCCAGGAGGTCGAGGTCATACTGGGCCAGGCGCCCATCGAGCAGCTCGAGCGCCACGCCCCGGTGGACGTAGGCGGTGAAGTATTCCGGGTAGCCCACCGCCAGGGTGGATTGGGCGGCGGCGTTTCGGTCCAACCCCAGGAAGTCGAGGGCCTCGCGGCGGAGGATGTCGAGCAGCAGCCGCGCCGCCACGAAGCTGTATTCGGGCTCCTTCTCGATCAGGGCGCGGGCGCTCATCACCAGCGCCAGGCTCACGTCCTGCTCCTTCACCCCATCGAAGAGGTTGCGGCAGGCGTCTTCCAGGAGGGCGGTTGACTGGGTGTTGCCGAGCCCCCGGCAGGCCGCCTCCACCAGGGTGCGCAGGTGCTCGAGATCCAGCGGTTGGCGGCTGCCGTCGCGCAGGGTCACCTCAATGATGTGGGATGGCTGGGGGGCCTCGATGGCGGCCTTCTGGGCCCGATCGCGGGCGCGCTCTTCGCGATAGAGCACGTAAGATCGGGCCACCTTGTGCTCGCCTCCGCGCATCAGGGCCAGCTCTACCTGGTCCTGGATGTCTTCGATGTGCACGGTGCCGCCGGAGGGCATGCGGCGGGTGAGGGCGCCAACCACCTGGTCGGAGAGCTCCTGAACCCGTTCGCGGATGCGGCTCGAGGCCGCAGCGCTGCCCCCCTCCACGGCGAGGAAGGCCTTGGTCATGGCCACCGCGATCTTGCTCGCGTCGAAATGGGTGACCTTGCTGTTGCGGCGGATCACATGAAACTGCCCCGGCGCGTAGGCCGTGAGCTCGGCGGGTGCATCCGGCTGACGACTCGTGGGGAGGGTGGCAACGCCCTCCAGGGAACGGGCAGACAGCGCTTCAGTGGACATGCTTCCTCCAGGGTTTCGCGGGGTCGTGGTGGCTTGGGGGTGCGGGCGCGGTGGACAACGCCCCATTGGATACACAATATATGCGGCTGGAGAAACGTGTCAACCACAAGATATTGTGTATTTCCGGTTAACAAGGCCGGGGATCACCTGTGATTAGCCTGTGGAAAACTCGCGCCCATCGGCCGCAGAAGCCCGTGGTTGCTCCATCGGCATGTGACTAACCGTTGTTCCCAGGGAGGTGGGCGGACCGCTGAGCACTGCGTCAGCACCTCCCGTGCGGGTTTGCGTGAGGCCAGGGCGTTGGGGCGGAGATTCAGCGGCGGGCTTGATTTGGGTATCGCGAAGCGCCGCGGAGGCGGCGAGGGTCGCTTACGGATTCTTGACCCATCGGTATATACTGATATTGCAATGTCCTGCCGGCGCCCAGGGTCACGCCCGGTGCACATTGGTTCTTCGGGCCTCAGTCCGGCGGATTCGCGTTGCCGGTGGGCAAAGAACCAACAATGACGTGCATGGGGTGTTTCTTGCGGCCAAGGGTGTGTGCTGCGGCGATCCCCCAGCAGTGGCCTGGACTGCATCCGCTGCGAGGCTTGGTCTTTCACATGGAATCGGCTAGAAACCCCCTGGACCCTGAGGTGGGCACGCGATGACCCGGCTACCGCTCGAGCCTATTGATCGCGTCCAGGAGATCAAGGGGGTGCGCTTTGCTGCCACGGCGCAGTTTCGGCAGCTCCTGGTGACGGGCCCGCCCGGCTCGGGCAAGACCACCTTCGTCACCAAGGTCGGGGGCTGGCCGGAAGAGGGGTATGTGGACCTCTGTGCCAACCGCTGGTGGACCGCCCAGTCGCTCTCCCTTCGCCCGCGCGAGATCCATCTAGGGCTTCCCTTCGCCGGACAAAGACTCGGGGTATCGGTGTTCGACCGGGATTGGATCGAGGCCGATCCGCCGCTCGCCCTAGAGCTGGAGCGGGTCGTGCTGCCGCCGAAAAAGCGCTTTTTCTTCTCGGTTGACTGGAGAAGCCGCTTCACCTTTGAATTCCTCCTCCCGGAGCCCCAGTTGATCCTGGAGCGACGGATGCAGCGGGCCCGCCGCGGCACCCATCCGGTGGACGGGGTGGTGCGGCTCGATGTGATCCAGAGACAGGTCGAGATCTACGAGGAGATCGCCCTCTTTTTGCACCGGCACGGCCTGATGGTCTACGTGCGCAAGGACACCGATCAGCCACCCTTCCGCATCACCGGCTCAACCAGTCAATCCGATGGCGGTAGCGCTCGACAAGCCTCTTAGGGGTCTGATCCACCGCTTCCTCGATGCCTTCTCCGAACTGGGGGCCTGCGAAGAGCTCGACGATCTGGAGCAGGCCTACCGCTTGGGTAGCAAGAAGGTTCGCTTGCCATCCGCGCCGATCCCGTTGCAACTGCTGCTCGGCGAGAATGGCACCCCCTATGACTTGTGTCCGGAGCTGCGACTGGACCGGGCGGGCAACCTGGTGCCCTGTGAGGATTACCTCCTGTTCGACCCCGAGGCATTCTTCTCGTCCATCAGCGGTTTTGTGCGCCTGCATCCTGGCGACGATGTGGTCCTTGGCCGCACCGATTCACTGCAAAACGATCTCCTCTGTTTTCCCGACTCGGTTGCCGATCACCATTTGAGCATCAAGATTCGGGAGAGTCGCCTGACGTTGAAGAGGGGTGGTGCCGGGGCGCCGACCTGTGTTGCCCCGTTGCTCGGGGATGAGGCGGCCACCCGAATCGCCCAGTGGCGCCGGGGCAAGCTCGAGCACCTCGCCAGGGTTCTGCCGGGGGAGGTTGCGCCCTTGCCGCGGCAAGCGGCCCAGGACCTGATCGATCAGGCGCTCGAGCTGTTCGCCACTGAGCCCCACCGCCCCCTTGATTGGCGCGGGATGCCCGGCGGCCTGATTGAGATCCCCGACCGCCATACGCCCATCATCGTGGGCGACCTTCATGCCCAGGTTGACAATCTGCTCGGTGCCCTCACCCAGAACGGCTTCCTCGAGGCCATCGAACGCGACCGCGCCTGTCTCATCATCATCGGGGATGCCGTCCATCGCGAGGACGACGGTTTTCTCGCAGAGATGGAGACGTCCATGCTGATGATGGACGTAATTTTCCGCCTGAAACTGCGCTTTCCCGATCGGGTTTTCTACCTGCGTGGCAATCACGACAGCTTCTCCGAGGACATCGGCAAGGGCGGTGTGCCGCAGGGGCTACTCTGGGCCGAGGAGCTCGAGCGTGTTCGCGGCAAGCACTACAGGGGCGCTATGGATCGGCTCTATGCGCTGCTGCCTTACGCCGCCATTTCCCGCGAGCTCTTCACCTGCCACGCGGGTGCACCCACCGGCAAGATCAGCCGGGAGATGTTGGTCGACATCCGGAAATATGTCCACCTGCAGCACGAGCTCACGCGCAACCGCCTGCGCAAGCCCGGTGGTGTCATTGGCTACGCCCGCGCCGACGTCAAGCAGTTCCGCAAGCGTCTCGGGCTCGCCCCCGACCTGCCCCTGATCGTGGGCCATACCCCGATGAGCATGGACGATACCCTGTGGCTCAATGTGGGTAACATACCCGATCATCATGTGGTGTTTAGTGCCGGAAATCATTGGTTCGGCGTGATCGCGCGGGTGGGTCAGCGCCTGCTTCCGCTGCGTTACCCCACCGAGCCCATCAGCGCGCTGCTCAACCGGATGGATGCCGCTGCCTGAGCCTGTTCGTTTCCCGAAGTTGGCTTTTCTGCGGAGCGTCGGTTGCAGTCCGGTTGGCGGCTCGGGGGGGCCTGTCTTGCTGGATGCCGATTCCCCCGTCATCATTCGCTCGCACTGGCGCGCGCGAGCTTGGCCGTAGAACCCTGCCACGCTGATGTAACCCTTTGTTGAAACTCACCTAGCTGACTGCCCGGAGGCCCCTATGGCAACCAAAGAGAAGAAACCGGTGGTGTTGGTCCCAGTGGATTTCTCCGTTTACTCCGAGGCCGCGGTACTGTTCGCGGCCCGGCTGGCCAAGTGCCTGGATCTACCGCTGATGCTACTCCACGTGGTCCACGACCCGGGCGAACTGCCCGGCTATTACTACCAGTCCCTCAAACAGAAGCAGGTTCAGCGCATCGAGGACCGCGCGCAGGTCATGCTGGACGAGTTTCTCCAGCGGTTGATCGACGCGCATGAGGAGCTCACGGGGGGCAGGCGCCTGCAGGCGAGTCTGGTCAAGGGAATCCCGGTGACTCGGATACTGGAGGTGGCCGCCAAGGAGAACGCGGGCCACATCGTGCTGGGGAGCAAGGGGGCGACGGGCCTCAAACATCTGATGCTCGGCTCCGTGGCCGAGCGGGTAGTGCGCCTTTCGAAGGTGCCGGTGACCGTTGTGAAGGCCGAAGCTTAGAACGGCTGCAGGGTCAAGTCGGGCGGTTGAGAGCGGACGCCCCTCCAGGGGCGGCGGCCCCGCAGTCGCCAGCCGGCTTTGGTGCCGGGGGCTCCGCTCAGGCGGCCACCGCGCCGCCGCTGATCGCGAGCCGCTCGCGGTGTCGCTTGGGCGGCAGCAGGGTGCGACCGACTGACGCTGCCGGCATCGAATTCGCCAGGCAGCAGGGGTTGCGCACCACCACCAGGGGCCGGGGGCACTCCCTGGCCAGGGTTTGCGAGACCGAGCCCTGCCACCAGCCGGCCAGTCCCCGTAGGCCCCGGCTGCCGACCACGACCATTGCGGCGTCAAGGTGCTCAGCCAGCTCTGGGATGCGTTGCCCCGGAACGCCACTGACCACACCGAGGCGGGCGGATTCCAGTGCCCGCAGCTCGGGATGTTTGGCGCGACCCTGGGCGACGAAGCTGCTGAGCAGTGACTCGGCCAACTCGGAGAGGGGAATGGTTGCCCCCTTGGGGTCGCGGCGATAACGTCCGGCTGGGTCGGGGGTCTCGTGTGCGACGTGCACAACGACCAGCGGCCGATCGAGTAGCTGTGCCAGCCGTGCGGCGTAAACCAGTGCTCGGCGCGAATGGATGGAGAAGTCGACGGCCGCCAGGACCGGCGCCGCAGGCAGGGGGTCGATCAGGGGGTTCATCGTCTTTGGGCCTCGGTTGGGTTTTGCCTAGTACCGGATGCTAACGGGGATTCGTGTCAGCCGTGTGAAGGCTGTCCCCGCCTGAGCGCTCGGGTTTGGCTTCGAATTCGGCGGGTCGGGGCAGATGTCAGGGAGGCGGGCGCGGCGTACAGGGTGTGGGCTCAAGCGCCGAGTGCACAGCATCGCCCCCTGGCGCACGCCGCAGCGGCACCCCCCGCTACCCGTAGGGTCTTGGTCGGTTCGCCACAACCCGGTTTGCCATTCCCACTCCGGCTTCCCGCCGTCGTTGGCGTGACTTCCCCTTGGGCCGCCCATCGCCGGCGATTCAAGCTCCAGGTGATCGTTAACCCGGTCACGGGCAGGGTCACATGTCCCAGTGTTTTGCTACAGTTAAGGAACCTCGTGGCACTGCCACCCGCGTAAACGGATCTGGAGATGATGGAACCCGAGCATGGACTGATCGACCGCTTCGGCCGGCGCGTCACCTACGTGCGGCTCTCGATCACCGACCGCTGCGACCTGCGCTGCGTCTACTGCATGGGCGAGGGCATGCGCTTCCTTCCTCGTAGCCAGTTGCTGACCCTCGAGGAGATGGCGCGGCTTGGCCGGACCTTCGCCGACCTCGGTGTGACCAAGATCCGTGTCACCGGCGGCGAGCCCCTGGTGCGGCGCAATGCCCTGTGGTTGTTCCAGGCGCTCGGGCAAATAGCGGCGATCCATGACCTCACCCTCACCACCAACGGCACCCAGCTCGCGCGTTTCGCCGGAGCCCTCGCCGCCGCCGGGGTTACCCGGGTGAACATCAGCCTCGATTCCCTGCGACCCGAGCGTTTCCGCGCCATCACCCGCACCGGTGAGCTTGCCCAGACCCTCGCGGGGATCGAGGCGGCCCTGGCGGCGGGATTTCTCCGGGTGAAGCTCAACAGCGTCATCCTGCGCAACCGAAACCACGATGAGGTGGTCGATCTGGTGGCCTTCGCCCTGGATCGGGGGCTCGACATCAGCTTTATCGAGGAGATGCCCCTCGGCGTGATCGGTGACCATGATCGCGCCGAGGCCTACTTCTCAAGCGATGCGATCCGCACCGAGCTTGGGAGGCGCTACGCGATGATCCCTACCGCGGAGACCACTGGAGGGCCGGCACGCTACTTCCGCATTCCCGGCCAGGACATCCGTGTCGGCTTCATCTCGCCGCACAGCCACAACTTCTGTGCGAGCTGCAATCGCGTGCGGGTGACCGCCGAGGGTCGTTTACTCCTCTGCCTGGGCCAGGAGCATTCCCTGGACCTGCGCCGGGTGCTCCGCGCCAACCCAACCGACGACGAGCCGGTCCGGCGGGCGCTGGTGGCGGCCATGGCGATCAAGCCTCGGGGTCATGAGTTCGATCTGGGTGCCCAGCCCCTGCTGTTTCGCCACATGAATGTCACCGGAGGCTGATCTGAGGTGAACCCCATGCACACCGGTTGTTCGGTTTCGTAGTACCTCAGTCCCACGGGTTCGATGCTGGCCGGAAAAACCGAGAATGGACCTGCAAACGGTGTACAAGAGCGTCGCGAGCGGTTCTGGCCACCGCTTGCCCCGCAGCGAGCGGGCGCCACCTTCGACCCGTTTGGCGAAGGGCCGCGCGAGGAGGGAATGCGGGTGATCGGGTCCCTTAGCAGACCGATGCCCAACCTCTGAGGGAGTTTTAGGCCCGTGGCGCCGCCGCAACGTCCCCGCATGACCAACGCGGGCCTGCAGTCCACTTTCCCGGTCATCGCCGTCGATGAGTATGGCGAGGCGCGTGAAGGATTCGTGGCCGGCGAGCAACCCCTGACCCTCTACCTCGACAAGCGCGAGGTGGTGACGCTCATGACGCTGGGTACCCACCCCGAGCTTCTGGTGCTCGGGTATCTGCGCAACCAGCACCTGGTGGGGGAGATCGAGACCATCGATTCGGTGGAGATCGACTGGGCGACCGAGGCCGCGGTGGTCACCACCCGGGGCACTCCGGCCGACCTGGAATCCCGGCTCGCCCACCGTACCCTCACCACCGGTTGCGGCCAGGGGACGCTGTTCGGGCGTCTCACCGAGGTCCTCGAGCGGATAGGGTTGCCGCAGGTGGGCATCCTGCAATCGCAGATCTACGCCCTGCTCGAGCGGGTGGGTGCGCACAACCAGGTCTATCGCCGCGCCGGCGCGGTGCACGGCTGTGCCCTTTGTCACGGGGAGGTGATCGAGCTGTTTGTAGAGGACGTGGGTCGCCACAACGCCGCCGACACCCTTGCCGGTTATTTGTGGCTACAGGGTCTGCGGGGGGAGGACAGGGTCCTCTACACCACCGGTCGGGTGACCTCGGAGATGGTGATCAAGGTGGCGCAGATGGGTGTCCCCATCCTGGTGTCCCGCTCGGGGGTTACCCACAAGGGACTGGAGCTGGCCCGCAAGGCGGGACTGATGGTGATCGCCCGGGCCAAGGGGCGACATTTCCTGATCTACCACGGCGCCGAGGGGGTCCGGTTCGATGCGGTGCCCGAGCGAAGGGTGTCGGGGTGTGGAGCAGGGACCGAAAAACTCTGAACGGGTTGAGCAAGTGATGCGGTCACGGGGTTTCAGTTGCGTGCCCCCGATCGTCCGCTGAGCAGGTCCTGGGCGATCCCGTCAGCTCGACCCCGAAGAGGCCCCAGCATCTGGGAGATAGCGTATCCGATTTCATCTCACCCCAAGCTTGGGGCGCCCTGCCGACCCGAACCCGTCCTGGAAGCCCCCGCAGGAGCGACTTTGCCCCCCAGGCTCAGGATAGTCCTTGATACGGCGATTCGCGCCTGCTCGCGATGAACGGAGTTTTTTCGGTTGGGGTGAGGGGCCGTTCACCGCAAGTTGGCCCAGTGGTTCTACCCAGGGGTAACCAACCACCTGCTACTGGACATCGGCTCAAGGGCTCTTCTTCAGCAGCCCTGACATCGGTAGCACGTTCGCGTCGATGGGGTACCGCTTGACCTCGTAAGGCGTCCCGGCGGGTGGCGGAGCATCGGTCACCTGCCATTGGCCGTTGTTGTCCTTCCACTGGTAGAGGGGGCGGGTAGTTCCGGAGGGCTTTTCGAGTGGGGTGTCGGCGAGGAGCCTTCTGGCCTCCTCGGGATAGAAGTAGCGGTAGGCCCCTGCGCCGAGGGCGGCGAGCAGCACCAGGCTGAGGAGAAGCTTCCACATCGATGCAATGGTTCCGGCTTTGGCGGCAATCCCAACGCTAGCGCTCCGGATGGCTAGGATGGCCCGGGCACAAGAGTTTACCGAAGAACGCCACAGCCGCGAAAAAAGGCGCGGGGCAGCGACGGTGGCGGCAGGCATCGCCCGGGAGGGTGGGTGGCCCCCATATCGGCTATGCTTGGCAAAGGGGCGCCGTTGCGCGGCCGTGGGGGTGAAACGATGAACGACGAGGTGAAGGTAAAGGGTTTGACGCGGGATCTGATGCCGGTGGCTGGCGAATCGGCCGCGGCCGAGGTGCGCCGGGGCCTCGCGTGGCCCTGTGCGCCAAGTCCAGGCGCCTGGCGCTCGTCCCCGCTCGGACGCTCGCTCGTCAGCCCCATCGTCTCGCGGATGTGGGACCGGGTGGTTCACGCCAACCTGGGCCGTCTTACCCTGGGTGTTTCCCCGGCGGTGGTGAGCCTGGCCTATCTCGACTGGCTGGTGCACCTGGGGATCTCTCCGGGCAAACAGGCCCGCCTGGCCGAGAAGGCCCTGCGCAAGGCGGTGCGCATCGGCCTCTACAGCGCCCAGCGGATGAGCAATACCAGCGCACCACCCTGTATCGCCCCGCTGCCGGAGGACAAGCGCTTCATCGCGCCGGCCTGGCAGCAGTGGCCCTTCGACCTCTACTACCAGTCCTTCCTGCTGACCCAGCAGTGGTGGGCCAATGCCACCCTGGGCCTCCCGGGGGTGAGCCGGCGGCACGAGGCCATCGTTTCCTTCGTCACCCGGCAGATGCTCGATCTCTACTCGCCCTCGAACTATTTCTGGAGCAACCCCGAGGTGCTCGAGGCCACCTTCGAGCAAGGCGGCGCGAACCTGTTGCAGGGCTGGCAGAACTTCCTCGAGGACTGGGAGCGAACGGTCTTCAATCGCCGTCCCGCTGGGATGGAAGGGTTCAGGGTGGGCGGCAATCTGGCCACCACGCCTGGCAAGGTGGTGCTGCGCAACCGCCTGATCGAGCTGATCCAGTATCAGCCGGCCACGGCGGACGTCTACGCCGAGCCCTTGCTGCTGGTTCCAGCCTGGATCATGAAGTACTACATCCTCGACCTCTCGGCCCACAACTCCCTGGTTCGCTACCTGGTGGAGCAGGGGCACACGGTATTCGTCATCTCCTGGAAGAATGCCACCGCCGAGGACCGAGAGCTCGGCATGGAGGATTATCGGCGCCTGGGTATCCTGGCGGCGCTCGACGCCATTGCCGCCATCCTGCCCGAACGGCCGGTCCATGCCATGGGCTACTGCCTGGGCGGGACCCTGCTGAGCATCGCGGCGGCGGCGTTGGCCCGCAACGGCCATCAGCGCTTGCGCTCCGTGACCCTCCTGGCGGCCCAGACCGACTTCACCGAAGCCGGTGAGCTGATGCTCTTCATCAACGAGGATCAGGTGGCCTACCTTGACGACATGATGTGGGAGCAGGGTTATCTCGACATCAACCAGATGGCGGGCGCCTTCCAGATGCTGCGCTCCAACGACCTGATCTGGTCGCGCATGGTGCGCGATTATCTGCTCGGTCAGCGGCGTCCAACCAACGACCTCTTGGCCTGGAACGCCGATCAGACCCGTTTACCCTACCGCATGCATTCGGAGTACCTGAGCCGGTTGTTCCTCGACAATGCGCTTGCGGAGGGCCGCTACAGCGTGGATGGCCGGCCCATCGCCGTCTCCGACATCCGGGTACCCATCTTCGCCGTGGGTACCGAGACCGACCACGTGGCTCCCTGGCAGTCGGTGTACAAGATCCATCTGCTCGCGGATGCCGAGTCGGTGACCTTTGTGCTGACCACCGGCGGGCACAATGCCGGCATCGTCAGCGAGCCCGGTCGCCGCGGGCGCAGCTACCGCATGACCCGGCGTACCGAGGGTGAGCCCTACCTCGACCCCGAGACCTGGCACGCCAGGGCGCCGAGCTTCGAGGGCTCCTGGTGGCCGGCCTGGCAGGCATGGCTGGTCCAGCACTCCTCCGGCAGGGTGGCCCCGCCCCCCATGGGCGCGCCGCAGGCGGGTTATCCGGTGGTGGATGACGCACCGGGCAGCTACGTGCTTGAGCCGTGAGGGATGCGTTACCGGGGCAACGCACCCACGCGCTCCCTACCAGTGGGCCAGCAGGCGCCCGCCCTCGACCCTGTGGTCGAACTGCCGGAGCGGCCGATCGCCGATGGCGACGCATTGGCCCGTCTGCACGTCGAACGCCCAGTGGTGCTTGGGGCAGGTGAGCCTGTGGCCGTCCAGGGCCAGGTGGGGGATGTCGGTGACCTGGTGGGGGCAGCGGGAGTCGTAGACCTTGAGGTCCTCCCCCTGGCGGTAGACGAACAGGTGTCGGCCGGCCGCCTCGAAGAAGGAGATCTCCCCATCGGGCACCGCCGACAAGGCGGCGATGTCGTGCCACTGGGGCGGGGCGTCGAGGTTTTCGGGATGGAACTCGGGGATGTCCATCTGCAGCAGGATGTCGGTGGCCCAGACGATCTTGGCCAAGCCGAGCACCGGAAAGGCCATCAGCAGGGCGTCGATGATCTCCTGGGGGCTTGCGCCATTGCGCAGGGCGCGGGTGAGGTATTGGCGGAAGCCGGGCTCGGTCTGCACGGCCACCTTGGTGATGACCGAGATCAGGTCCCGGGTGCGGGTGTCGAGGTGATCACCGGCCTTCTTCAGGAACTTGAAATAGGCCCCCATGGCCTCGGGTCGGACCTTGACCAGGTAGTTCAGGGCGTCGCTCATACTTCTCTCCTACAGGTGGGTTGGACGCGCGCGAACGGCGGCGCGCCGGCCGGTATTATCCCCGGAATCGCCGGCCCCGGCGCGCCGCTCGCGACGGTGGCTAATCGAGAAAGCGGGGTTGAGCCCCGCTTGGTCCCTCGATTCGCCCTGCCGCGCAGGGCACTCGGGACGAACGGATGCTCAACCGTTCGGCCCGCGTAGGCCGTGCAGCGGCCGTATCGAGGGGTGGCAACCCGCAACGGCCCAGTCTCGGGTTAACGCTTGCGGTGCTGCCGAATGTGCCCGAGCACGAAGTCCCGAACCTGCGTGGGACGGTTGAGGTCGAGCAGGGGAAGTGCCCGGGCGAGATCCACCGGGGCGTCGGCGACGACGGCGATTATCTCGGGGTCCTGGGGATGGAGCAGGGGCTTGCCGAGGCTGGGGCGGCAGACCTCGATCTTGGGAAAGGATTCGTGCTTGAACCCTTCGACCAGGACCAGGTCGGTGATACGGGGATCGAGGTAACCTAATGCCTCCGCCAGGCTGGGCTCATCCCTGGGATCAAGGCACTCCTTGATCAGGGCCAGGCGCTCGCGCGAGGCTACCACCACCTGGTCAGCGCCGGCATGGCGGAGCGCGAAGCTGTCCTTGCCGGGGCGGTCCATCTCGAAGCGGTGATGGGCGTGCTTGACCACCGCAACGCGCAGGTCCGCCTCCCGCAGCAGCGGGATCAGGCGGGTCAACAGCGTGGTCTTGCCGGTCCCGCTGTGGGCGCAGAAGCCTAGCAGCGGGATGGGGAAGGCGAGAGTCATCGAGTCGTACCCTAAAGAAGAGGCGCTTTGTCCTCGGGTGCATTGAGGTTGACGAAGGCCTCGGGTTGGTCGCTGAAGTCGGCGATGGCCATCCGATGCCCGGCGTACCAGCGGTCGATCCGGCGTTCGCCCGTCATCAGAAAGGCCTGCAGGCTATCGGCCAGGGTTATCGGAATCAGGGCATAGACCGGTTGTAGGCGGAGCCCGTCGCTGGCTACGGCGAGCTCGGCGCCGTTGAGCGCCAGCGCCTGGGCCAGTCGTCGCGCCAGCGTAGCGGGGACGCGGGGGCCATCGCAGGGCACGCTCAGTATCCAGGGAGTGGGGGATGCGGCCATGGCGCTGGCGAGACCCGCCAGCGGGCCTTGGAAGTCGGCCAGGGTGTCGGGGATCACGGGGTAACCGAAGGCGCGATAGGCGTCGAGGTTGCGGTTGGCGCTCACCAGGATGCCCCCCACCTGTGGGGCGAGGCCCTCGATCACCCAGGCGATCAGGGGCCTGCCGGCAAACTCGAGCAGGCCCTTGTCGATCCCCCCCATGCGTCGTGCCTTGCCGCCGGCCAGGATGACGCCGGTGATCTGGCCTGGTTGCGGCTTCGTTGCAGTCACGCCAAGGCTTCCCTGGTGCTAGGAGGCGGGTGCTCGGTGGGGGGTGGTTTGGGCAGGCGCGGGTCAGGAGGCTGGGGGCGGGTACCCTGGCCGCGACGCCCCTGCCTGCAGCAGACGAATCGAAAAACCCAGGCGCTCGCGCTGGACGAGTGCCCCTACCCCAACCCGTCGGTGGGCCGGACCAGCCTTTGGAGCCAGGAGATCAGCGGTCTGTCCACCGGCCCGCGGCGTGAGCGCAACTGCTGGGCGAGCTGGTGCACCGACATGGCGTAATAGGTGCTGTGGTTGTAGCGGGTGATGACATAGAAGTTGTGCAGCCCAAGCCAGTATTCGAAGCCACCCACGCCATCGAGGCGTAACAGACTGACCTGCCCGTTGCCATCGAGCGGGGCGGTGCTGGTCACCCCTTCCCTGGCCAATTCCTCCACCCGATAGCTGGTTGTGAAGTCCGCCTTCATGAGCTGGGGTGCAGTGCCCTGTGCCCTGGCCGGGATTGCCACTGCCTCGCCGCCGCGCCAATCGTGACCCTTAAAGTAGTTGGCGACGCTGCCGATGGCGTCCTCGGGGTCCCACAGATTGCGCTTGCCGTCGCCGTTGAAATCGACCGCATAGGTAAGGAAGCTGCTCGGCATGAACTGCCCGTAGCCCATGGCGCCGGCGTAGGAGCCCCGTGGCCCGAAGGGGTCGAGCCCTTCGTTGTGGGTCATCACCAGGTAGTCGCCCAACTCTTTGGTGAAGTAATCACCGCGCCGCGGATAGTCGAACGCCAGGGTGGCCAGGGCATCGATCACCCGGGTTTTCCCGAAATTGCGCCCGTAGTGGGTCTCCACCCCAATGATGGCCACCACATATTCCGGCGGGACGCCGTAGCGGCGGGAGGCCCGTTCGAGGACCTCGGCATGCTCCCCCCAGAATTGCACGCCCTTGCTGATGCGGTCCTCGTTGAGGAACTTGCTGCTGTAGCGGGTCCAGCTTCCGGTGGGCTTGGTGCTCGGCGTGGGGGCGGGCCGGTTGACCAGCTCCAGGATCCACTGTTGGCGCTCCGCGCGGGAGAGGGTGTTGCGGAGCTGCTCGGGATCCAATCCGTGCTCGGCATGCAGCCGGGCGACCAGCTCCTCGGCGGCGGGATATCGCGCGTAGCTCCCGGTTCCGGGCCGGGTGGGTGTGGAGGTCGCCCGGGTGGCGGAGTTGTCGGCCGAGGTTTTGGGCGGGGTTGCGCCGCAGGCACACAGGGTGGCGACCGCGAAGATGCTGGTCAGGAACACCGAAATGCGCATGACGATCACCCTCGAACGCAGGAATCTTGCGCTCATCCTAGTTCAAATTCGTACCCAGGTCCAAGAAGAAGGCCGCGCGTGCCCGCCTGTGGGTCATGCGGCGGGGGTACCGCCACCGCCCAGGATCAGGTCGAAACGGGCGGTGAGCCTGGCGTCGCCCCCGGTTTCGGGTACAAAGTCGGCGAGCACCAAGGGGCGGCGGTCCGCGGGTAGGTGCTGGAACAGGAAGTCACCGGCGTTTTGCGGTTCGCCCTTGACGTAGATCTGGGTGACGAAGGGTGCCATGCCCTCGGAAAAGACCGCAACGTGGATGTGCGGGGCGCGTCCAGGATAGGCAACGGGGCGGATGGTGCGGAAGCGGTAACGCCCCTGCGCGTCGGTGATGGTGTGGCCATGGCCTTGGAAGCCCTCGTCCCTGGGTTTGCCGCCGTGGTCGTGGGGGTGGCGATAGCGGCCGTTGGCGTCGCACTGCCAGATCTCAATGCGCAGTCCGGAAAGGGGTTCACCATTCGCGTTGAGGATATGTCCGCCGAGGTCGGTGATCTCACCCAGGGCCGGGGCGGTGCGGCCGGTGACCCGCGTGAGGTCGTTGTCATCGTCGAGCGGCGGCTCGAGCGGGTAGAAGGGGCCGGCGGGTTGCGCTGGTGTGGGCTGCAGGCGACTGGCCATTACCAGCGAAGGCAGGCCCACCAGCGCCCCGGCCAGGCCCAAGAGAAGGTGGCGTCGGTTCAGGTCGGTAGTCACGGGTGCGCGGTCCTCCCGGCGAAATGCCGCTCGATAGGACAATGGGGATCGGCGCCCGCGGTTTCATCCGCGCGGTCCGGGAGGGATCAGGGCGCCCGCCCAAGCGGCAACTGCACACGGAACTCGGCTCCAGGGTCGCGGTTGACTACCTCCACGCTGCCGCCCATGGCCTGGGCCAACTGCCGCACCAGCGCGAGCCCGATGCCGGTCCCCACCGTCTCGCGGGTGAGCTCACTCTCGGAGCGGTAGAAGAGCTGAAAGATCTTGCGCATCTGCGTCTTGGGTATGCCGGGGCCGTAGTCCCGCACCGAGATTCCCACACCCCTGCCGCGCTGGAGGTCACAGGCGAGGTCGATGGCCTTGTGCTCCGCCTTGGCCGAGAACTTCACCGCGTTATCCACCAGGTTGATGAGGATCTGTGCGATGAGGTCCCGATCGGCTTGGACCATCGCCGCGCCGGCCTCCCCGCTGCAGGCCAGATTGAGGGTGAAGCCCGCCGCTTGCGCCTGCGAGGCGATTTTGCCCTGGATGTCCTCGAGCAGTTCGCCAACCGGAGTCGGTTTGAGGTCGACGCGGAGCTCGCTGCGGGTCATGCGGGCGAGCTGCAAGACGTTGCTGATGAGCCGCGAGAGACGCTCGCTCTCGTCGTGGATGAAGCGGTAGTAGATTGGGCGTTTCTCCTCGGTCACCCAACCCTCGCGCAGCATCTCGCTGTACATGCGGATCGAGGTCAGGGGGGTCTTGAGCTCGTGGCTGACGGCGGAGACGAAATCCTGCTGCTGGCAGGCGAGGCGGATCTGACCAATCCCCAGTCGGTACAGCAGATAGAAGCCGCCGCAGAGCACAATGAGCAGCACCGCGGCGACCCAGGCGAGCAGCGCGGCGCCGGGCCCGGCCGGTAGCCGGGTCAGGCTAAAGATGAGCCGCAGGCCGCCCAGGGGGGTCGACAAACGGGCCTGATAGAGCAGCGTACCGCGGAGCTCCGCGGTGCTCAGGCTGTATTCCCTCTGGGGCTGCCCGGAGAAGGCGGCGAGCACGTCTCCTCGGTAGGCGACGATCAGGTTGCTCATGCGGGAGAGGGCGGTTGGCCGGAAGGCCGCTTCGATGATGCCCTCCAAGAACCGTTGCTGGTCGATCAGTGCCCCCTGTATGGTGCGCTGTGCATCGCGCCAGAGGTTGCGATAGAGCACGAAGTGTCCGCTGTCGAGCAGGCTCAGGGCGAAGGGGTCGACCTCGCTGGCAAAGGTGTCGATGCGGGGCCGCGCCGGCGGGGGTGCCGGCGCGGCGGGCCCGACCCCGAGCGGTGGCGCGGCCTGCGGCAAGGCCCCGCGTTCCCGGTGCCCCTCGCGCTTGGCGATCGGGGCCGATCTCTGTGCCGCGGCCTGCCCCTCGGCCTCGTCGGTCATCTTGGCCTGGAAGCGGAAATCGAGCTGGAGGTCCTTGACTCGCCCCAGCGAGCGCTGGGCGGCCTTCTCTTTGTTTTCCTCGGCCATGCTGACCGCTTCCTCGAGGCGGTCGAAGGCCGCCTGGGCCATGCCCGACTCCGCTTGGGCAAGTGCCGCCTGGTCGCGGGATGGGAGGGGGGCAGTCTGGTCCGGTTCGGCCGCCGAAACCACCGCTCGCTCCGCTTCCAACGGGGCCCGGGGCGCGCTCGCCGCCACGGCACCAACGGTAGCGGTGAGCGGCTGCTGCACCAGCCGGTTCTGGGCGAGGATGTCCCCGATGCGTATCTGTAACGCCCTGCGCTCGGCCAGCTCAGTCTCGGATACGCCGTGGGCGGAGGGCTCGGTGTCGGGAGCCGGGAGCAGGGGAGAGCTGAGATTGCCGCGGCTATCGACCTGGAAGTAGCCGATGAGCCCGGGGAGCTCGGAGGTCACCGGATAGGTAGACAGGGGCGAGCGCTGAGGGACCCTTGAGGGGGGATCGCCAGTGATCACCAGGAAGGCATAGTCGGCAAAGGATCGGCGCTCCTCGATCCCGATCAGCTCTCCCAGTCGGGCGTCGATGCGCGCCGTAAGCTCCTCCGCGAGCGCCTGATAGTGGTGAAACGCCTCCCAGCGAAGCTGGCGGTAGGCCTGCTCGATGAGCACCCCGGTGGGGATCAGCAGGGCCAGGAAGAAGGCGCCGAGCCCCAGGCGCAGCCGCTTCTCGTCCCAGCCCCGGAGGTGGTGGCGGCGCATCTCAATCCCTGAGCAAGCGGTATCCCGCGCCGCGCACCGTGACCAAGAGGCGCGGATCACTCGGGTCGGACTCGATTTTACGGCGCAGCTTGGCGATGTGGATGTCCACGGTCCGGGTCTCGAGGTCGAGGTTGCGGGCGTAGCCCCACACCTTGGTCAGAAGCTCTTCGCGGGAGACGGCGCGCTCGGAGCTCGCGTGAAGGTACTGCAGGATCTCTACCTCCCGTCGGGTGAAGGACAGGGCCTCGGGGCCGCGTTGGCCCGAGAGGCTGCGCACGTCCACCACCACATCGGGTCCGAGGTAGAGGCGGCCTTGCTCGGCCACGCCCACCCGGGAGCGTCGCAGCACCGCCTGCACCCGCAGCACCAGTTGGGCCACCGAGAAGGGCTTGGTGACGTAGTCGTCGGCCCCGAGGGTCAACCCTTGAATGATGTCCTCGTCGGCCGTCTTGGCCGTGAGCAGGATGATGGGCTGCTCGGGGTCCTGGGCGCGGATGCGGTTGCAAATCTCGAACCCGTCGATACCGGGCAGCATCAGGTCCAGCAGTACCAGCTCGAAGGCGCCGCTCAATGCCTTCCTCAGCCCCTCGCGGCCGTCCGCGGCGGTCTCGACCTCATACCCGTGGAACACAAAGACATCCCTCAGGCCAATGCGGATGGCGGCCTCGTCCTCGACGACCAGCAGGCGGAGCTTGCGGTTCATGGTCCGCGAAGCCTACCACCGGTCTGGGTGCTGGTTTTGTAAATGTTGGGTAAACCTGGGCGGCAAGGTTTTACCAAAGTCCGCCTACGAACCCCTCGGCCGCCTCTCTAGACTGAAGCTGGAGATTCACCAACGACCCACGGGAGGCACCCATCATGGCACTGATCACGCGCGTCACCCGCCTATTCCGGGCGGACCTGCATGCGGTTCTTGACCGCATCGAGGAGCCCGACCTGCTGCTCAGGCAGGCGGTGCGTGAGATGGAAGAGGCCCAGGCCCGCGACGAGCAACGGCTGCGGGGGCGGAACCAGGAGCGCGGCCAGCTCCTCGCCCGCGTGGCCGAGCTCGACCAGACCCTGGCGGAGATCGAAGAGGAGCTTGGGATCTGCTTCGCCGCGGAAAAGGATGACCTGGCTCGGACGCTGGTCAAGCGCAAGCTCGAGGCCGAGCGTCTGCGCAGGCTCATCGCCCGCAAACGCGAGGCCCTGGAGGTACGCCTCGCGGGTCTGCGCGGGCGGGTTGAGGAGCATCGCTCGCGCCTGGAGGCGATGCGCCAGAAGGCGGAGCTCCTGGCCCAGGAGGAGGATGACGCCGGGCGGTTGGACGAGAGCTGGCCGGTGCCGGATATCTCGGTGCGCGACGAGGACGTGGAGGTGGCCTTTCTGCGCGAGAAACACAAGCGGAGGCCGCAATGAACCGTCCCACGTTCCTTGAAGGCGCGCTGGTGGCACTGATCGCAAGCCTCGGCGCCAGCATTCTCTTTGCTGCCCTGGGCGGGGTCGCGGCGAGCGGTGGGGTGCTGCGCCTGTTGATCCCTGGCATCGGACTGGCCTACGTGCTCTATCTCCTCGGCCGCAGCGCCGAGCGGGTCGGGCGCATCACGACCCTGGCCGCATGGGTTCTGGTGGCGGGTGCGGCCTGGGGGCTTGGGCTGCCCCTGGTCCTGTACCTGTTGGTTCATGTGGGCCTGATCTGGCTGGTCCGCTCCCTCTATTTCCACGCCAGCCTGTTGGCTGCGGGGGTGGATCTAGGGCTGAGCGGCCTTGGCCTGGCCGCCGCCGTGTGGGCGGCGCTTTACACCGGCAGCGTCCTACTCAGTGTCTGGTGCTTCTTTCTGGTCCAGGCCCTATTCGTGGCCATCCCGCCGCGGCTGCCTGGGCGGGCGTCGAGACCTGACTCGGATGCCGACACGGAAGATCGCTTCGGGTGCGCCGAACGCGCCGCGGACGCGGCCCTGAGAAAACTGTCATCGGTTCGTTGACTCATCGGAGAATCACATCATGAAAACCAAGCTCGTCGGACTTGCCCTGTTCGCGGTCACCGCCGCGGCCGTGGCCTATTACCCGATCCAGCAGCAGCTCGCCACCCTGACCCCGCCGGCCCCGAATCCGGGGGCGCTCCCGATTCCCCCCTCCGACCGCACGACCAACCAGCGGCCCCGGGTCGAGGTGGTGTTCGTGCTCGATACCACGGGCAGCATGAGTGGTCTGATCCAGGCCGCCAAGGAAAAGATCTGGTCCATCGCCTCCACCCTGGCCTCGGGACAGCCCACACCCGAAATTCGAATGGGGCTGGTCGCCTACCGAGACCGCGGCGATGCCTATGTGACCCGGGTGGTGGACCTGTCCGTCGACCTGGATTCGGTGTACGCGACCCTGATGGACTTTCGCGCCGACGGGGGCGGCGACGGCCCTGAGAGCGTGAATCAGGCGCTCTATGATGCGGTCCAGCGCATTTCCTGGAGCCAGGACCCCAACACCTATAAGACGCTGTTCCTGGTCGGGGACGCACCGCCCCATATGGACTATCCCAATGACGTGAAGTACCCGGAGACCCTCAAGGTGGCCCAGGAGCGAGGGATTCACGTCAACGCCGTACAGTGTGGTCAGGCTGGCGAGACGGCCCGGGAGTGGCAGCGTATCGCCCAGATTGGACGGGGCCACTACTTCCAGGTGGATCAGTCGGGTGGCGCGGTGGCCATTGCCACCCCCTTCGATGCTCGCCTGGCGGAGCTTTCCGCCAAGCTCGACCAGACCCGCCTGTACTATGGTTCCGAGGAGGAGCAGGCGGCGAAGCGCCAAAAGCTGGAGGCCACCGACAAGCTGCACGCGGGCGTCTCCGTGGAGTCCCGGGCCCGCCGCGCGACCTTCATTGCTTCGGAGGGGGGCGCTACCAGCTTTCTCGGCGACAAGGAATTGGTGGCGGATGTGGCTAGCGGCCGAGTGGATCTCGAGTCCGTCGCGCCCGAGGCCCTACCAGCGTCACTCCAGGCGATGACCCCGGAGGAGCAGAAGGCCGCAATCGGCCAGACGCTGGAGCAGCGCAAAGAGTTGCAGGGCAGGATACGAGACCTTGCGGAACAACGCGCGGGTTACCTTAAGCGGAAGGTGGAGGAGGACGAGGGTGCCCGGGACTCCTTGGATGCCAAGATCTACCGGACGGTCCGCGAGCAGGCCGCGGCTGCGGGCCTGAGCTATGCTAGTGACGGGCCCGCGTACTGAAAGGATGCGGCAATCGAGCATCCTCGGCGGGCGGTCTGCCACGATGGCGGGTCGCCGTTCGGGGTGTCGCCTGCGTTGCCTCGGGTCGGAAGCGTTGCCGGTTGTGGCAGGACCCGTAGCGGGAGGTCCCGCAAACTGGCACGCAGCATTGCTGCAATCACGAGTCCGATTGTTCATGGATCACCACCGAGGAGAGAGAGCTTGTTGGTCAAGCGCAGCGTTATTAAGTGGATGGGTGTCGTTGTGGTCGCGGGTAGCCTGGCGGCCCCGGGTGCCATCGTTGCCTAGGGCATGGGCGGCGGAAAGGGCTGGTGGGCGTTCGGAAGTAGCTCCTGCGCCGGCGCTGTTGCATCGGCGGGCCAGATCCCTATGCCGCGTAGGCTGAGGGATTGCGGGCTTTAACGATCGCGATGTCCAAGAAGGCAAAGAGCCCAGCGCTGCTGGGCTCTTTGCCTTTCTGGCGGTATCGGCGGGAGGACGTGAGAGGCTCTGCCGGAAGACAAAGCATTTCTCAATGCAATAGACAAAATTAAAATAATTAGTTTTGCAAATAATCCAGTGGCCACTAACCTTGCCAGGCTAACTTGACTGAATCTCTTTGCCAGTGCGCAGTCGGTCGGTGTGCCAGGGGTGGCGGTAAACAACCCGACAACTTGTGACGTGGCTGCGCCAGCCGTCAGTTGTCTCCTGGGGTCGCGTTCATTCGCCATCGTGCGGGACCATAGACTGGTCGCCTCTGGGTTTTTGCGAGGTTGGGCCGGCGGCGGATGATCGGTGGGTCTCGATGGGCTGGGGGGTTACACCCGCGGCAGACGCTCAGCCCAAACGCGGCGACAACGGAGTGCGAGGGGGGTGCCCTAATCGGGGACCTCTGTGGGCAAGTACAGTCTTGATAACGAATATCCGCCGCAGCCTGCTGGTGCGGTCCAATCTACCCCGAAATTGCAACTGAAGGAGCATGAGCTATGACCCGAGATGAGCAGATCAAGGCCCTGGAAAAAGATTGGGCGGAGAACTCCCGTTGGACGGACGTCGAGCGCGGCTATACCGCAGCCGACGTGGTGCGTCTACGGGGCTCGATACAGCCCGAGCACACCTATGCGCGCAGGGGGGCCGAAAAGCTGTGGAAGCTTATCCACGGCGCGGCAAAGAAGGGCTACGTGAACTGCATGGGTGCCATCACCGCGGGTCAGGCCATGCAGCAGGCCAAGGCCGGCGTGGAAGCCATCTACCTGTCCGGTTGGCAGGTCGCGGCCGACGGCAACACCTCGGAAACCATGTATCCGGACCAGTCCCTCTACGCCTACGATTCGGTGCCGACCATGGTCCGTCGCATCAACAACACCTTCAAACGGGCCGACGAGATCCAGTGGTCCCGGGGCGTCGGTCCTGGTGACGCGGGTTACATCGACTACTTCCTGCCCATTGTCGCGGATGCGGAGGCAGGCTTCGGTGGCGTGCTAAACGCCTTCGAGCTGATGAAGAACATGATCGCCAACGGTGCCGCCGGGGTGCACTACGAGGACCAGCTCGCCGCGGTCAAGAAGTGCGGTCATATGGGGGGCAAGGTGTTGGTGCCCACCCAGGAGGCGGTGCAGAAGCTGATCGCCGCGCGCCTGGCCGCGGATGTGTGCGGTGTATCCACGCTGGTGCTGGCCCGAACGGATGCCGAGGCGGCGAACCTGCTCACCTCCGATGTGGACCCCAACGACCAACCCTTCCTCACCGGTCAGCGCACCTCCGAGGGGTTCTATCAGGTGAAGAACGGTCTCGAGCAGGCGATCTCCCGCGGCGTGGCCTATGCCCCCTACGCGGATCTGGTGTGGTGCGAGACCGGCACGCCGGATCTCGGCTTTGCCAAGGAGTTCGCGGACGCCGTGCTGGCGCAGAACCCCAACAAGCTCTTGGCCTATAACTGCTCGCCGTCCTTCAACTGGAAGAAGAACCTCGACGATGCCACCATCGCGCGCTTCCAGGATGGGCTCTCGGAGATGGGCTACAAGTACCAGTTCATCACCCTGGCCGGTATCCACAGCATGTGGTTTAACATGTATGACCTAGCCTACGCCTACGCCCGCGGTCAGGGCATGAAGCACTACGTGGAGAAGGTTCAGGAGCCAGAGTTCGCCGCCCGCGGCCGGGGTTACACCTTTGTATCGCATCAGCAGGAGGTGGGCGCGGGTTACTTCGATGACGTCACAACCGTAATCCAGGGTGGTGCCTCATCGGTCACGGCACTCAAGGGCTCCACGGAAGAGGCCCAGTTCGATCACTAAAGGGTCGTAAGCGGGTCCCCGTGGCCCTAGCGGGTCGCGGGGACCCGGTACCGGAGCATCGCCAATATGTCGTTCAAGACCGCTGATCTCTACGACGCCTTCGAGGACCGGGTCCAGGTCTGCGACCCGATCTTTCGCGACTTCGGCGGCCGGCGGCGCTTTGAGGGTCCCGTCGCCACCGTCAAGTGCTTCGAGGACAACTCCCTGGTCAAGCAGGCACTCGAGAGCGAGGGACGCGGTAGGGTCCTGGTGGTGGACGCTGGGGGCTCGCTGCGCTGCGCCATGCTGGGGGATCTGCTCGCGGCGAAGGCCTGCGCCAACGGCTGGGCGGGTCTGGTCCTATTCGGTTGCGTGCGTGACTCGGTGGAGCTTGGGGAGATGGACCTCGGCGTGAAGGCCCTCGCGACCCATCCGCGCAAGAGTGTACGGCGCGGGGAGGGAGTCGCCGAGGTGGCGGTCCAGCTCGCCGGGGTGAGTTTCACGCCGGGCTGCCAGGTTTACTGCGACGAAGACGGAATCCTGGTCTCTGCCGCTCCCCTGATCTGAGCCGTCTTCCATGGCCTGGGAGGAAGCCAAGCAGATCGCGCGTACGGTGCTCGACGGGTTCGAGCTCCACTATTGGTTGTTCCGGGAGATCAGTGCGGGGGCCCGGGAGCGGTTCGAACGGGCGGACTGGAATGCAGTCCAGAAGGCCTCGCGGGAGCGGATCGACTTCTACGACCACCGCGTCAAGGACACCACCAAGAAGCTCCACGAGATCTTTGGCCTGCCGGAGCTCGATGAGCTGCTCTGGCAGAGGGTCAAGGTGGAGTATGTGCGCCTTCTCCACCAGCACCACCAGCCGGAGCTTGCGGAGACCTTCTACAACTCGGTATTTTGCCGCCTATTCCACCGCCGCTACTACAACAACCGCAACATCTTCGTCTGGCCGGCGGTCTCCACCGAGCACATCCAGTCGGAGGCGCCCATCTACAACTGGTACTACCCGGCCCGGGAAGGGTTTTACAAGGTCATTGGCCACATCCTCGACCGATTCGATCTGCCCTTCGAGGACCGCAGAGGCGACATTCGCGACCTGCTCAAGGCGATCCAAGAGAGCTTTCCGTCCTTGGCTAACCGTTCTGAGAACTTTCAGCTTGCGGTTCTCAGCGTTCCCTTCTACCGCAACAAGGCGGCCTACCTCATCGGCAAGGTGGTCAACGGGATGGACGAGACCCCCTTCGTCATTCCGGTTCTGCACAACGAGCGCGGCGGCCTCTATGTGGACACGCTGCTCACCGGCGAGCGTAGCCTGGCCAATGTATTCAGCTTTACCCGGGCCTATTTCATGGTGGACGTGGAGGTTCCCTCCGCCGTGGTTGATTTCCTGCGGCACCTGATGCCGCGCAAGAGCAAGGCCGAGCTTTACACCGCCCTCGGCCTACAGAAGCACGGCAAGACCGATTTCTATCGGGATTTCCTCAAGCACCTGCGCTATTCCAGCGACGAGCTCGTGGTGGCCCCCGGTATCAAGGGCATGGTGATGTGCGTGTTCACCCTGCCCTCCTACCCCTATGTGTTCAAGGTCATCAAGGACCGCTTTGCCCCGAGCAAGGAGCTCACCCGCGAGACGGTCAAGGAAAAGTACCTGCTGGTGAAACACCATGACCGCCTGGGGCGTATGGCGGACTCCCTGGAGTACTCAGAGGCGGCCTTTCCACTGGCCCGATTCTCGGTGGAGTTGGTGGAGGAGCTCCAGCGGGAGGCGCCTTCGTCCATCGAGCTCGAGGGCGACCGGATCATCATCAAGCACCTCTACATCGAGCGGCGGATGACGCCGCTCAACCTTTACCTGCAGTCGGCGAACCCCGAGCAGCTTCGCCACGCCATCCGGGAGTACGGGGATGCCATCAAGCAGTTGGCCTCCGCCAACATCTTCCCCGGCGACATGCTGTTCAAGAACTTTGGGGTCACCCGTCAGGATCGTGTGGTGTTCTACGATTATGACGAGATCTCCTACATGACCGAGTGCAATTTCCGCCGCATCCCCGAGGCGCCCTACCCGGAGCTCGAGATGTCCGGGGAGCCCTGGTACTCCGTGGGTCCCAACGATGTCTTTCCCGAGGAGTTCGGCGTCTTCCTGTTGGGCGACCCGCGGGTGCGCAAGCTGTTCATGGAGATGCACGCCGACCTGCTCGACCCGGCGTACTGGAAGGCCAAGCAGGCGCGCATCCGCGCGGGCTACCTCGAAGATGTGTTCCCCTACCCGGAGTCGAAGCGATTTCGGCGCGAGTCTTTGCGCGCGCTGCGCAGAGGGCCTCGAGCGGACGCGGCCGTGGCCGCGGTTGCCCGCGCCCCGGTGTGAGGGATCGTTACCCAGATTCGGCGGTTGCGGGGTGAAGGTCCCCTTTCACCAGGCCCAGGACCGGCCTGGATAGGGTCGCTATGCCGGCTAGCCGGCCCGTTCCCCCGATGTGTCGCATCTAGGCGGGTCGGGGGGAGCGGGTGTCTCAGTCATTCGGTTCCATTCCGTTCCGTTCGCCCCGAGTCGCTTTGCCCAGCAAGGCGACTCGAGGGATGAAGAGGCTCCAACGGCGGTTTTGAGCTCTCAAGAAGACACCACGAGTGGCCCCCTGAAAGGTGGGCCGCAATGAACGTCAGCGGTTCCCCGTCAAGCGCTGCTCGGCCTCCCGGTACTTGGCCGCGGTCTTGTCGATGATCTCCTGGGGCAGGCTCGGGGCCGGCGGGGTCTTGTCCCAGTCCAGGGTTTCCAGGTAATCGCGCACGAACTGCTTGTCGAAGCTGGGCGGGCTGATGCCCGGCTGATACTGATCCGCGGGCCAGAAGCGCGAAGAATCCGGGGTGAGCACCTCGTCGATCAGATACAGCCGTCCCTCGGCATCCTGACCGAGCTCGAACTTGGTGTCCGCGATGATGATCGCCCGCTCCCGGGCATAGGCGGCGCATTCGGTGTAGATCTTGAGGCTGACGGCGCGCACCTCGGCGGCGAGCGCCGGACCCAGCAGCGTGGCCATCTCCTCGAAGCCGATGTTGATGTCATGGGTTCCCACCGCGGCCTTGGTGGAGGGGGTGAAGATGGCCTCTGGCAGCTTGTCGGCCTGACGCAGTCCCGCTGGAAGCTCGATGCCGCAGACGCTTCCGGTTTGTTGATAGTCCTTCCAACCCGAACCAATCAGGTAACCGCGGACGATGGCCTCCACCGGCAGGGGTTTGAGGCGGCGCACGATGACGGCGCGATCCCCGAGCTGCGCTTGCTCCTCCGGGGATTTCACGACCTCGCTCAGCGGGATGTCGGTGAGGTGGTTGGGGATCAGGTGGCGGGTGCGGTGAAACCAGAAATTCGACACCCGGGTGAGTACCTCACCCTTGCCTGGAATCGGCTGCGGCAGCACCACGTCGAAGGCGGAGAGCCGGTCGGTGGCGACGATCAGCAGGTGCTCGGCGTCGACGGCATAGATGTCGCGTACCTTGCCGCGATTGATCAGCGGGATACTGCTGAGGTTGGACTGGTGGAGCGTGGTGGATTCAGTCATGGGGGCGTTCGCGTGGCAGGGAAAGCAAAAGTATACTCACTGCGCTGGCTTGCGCACCTGTGACGCAAAGAGACCCTTTCGAGTGCCTTATGCAACGCGATGACCCATCCAGAAACGCCGACCGCACCCGCGGATGAGTTCCTGCGGGCGTTTCGCGGGAGCTTCACCTCCGCGCTGCGCTGGCACCAGCTCGATGCCCTGTGGGGGCGTCTGCGTGAGCACGCCGGGGAGCCCTGGTATCTCTACGCGGTGGGCGAGCCCCCTCCCACGCGAGCCTCGACGCGGGAGCAGGTGCTCAGGTTCGTTGCCGAGATCGACGGTTTGCTCCGACGGGAGCACAAGGAGGACTATTGTGGCATCGTCTACGCCGATGACCTCGATCGACCCCGATTCGTGAAGATCTATGACCCCCACAACCTGGGCGTGTCCTGTGGCTCCAGCGACCAGCCACCCTGGCCCGGCTGGGTGCTGAGCCAGTTGCCTCCCTGCGATCTACCCGCCACCCGTGTTCTGCCCCAGAGCCGCCGGCGCTGGTGGCGGCGCCTGTTCACAGGGTGAGCCTCGTCCCGTCCGCCGCTGCAACCTCAGGGGAACCACATGGCAAGAGAAATTATCCGCACCGACCAAGCGCCTCAGGCGATCGGCACCTATTCTCAGGCGGTTCGATGTGGACGAACCCTGTACCTGTCGGGGCAAATCCCGCTCATCCCCGAGACGCTGGAGCTCGAGAGCGGGGGCCCGGAGCAGCAGATCCGCCGGGTATTCGACAACCTGCGGGCGGTGGCCCGCGCCGCTGGCGGGGATTTGGCGGACTTCGCCAAGCTCAATGTCTACCTGGTGGACCTCGGCCAGTTCCCGCTGGTCAATCAGATCATGGCCGAGTACTTCAGTGAGCCCTATCCGGCGCGCGCCGTCGTCGGGGTGGCCAGTCTGCCGCGGGGGGCCGCGGTGGAGATGGACGCGGTGATGGAGCTTGGCGCCTGATCGACGTGCCAGCATTCCCGAGCCGTGGGAACCCTTGGCAGGCATCCAGGGAGTAGTCAGCCGAACGCTTTGAGTACACAATTGCCGTTCCGCTCTTCCGGGTGGGATTTTATGTGTCTATTCAAGAAACTTTGAGGGCATCCACTATGAAGCTAC
>Ga0208980_10000288_pt1 | contig 27264 bp, 18 predicted proteins | sample WetSurMetagenome_3_FD_187993 | JGI IMG/M metagenome (GOLD analysis project Ga0208980, IMG submission 187993) | Wetland microbial communities from Twitchell Island in the Sacramento Delta, sample from surface sediment Aug2011 Site A1 Bulk (version 2) | ecosystem: Environmental > Aquatic > Marine... | reverse complement strand
AGTGGAGTATCGGGTAGATTCACGACAATCGTTTCTGCGGCAACGGGACAGTTCACAACCAATACCGTCGCGGGATTCTCTGCCACAACCGCCGCTTGGAATATGGTTACTTCACTCAATGCCAATCTACTTGGGAGTTATACTGCCGCAACGATTTCTGGATGGGCTGGAGGAGACACAAGTTGGAGATATACACCTTATAATAGATTATGGTTGCATTCAGCCGCCAGTGATATAGGGGGCGTATATAGAGAAATGTCTACCAGAACTCCTAACGGGACGGGAACATATCCATCTACTGCATATTGTCTTCCAGCCACAGGTTGGTCATTGATGTGTGCTTTCGCTACACCGTTGTTGGAGCCGGGAGCAAATGTAGTTCCTTCTGGATATTGGAATTGGGAAATAGATGGGAGAGCATATCTTTATCTCGCGTCTATGAATATTATGGCAGTTTTCTATACCAGAACTGCCGGAGCTTCGGAAACAGCATTGTTCTCTACTGCTTATGGATGGTTTGCCCCCGCTGGAACCGATTATGAATTTAGAGGAAGCTATTTATGGAGTGCATTGTCATTAGCAACCACTGATAGATTGGTAACTAAAGTATATGCGGCGGTCAGTGGAGGTGGGAGCGCGAGTGGTGTAGTAGTTATGCATTTGGAAAACTGGGGAACTTTGCTTCCAGCAAGTTGGGTCGGTACTCCAATGACACAAAATAGGGCAGATTATGCGGCATTATCTGCCACATCAGCTTCATTCCCATCAGCTACAATCACCACACTGGGAGGAACCACTCTTAACTTTACCAGTGTATCGGGTGTACATTATGGAAATCTAAGCGGAACATGGATATCTGGAGCTTCAGCACAATTTATAAATCATATGGGTCAGATATCAATCAATACTCTTCAATATCTTACATCTGGAACGGCATTTTCATTATATGCGTATTCAATCTTCGCAAACTCTGCTAATGTAAGTATATTCCAGGCGGGTTCGGCAAACATATATTCTCTAACTGTATCATCGGCAAACATAAGTTCCGGAGCGGTGAAATATCACGCTCCGCATTATTCAGTTATGACCGGAGTATCGACAACAACCAACGCGGCATCTGTAACATCTTTGCTTACTCAAACAGGATTTGTTACCACGCAACCTATAGCGATATCTACAGTATATTCGGTGGCATCAACTACAACCGCACAAGCCGCAATATATGGAGTGATGACTGATGGAACCACGGCAATTTTGGCATCTGTCGCCGGAACCGCTACTTTGGGGGCTACTGCAACATGGTATCTGCAAGAACCGGCGATAATAGCAAGTGCGGGATTGGGACAAAGTGGAAAAGCAATCAGATTTATCTATTATTCAATCCACGGAGGAGCAGGAACCAATGCATCGAGCTGGATGAAGCCCATCACTTATTGGGCATGGCAAGCTTAATGAAAAGGTTTATATACTTAAATTACATATATTGAAGTGGTATTATTTATGAGCACAAAGCGAATATTATACTATGTTTTCATGCCAGAAGTTCTCACGCCAAATCCAAACGAACCGCCGATACCTACCATGCGAGGTACTATGATTCCAGTAGTGAATTGTCCTATGTTAGACAGAGGAGATAGATTTCTAGCGGAATTGTGTATGACATGTCAGTACAATAAGTTCTTTGGAACATATATAGAATGTGGTTATGAACTCTCGCAACAAGAGAAAGATGAATGGGAAAGAAGAAGAAAAGGTGTATCCAGAACAGTGCAGACACCCATACAGCATCCTACCGTTCAACCTAATAAGATGGCGGAATTGAAAGACCCAGGCCAGCCCAAGAATGTTTTTGTCCCGAATAAAAAGTGAGAACATGAAGAAATTCAGGGTTCTGGCGATAGCTGATGCGGCATTCGCTCCAACTGGTTATGGAAATCAAGCTGAAGCGGTATTGAGCAGACTTGCCGCCAGAGGATGGGACGTATATCAATTGGCTTGTAATACCTATGATATGCGATTGTGTGAACCTGTTCCCGGAGAAAAATACATGATGTATAAAGGAATCAAGATGATTCCGAATACAGAAATGGTTGAGAAATTGGGAATGAATGGCCTATATGGAACCAAAGAACAAATAATGGCCATATATGAAGAATTGAAACCAGATGTGATATGGACTTTGAATGATTTCTACAGAGTTGGTGGATTAACTGAAACCAATCAGGAAATGATTGACAGATGGGTTCATTGGTCGCCGGTAGACAATCCATATATAGGAGATTCCTGGGTAGATTTCATGAATAGAATGAAATTCATGATATTCTTATCCAATTTTGGATGGGAACTATATGCTAAATATATGGTGAATCATGTCTATCTGGATGCAGTATACCATGCGGTTCCATCAAATGTTTTTAAGCCTCTTCCAGCCAAAGAAGGCAGAAAAATTACACATGGAATGGGAGGGAAATTCGTAGTGATTACTGTGGGAAGGCATCAGCCCCGCAAAATGGTATGGCTCACAGCTATGGTAATGGGGAAATTCCTAAAGACGCATCCAGATGCGATATGGCTCTGTAAATCTGACCCGGTAGATTTATCTATGGCAAATCATCCGGATTTCGAAAAGGATTTACGAATAACGGTTACTAGAGAAGGGGGAGATTTGAACAGAGTTCTATTCGAGACACAACATCTTCCTGATACGGAAATGAATGAGTTATACAATACTGGAGATGTTTTCATACATCTCAGTGGTGGAGAAGGCTTCGGTATTCCATATGTGGAATCTATGTTAGCAGGAATTCCATGTATATTGACTAATAACACTACTTCCCCGGAACTGACTGGTGGATGGGAATTCGGCCTTCCGGTAAAGGTAGATAAACAATTGTTTTTAGAAGGATATAGAAGCACTTATGATATGGCTGATATAGATGATGCATTAAAACAATTGGAATTCTGCTATAACGATTGGAAGAACAATAACAGCCAATGGTTGAAAGAAGCGGGAATAAAAGCTAGAGAATTCCATGTCAAATGGTGCGATGCAGAGAGAGTTGTAGATAGATGGGAAGATATATTCTATAGAATAATAAGATACAACAATAAGTTATTATGGGCATCAGAATTCGGTAGGGGAGTAGGATATACCATAACCTCAGAAGGAATGATTCCATATATGGAAGAATTGGGATACGATATATATGCCTACGATTGGTATCAAGGAAAGAGTCCTATTTTGAATACGCACATCAAAGACCTATTATTGAAGTTCTATCAACATCAGAACGACATCAATTTTGGAGAAAGAGGGATACAAGCAGATTTCTTCTTACAAGAGAGCTTTCCCAATCTAAATGGAAAAATGACAGTTGGATGGGCATTTGCAGAGAATGATAAGCTTAGGGATTATTATGTTAAATGTCAGAATCATCTAAAAATGATTCTAACCAGTAGTGATTTCTGTAAGAATGTTTTCCAAAAGAGCGGAGTTACAACGGAAATTAGAATCATTCCACCGTGGGTAGATTCAAAGAAATATCCCATATTAGAAAGAAAAGTAAACCAACCAGAATTTGAAAAAGGCCCACCGGTAGTATATTCTATAAACGCTCCTCCGTTCGGACCATTTACGTTCTTACACATTGGAGTTGCACAACAGAGAAAGAATACGCCCCAACTAATAGAAGCTTACATTCAAGCTTTCCCAGACAGTCATAAGAATAATAAAACAAAATTAATAATAAAGAGCAATGATTTTGGTACATTGGATGTGTTCAAAGAAGCTCATTCAGACAGAACTGATATAGAATGGATATACACATCATCAAAACCACTGACACATGAGGAAATGCTTGAATTGTACAAAAGAAGTGATTGCTATATTAACGTAAGTCATGGAGAAGGAATTGGAAATCCCGATATGGAAGCTTTATGTACGGGTCTTCCGGTCATAGGAAGCAATTGGGATTCTAGACAACTATTCTTAAGTGATGAAGTTGGATGGATTGTTCCAGTGACGCATATGGAAAAAGCCTATGATGGGGTTGGAGAGGATGCTGGAAATTGGGCCGGGTTTGATACGAAGGATATAGTTCAAGCTATGCAAACCGCTTATCTGAATCCAGAACAATGTAAAGAGAAAGGAGCTAAAGGTGCAAAGTTGATGAGGGAAAAGTTCACTCCTGAGAACGGTGCTAGAGCAATTGATGAGGCATTCATTGAATTGTATTGGATGTCAAAATATGGACATGTCTCGCCGCCTAAGAAAGTATATAATCCAAATGATAAGACATTCTTCGATGAAGATTATTATGTGAATCAACACAAATACACTCCAGATTGGCATGAGGGAGTAGCACAGCAAATCATAAAGATAACCAATGGTTTAGAAGGAAATGTAATTGATATAGGATGTGGAACGGGGTTCTTGATGAAACATTTATTAGCTCATGATATAAATGTAGTGGGAATAGAGATTTCTCAATATGCCGTGGACCATCCGATGCCGGAATGCGCCGGAAGAATATTCTATGGTGATGCTTCTGAGATTCCTTATGAGGACAAGAGTTTTGATTGGGCAATATCTTTCAGCACATTAGAACACATTTCCGAAGAATTGACTGATAAATGTTTAGAAGAGATGTGTAGGGTTTCCAAAAGAGCTTTCGTACAGATAGCTATGATATGCGAACAAGCATCGAAACAGAAACTTCTAGATGAAGACCCATCTCATATAAACATTCATGATTTCAAATGGTGGAACGAAAGGATGGAACGTGCCGGATTGAAAATAGTAGCATATGATGGAGGAATGTCAATGCTAGTGGAATCGGTGAAATAAAATGGGTCATACTTCTCTTATGGAAAGGGATTCCCAAAGATTAAGGTCAAAATGTGGATATAAATTTAAAGAGGACAGATTATAATGTATAGAGGAAGAATATTAGCTATCACAGACGCACCATTCGCCGCTACGGGATATGGTAATCAATCTGATAAGATATTAAGTGAATTGGTGAAAAGAGGATGGGAAGTTTATATCATATGTTGTAATTATTATCCCAAAGGAAATGAAATCAAAGATAATGATGGATATGTTATACATAAAGGGATAAAATGTATTTTGAATGATGAAATATGGACAGACCCTCCAAAGCATCTATGCCCCACAAAAGAAATGGTTGATTTGTGGTTCAAAAAATTGAAACCAGATTGTGTCTGGACATTGAATGATTATTATAGGGTTGCTCCATATTTGGAATTGGGAAATGAATTTATAGATAAATGGATTCATTGGTTACCGATTGATAATACTGAAAGAGATACATATTGGACGCAATTTGAAAACAAAATGAGATTCTTCTCTTTCCTAACTAGATTCGGAGAGAGAATGTATAAAGAAGAACTTTCGAACATAATGTTCAAAACGATGATTTATCACGGAATAAATCCTAATGAATTCCATCCGAAAGAAAATAAAATGGATGTAAAGAAATCTCATGGATGGGGAAATTATTTTACTATTGTAACTGTAGCCAAACACCAACCTAGAAAATTCGTATATCATACGGCTCACGCAGTATGTAAGTTCCTTCAAAAGCATCCGGACGCATTTTGGATTTGTAAAGCTCATCCTCAAGACCCGTCTATGAATGAAGAACCGGAAGAAGAAAGAGATTTGGAGAAAATAGTAAATAAATATGGAGTGAGAAAACAAGTTGAATTCGTTCCAATAGAATTGTCTATAGAACAAATGAATGATTTATATAATAGTGGAGATGTATTCATATCATTGCCCGGAGGAGAGGGATTCAATATTCCTTTAGCAGAAGCGATGATGGCCGGAACTCCATGTATAGTTACGAATTCAACATCTGGTCCAGAATTCTTGGGAGAAGGAAAATGGGGATTCTTGGTTCCTGTAGAACCGTTAAAAAAATATGTGGATAGATTTACTACGGCTTATGATATAGCTAGTTTGACTGCGGCAGAAGATTTTCTAAATCAAGCTTACAATGATTGGAAAAATGGTTCCAAAGTGTTGAAAAATATTTCCGAGAAAGCCAAAGGATTCGCGTTAGATAATTTTTCGATTGATAAGATAGTCAATCAATGGGAAGAGGCATTCCAAAGGATAGTAAGATATAACAATCCTATTTTATGGCACTCTCATTTCGGGAAAGGGAGCGGGTTCGCTTCAGACAGTGAGAATCTTGTTCCGGCATTGGATGCATTGGGATATGATATTTATATAAATGATTTAATGGGCGGGGGGTCATTGATTCTGGACCCATTCTTCAATAAATTAAATGATAAATATATAAATAATTCAAGACACTTGAATTTTAAAGAGAATATACAAGTATTTTGCGCCACATCAGAAATGTATCGACAATTGGAAGGGAAAATAAAGGTAGGATGGAGTTGCGGAGAAGCTACCGGACTTAGAAAATTTGTTGTAGACCAAATGAATCTCATGACCTATCTAGCAACATTTGGTGGGGACTTCGTAATCAAAGCTCATAGAGATTCCGGAGTAACAGTGCCTATAATTCCTATCACACCATGCATAGACCAAAAGAGATATCATAAATTAGATAGAAAGAGAGAATCAGAATCTTCTTTCGTGTTCTTGCATATTGGAATAATTCAAGAAAGAAAGAATTTAGATTTTATGCTAAATGGATATATAGATGCTTTTCCCGCAGATGGGAAAACAAAATTTATAATAAAAAGTAGTGATTTTGGAGATATAGAGGGGTGGAGAGGTGCTTATAAGGACAGACCGGACATACAATTCATCTATACTAAAGAACAACCATTATCTATCGAAGAAATGAGATTGCTTTATCAAGGCGCAGATTGTTATGTTAATATGTCTCATGGTGAAGGATTAGGAATTCCTGATATGGAAGCTATGGCTACAGGATTACCAATTATTGGTAGTAATTGGGATGCTAGAAAACAATTTTTGAACGATGATGTAGGATGGATGGTTCCTGTTTCAAAGATGGTAAAAGCTTATGATAAAACATTTCCAGGAGAAGACTGTGGAGAATGGGCCGAATATGACCTGAAAGAATATGTGAAAACACTTAGATATGTTTTTCAACATCGGACAGAAGCAAGAGAGAAAGGAAATATTGCCGCAGAAAGAATTTTGAAAGATTTCTCTCCCAGTAAATCCGTAAAGGATTTGGATGATATGTTCATGAGATTATACGTCACGAATAAGATAAAGAAACCAGATATATTAAGACCCAATAAAATAAAGAGAAGCACCAGTGCAGTGAAATCCAATGACAAATTCCTAGTTGGAATTCCTACGAAAAACAGGTTACATTCTTTAAGAAGAACTTTATATAGTTTGATGCAACAGACGGTTAAGAATTTCGATATTATAATCATAGATGATTCGAGGTCAGATGAACTCAGAACAGATTCTCTTATGGGAGAACTGATGGAAACACTGAGTAAGATGGGAATAAGAACATGGTTGGTAAAGGGAAACTGTCCCAATCAAGCCGCCGCCCACAATATGATAATGAACAATGCTATAAATGATTACAAAGTAAAATTGGTATTCAGATGTGATGATGATGTCACTTTGAATTCAGATGCTTTAGAAAGATTATTCAATGAATTCGTAAAGGATGAAAAATGCGAATACGCGGCTATGGGAGGGGTCATAATAAATCCATTTGGTCCGGCTAAAGACCAAAGAATGCCCGAAAATTGGAGGCAAAATATAGAATTTGCTGGAAGATTAGAACCATGCACCCCATATGCTCAAATGTTCTTATATCCGGATGATATTGAATATAGAGATGACATAGAACACTTATATTCAAGTTATATGTATCGCCCAGAACTTATGAAAGAGGTGGGGGGATTTCCCGCAGATTATTCGGCAGTAGCATTTAGAGAAGAGACTATCGGCATATATGAATTATATCTAAAAGGATATAAATTAAAGATAGTTCCCAAATCCATAGGATTCCATTGGTTAGAAGGAGAAGGTGGATGTAGAAGCGTGACCGGAGAATCCGCCAAGAAATTATACATGAGAGATGAAATGGCTTTCAGAAAAAAAATAGAAGAACTTAAAAACAAATATCCAATAAGGAGGCAAGTATAATGGGATATTACGAAAATAGATTTATTTATAATATATTAAAAAGTCAGTTGATATATGGTGGGAGCAACAATCCATACGAACAGTCGGCTCTTTTTTTCTGGGACAGTATAGTAAAAGATAATATAATGCATATAAACAAAGTAAAATTACCAGATATAAGATGGTTTTCTGGTTGGGATACTTGGCCATCTATATATGCAGATTCATTATTAATACACCATCTTTTCAACGATGATTATTCTGAAGAGAACGTAACCATGTTGGAAGATTTGAATACGGAAGGACCATATGGATATGAGAATGTAATTGTAGAACCGGGGGATGTTGTAATCGATGCCGGAGCTTTCATAGGAGATTGGTCGGCGGTAGCTAGTGTAATGGGAGGAGAGGTATATGCATTCGATGCCTCGCCAAATTTCAGACCCATCCTATTGAATACTGCTAAGTTGAACAATTTTCAAGTATTTCCATATGCTTTAGGAGATACCGTGGGAAAAGCTAGAATAGATACTTACAAGAATGCCGGATGCGAAACGATGACTCCCGAGAACGGAATAGAATGTGATATCACAACCATTGACCAATTTGCTCAAGAAAAAAATAAACACATCGATTTCATAAAATCAGATATCGAAGGATTTGAAAGATATATGTTAATGGGTGCAAAAAATGTTTTGAAGAATGATGCCCCGAAATTAGCAATAAAGACCTATCATTATGCAGAAGATAGATTTTTATTGCCCAAGATAATAAAGGAAAGCAATCCTAAATATAAGATTATAAACAGAGCCAGATGTTTATATGCGTATGTGTGATATTATGACAGTTGTTGAGAAAGATGGGTTTAGATGGTATGTTCCAGACGATGTAATGTGGTATCCTGCATTAACAGAACATGAAAATAAAGAGATATCTTGGGTGAAAGAGAATTTTCCACATGGAAAACAATTCATAGATATAGGAGCGCATATAGGGTTGTATTCTATAAAACTATCTAAGAATTTCAAACATATCTACGCAATCGAAGCGAATCCCATAAACATATTCATAACGAATAAGAATATTCATCTTAATGGAATCAATAATATAACCGTAATAGATAATGCTATATGGAGAACTACAAAGATGTTGTTTTTCAATCAGGATTATGCTAATGTAGGAGGGCCACCTACCAATTCATCATTCCCTGTTGCGGGAGTTCCATTGGATGCATTTGATTTCAGTCCTGATTTTATAAAGATGGATATTGAAGGTGGAGAATTCGAAGCGATTTATGGAATGAAAGAAACATTGAAGGACAACCATCCTACGATGCTTATTGAGGTGCATCAATTCCCCGGAGAAAATACATTGGAAAAATTCCACGGAATAATGTTTGATATGGGATATAAAGAATTTATGATATTGGACATGGGAAACATGCCAACACATACATCATATAATGTAATATATAAGTAAAGGTGATTATTATTTCTCAAGTGAAGAAGAATGGATTGATTTGGTACGTTCCTAGTGGAAAATTTGAATATATACCTCTTTCTGGAATAGAAGAAACATTCATATCTTGGGTAAGAAAGATATTTCCATATAGCGGACAATTTTTAGATATAGGTGCGAATGTGGGGTTATATACTATCAATTTGGCTCATAATTTCGAAGAGATAATAGCGGTAGAACCAAATCCAGTGAATGCATATATTCTAAAGAAGAACATAGAATTGAATCATTTCGACCACATTAAGGTGCTAGAAGTGGCATCATGGAATCGTGTTGAAACACTGTATTTTAATCAAATGGCTTATGATACTCTTGCATCTAATGCCAGAGTACAAGTGACCCCTAGCACTTATTCTGTCAATAAACCATTTTCGGTTCTGGGTGTACCATTGGATGATTATGACTTGCATCCTAATTTCATAAAAATGGATATCGAAGGTGCGGAGTTTGATGCTATATATGGACTCACAGAAACATTAGATAGGTCGAAACCACTGATGTTGATAGAAATACATCAATATGAAAATGGGAAAACCATTGAAGATTTTTTGAAAATAATGGAAGAATTAAATTACATTCCACTAACTCTTTTGGGGGGATGGAATGGAGAAAATATAATATTAAGACATTATATATTTCAGAATAAAGATAGAATATAAAAGGTTTGACAACCTAGATTTCTAGGTTGCGGACTTCTCTGATTTGTGCATCCATGTCCTTTCCGATGAGTTCTACAATGTTGTCGGACCAGCCATAGATGAAAGCCACATCTCTTACTTCTGGAGGCACAGGATATCCCTTATAGCCTTCAAGAGTCACTAGATATGCCTTAACCTTCGGGTTGATTGTCTTTCTATATTTCAAGAAAGCCTCTAGGAACAATACTTGTTCATTCCAGTTTCTGTCTCTAGCGCACCAATCCATATTATCAGTGAACCCGACAATGTTATCTACCTTTATGTTTCTCTCAAGCAGATAAAGTACCGGCAACGCCATAGATGTTCCGCCTCTTGCCACGAAAGCTTTTGCCGCTTCGAAGGTATTCTTAGCGTTCACTACGCCACTCAATACATCTCCTCTCAAGACATCATCGAATGGTAGCAATACGGTGTTCGGACACTTTCTGTGCAACACGGCTGAGTATATTCCAGCAACTTCGACGCAAGTGATATCGGTCTTGTCGTTGCTCACTTTGCTTCTCATGCTTCCTGAGCAATCGGTCATGATTGCCGTTCTTCCAGGCAATTCTGGCATGTTCACTAGAGATACATCGATGGCCTTAATCAAAGCATTCTTAATCATCTTACAATGCTTTGCATTTAGGGTGCTTGTTCCCTCATCATCGGAATAATGAGGATATCCATATTCATCCTCTTCACGCTCTCCAGGCACTTTGAAGTTCTTCGCCGCCTGGAAGAATCTGAATGGATACATCATGGACTTTCTAATAGCCCCTTCATCAACGATTCTGTTACAAACCGCCGCAATGTTATCATCGGTGATAGCTCCATATTTCATGAAGTTGTTCAGATTACGGACCATGTTGAAATAAGGAGCTACATCTAGCAACGCACTCCAACACTCAGTATTCTTTCCTATCACAGAGGTCATGGCTTCGTAGGGAAGTCTGTATTCCCTAATTGCTCCGGCGATGTTCTTATAGAATGTCTCCGGCATCTTTTTGCTTCTGATTGCATCAGAGATATTCTTCGAATGCTCGTAGGCCAAGAGAGAATCTAGACCGATTCCATTCACGAAGTTCTCTTTCTCATCACTCTTCATATATGCAACCAATGGAATCTTGGTTGGGTTTGGACGAGAGATGTTGATAATGTCCATTACTGCTGTCGGATACTTCAGAGCATGATACTCCGGCATCTGAGAAAGATATTTGACCATCTCTCCCTTAATGCTTCTTCCGATTCCGTTTCTAATTGCCCCTGAACGGCAGATATCAATGAACGCATCCCAATCGTGAGGATTCTTCAATACCTTAGATTGAATACGCTTGAACATCTCCGGGCTTTCTTTCGAAATCTCCGCCAACATAAGGATTGGAAGTTCCCTGTTATATCCCTTCTCTCTGGCATATACACATGCCTTTGCCTTCAATTCTGTTGAGACAGAAGGGTCTGAGAACAGAGCTACGGCTCTCTCAACATTCTCTTCCTTCCCTACATAGAAGGTATTATCTGTGGAACCCACCATCAAGAACTTTATCAAATCCTCTTCAGGAGTTCTTGAATATGCTGGCGCACCATGGTCATTCACGGTGTCTCTCTGTGGGGCGTTCACTTTCCCGACCTTACTATACTTTTCACGCACTTGTCTGTTTACCATTTTTATTCAACTCGTTTAAGACATTGAGTATTGTTTCCGTAGTATTTAAAACTTTCCTAGAATTTGCTAGGATTTCCAGTTCCTCTGCATTCATGACATATTCCCGTTCCTAAGCAATTCGGACAAGAATAGTTCCCAATCGAATGAGTTCCTGCCCATCCAGTCTTTCCCGTTCCCCTGCAAAAAGCACACTGACCAGTACCATTGCATTCACAAGTATGTTCTGAATGATTTTCAGAATTGGAATCACGGTTGTTGGAAATTTGCGCCGAAGGAATACCAGCATAGGAAGCGTATCCTACATAAACGAAAATTCCTATAAATGCTATCAATAGCAACCATACATTGAATTCCTGATATATCATCCCGTCTAGCAACCATGCTAACATTGCTAATGATATCACGGCGAATAAAACAACTTGAATCTTGGCACTTGTATCTTTCATTGATAAGTATATACACTTCGTCCTATATAAAAGTTATGAGGAATGGGGAGAACGGCACAATTACGCACCCTCGGTTGAGGATGCGTTTGTGGAGTTGAACCACAACTTCTTCAAGTTTTCCGGAGTAGCCGTTCTCACACCTCAATTGTTAGTAAGCATATATAGGGAATAAATGGAAACAGTACAGTTTTTCAGCAGAAGTAACTGTTTCCGCACCCCAATCTTTTAAAGTTATTAGGCAAGGAATATGGAAGCGGATAGTGCCTCTCTCTGAATCGGCATCTCTGCCGACCCAACTTAGGCGAGTCTCGTTTCCCGGAAGATTCCGGGGCGTTTACATATTCAGTGTGTGAAGTAGCCGCTTTCCGCCACCTCGTCTAATCCTATATTGTTTGTCTACTATATAAAGTTTTTTATATGAGGGATGATAGAAGCGGTACATGGTGGTTTACCATTAGCCTACGGACCCGAAGGACCGCCGGGATTCGAACCCGGAATACCTCATCAGCAGTGAGAAGTAACCGCTTCTGCACCTCAATGTTAAGTATATGGTTTACATAGTATATAAAAGTTTTGAGGAATAGGGGCGCAGTAACGCGCTTTCGCGCTTGTGGATTTGAACCACTCCTTCTCGCTCCGAAGGCGAGATGTGCGACCAGATTACACCAATCATCCAAAGGTGGGTGAAGTAACTGCAACCACACCTCAATAGTCGTCGGTGTCCTGGGCCTGACAGCGAAACGCCGTCCTCCCGGTGTCATCGACTTCCCAATGGGCATAGAAATATATGTATTAAGTAGTATATAAAGCTTTCCTAAGAATAATATACATATATAAATATTGATTAACATGACTTGCTATCAAGGAGATATGAAACCATTCGATTTCGCCACTGGAACTGCTTTGAGTGCCGCCGCAACTGTGAATTTATCACCGATTCCGGAGGTTGTGATTGCTAGATTAGCCAAGCCTATATTATATGCCTATGTTACCACTACAGCCGCCGCTACTGGAAGTATCACAATTGTATATTCTTTGAAGATTTCTGAATTCTCAACTGCTACGGCATCCACATATATTCCTATGACAGCGAGTGGAACTACATCAGCATTTGGATTGGCAGTCATGGCCGCACAGGATTATTCTACGATGAAAATCATATCTGTAAAGAATGATTTGAATCAGGCGGTCACCGCATATAAAGTTGGTTATACTGGAATGATAATGTATTAGGTGATACAATGGCATTTGAGAAGGATTTAGAGGGAAAATCCATAATAAAGGAAAAATGGATGAATGATACCTACGGAGTCATAGCTTTGGACGATGGGAGAGCTATTATAGTTGAAGTTCGCATGATTGATACCATTGCAAACGTAAGAACATCCATCCAGAATAGATTGGCTGAAGTCAATGCTGAGAGAGATTCCCTGATTGCACTATCTTCAAATTAACATCTATTGATACATATATATTAATAGGTTAATTGTTATGGTTAATATAAATGGCGGTTTAGACCCTAGAGATTGTCATTTAGATATAGCATTCATGTTAGGTGATGCCAGCATTCCAGATGATGTGGACTGGCCGGAAAACCAAAGAGATAAATCTTGCGTTTGGTTGGATTTTGAAGATTTACAGTTTGATGTATGTGTTCATGATGATGCTCCTAAACAAGAGAGTTTTAATTTATCCGTATCCGAAATATCGAATGATATTATAGCGGAAAAGATAGAAATTCCTGATTTTGAAGCGGAAAATTCTTTCCGGGAAATATCTCCGCCTAAATTGGATTCTTCTCATGAATATGCATCTAACATACCTATTATAATCGCCGTACCCAAACCGTTATCTCAGACTGATGATATCAGTCCAAAGAAAAACGAAATATGTAATATTTCGGCTCCTAATAAGACGATTAATACTTCAAATCATGGAAGGGTCGCTACAACTGCTTCAAAAACCAATAATAGTGTGAATACTACGGTAAAAAGAATCAGGGGTTGTACAATAGAAACAACAAGGGGATGTAAATAATGTTAATGGCTAAAGCTATTTGGTTGCAGAGCGGGGATGATGAATCGATTACAGTCAACATTGCAACTGAGGATTTCAATTTAGATTTTACCCAAGTAGATTATTATTGGGAATTAAGACCCATTTTAGGGTCTGAAGCGATTTTGAGCAAGACTACTTATGGTTCCGAGCTTCTTCCTCCAGGAACCACTCCTGATATCACCGTAAACATCTCAAATGTAGAAGTTTCCGTGACAATTTTTGTCAGTGAATATGATAGTCAAGACCTTTATGGAGAATATCAACAATATTTGTTTGTTAGAAATAAATCTACAAATAAGAAGACCTCACTTTTGTATGGAACCATTGGATTCCTAGAAAATCCAGATACTCCGTGGGAACCAGTTTATTATACGACTCCAGAGTTGGTTGCCAGACAACTCCGTATGACCAATTCTGATGGAAGTAACCTGATTTTCTCAGAGGATAGTGACCCCGCAAGGTCATTGGTCATCACTTATATTCAACAGGCTGAGATGAGATTTGACCGAGAAACAAGAAATTCATGGAGAGTTAATTACGTTACTAATGAAATGCATGATATATCTATGCCTTTGGCCGGATTGCCATTGAGAGATGTGGTAGTGAATCTACATAAAGCAAACATTCTTCCATGGGATTCGGAACAAGGAGATTCATTGAAAGTATTGAAAGAGAGTCAATGGGTAGACTATACCGCAGATGCACAAGAGGTAATGGGTAGGTCGTGGTGGATAGATTATAATATAGGACAAGTTCATTTCAATGATTTCTGGCCCTGGTTCTTCAGTGGAGCTAATCGTATCATGATATCTTACAGATGGGGAAATGTTGCCAATCCAGTACCGGCGGATATTCAAGAAGCCGTGACAAAAATGGTGTCCATAAGATTACTTCAATCCGAGTTCAATAAGATTATGCTTTTCAATCGTTCTAGCAATCCCATCAATTGGGACAGAGTGACACAGGAATGGGAGAAGGATATCAAAGAGATAATGGCTACCAGAAGAAGAAAGATGTTGAGCGTGGTAACGAGGTAAATAGATGGCCGAGCACACTGTCCAGGTTAAATATGCCGAACAGAAGAGATATACCAACGATATTCCAGTGCATACTGACAACGAATATTATATGTTGAGATTGTTGCAGGACCATTGGGATTCGGATAGTACCCAGGCAGTATCACCCTTCTTTTATCTGACAGATAAGCAAATTACTAATGATTTATCAGTTGGTCCAGCTATAATCGTTCATGAAACTGAAGAAGATTCAGATGCAGTCGGAATTGGTTATGTGGCCGAGAGACTGAAGATGACCATGATAGTCAGTATCATTACTTTAGACAGAAGCATGTTATTTGATGTCAAGGATGAGGTCAAGAGGATTCTTTTATTCTGTAGATTGCGTCCAATTCCCAATTGGGATTTCATATATTCTATTTCAGAGAAGAGAAATGAAGCGAGAGCCGGTAATTATCGATTCGATTTTGTTATAAGCATATACAGACTCGTAAAACCCATTCCGGATTCAGATTGGAGAGCACCGCTTCCATTATATGTGTCCATATCTTCCTCTGCACTATCCGGAGTTGCGCCGCTAACACTACAATTCTATAGCTTGGCTCACGGTGGGAAGTTACCCTATGTTTATCAATGGGACTTTGGAAACGGAGATACCGATACCTTCTCCAATCCTATCTATACTTATAATTCAATGGGTACTTACGAAGCACAATTAATTTTAACAGATGCTAATGGTGTTATAGTATATTCTAATATAATATCAATAGAAGTAACCGAGGATTATCCACAGGTATTCTTCACCAATCCGGTTGGAGATGGAGATACTTACATCTATGGAAATCCCGTATATTATCAACAACAGATACCTTCTGATGTTACCTTCATTCCAATAAATCGTTCTCAAATAGATGTTCTTTCTGATACTACGTTTGTTACAACTCCAAGCGTTCCTCAGAGTGTTTCAGCAATTAAGATAGATGATTTCCAATCACAATTGACATGGAATGCGCCATTGACTGATGGTGGAAGTCCTATAACATCATATAATATATACAAATATGAATACAATGAACAAAACATTGGAAGTTATGTATTATTAACTGCGACAACCGACACGGATTATTATGATGATAAGGTATCAGTATTCGTATCGTCAACAACTGAGGTAGAGTATTTCGCAGATGCGATAATATTGGGAACACAATTATATACTAATGTGTTAAGAACATATGGCCAGATAGGGAATTCTATTGATATTCTAGCAAAATCAAGTTTATCATATCTAAGTGATATTTTCTTGAGTACCGGCACATCCGGAAGCGCGAGTAGTTATAGAGGAATATGTTCGGATGGCATTTATATGTATTTGAACAGAACTGTTTCCGGAACCGCTCCAGAAGAATCCACAGGTATAGTGAAGAGAAGGTTGTCAGATTGGACGGAGATGGGATTGTTTACAACCGGTACATTAATAGACCCTATTTACAACTGTGTGAGTGGAAGTTATGTATATTTCACTGATTATGGTGCTCATGCATTATATAAAATAGATAAGAGCAGTATGGCCTATGTAAATTCCATAGGAGGGTTGGGAAGTGGGAATGACCAATTCGACCATCCTGTAGGAATTTGCACCGATGATACTTATCTTTATATATGTGATATAGGTAATAACAGAATAGTTAAGAGATTATGTTCGGATTTGTCTTATGTAGAACAATTGGATGTGAACACGGCAACTTCTGCGATAGCAGTCCCCATGTATATATCCACCGATGGAACATATTTATATATGTTCGGTGGGGCGAGTTGGAACGATTGGTCGGTTAATGCTGTAGTAAAATTGTTGAAATCAGATTGGTCCTATATAGGAATGTATGTAGTACCAGATTTCTATGCAGTCTGTCCTGTGCAAACAGAATCAAGTTATATGTGGGTAGGAACCGGCTCTCAGATGACTAGAATAAGAAACACTTTCACCGGAACTTGGTCGCAGGGAGAAGGACCAGATGTATATTATAAAGTATCTGCTGTGAATGCAAGCGGAGAAGGAACAATAAGCGACCCGGCATATGTTTCTATGAACACTCCATTGAATCTGCCTTCCGCACCTCTGAATGTACAGGCTACCTTCACTGGAACCTCGGCAATAATAACTTGGGAACCTCCAGCAGTTGGAGAAGATATAATGAATTATAGCATCTTTGTAGATGAATATTTCCCTATATATTGGCCATTGGTTGAGAAGGTAGGTAATGTTCTGACATTCACGGATACGGAAGTGACCAGTGTTAAGGTAACCACTGGAACCACTCTATCTGGATATGTGGCGGGAAACACAGTAGATTCGAACTATTTATATGTTTGTGATAGGGATTACAGTCAGGTTCTGAAATTCAACAGAGATGCGATGACATATGTTACGGGAACCGGTTCTCAGGGTTCTGGAACCAATCAACTCTATTATCCCTTTGGAATAACCAATGATGGAACATATCTCTATATCTGCGATTCATGGAATTCAAGAGTAGTGAAGAGAAATTGTTCCGATTTGGCATATGTAACTTCAACCGGAAGCAATGGAAGTGGAAACGACCAATTTGCTCAGGGATTCTGTGGGATATGTACCGATAATACTTATATTTATGTAGCCGATGGAACCAATGACCGTATAGTAAAGAGAAACTGTTCCAATCTGGCTTATGTGAGTAAGATAGGTTCACATGGTACTGGAAACGACAATTTCAACGAACCGAATGGAATTTGCACCGATGGAACATATCTGTATGTCGCAGATACTTTGAATGATAGAATCGTCAAGCGTCAGTGTTCAAATCTATCATATGTTACAGCAACCTATGCGGATTATGGAACAGGATTCTATCTGGATATGATATATGGAATTTGCACCGATGGAACCTATGTATATGCGCTTGACAGAGATGCATATAAGATTTACAAGATGAGATGTTCAGATTTAGCTTTGGTAGAAACTCTATACGGTGGTGGATATGAGAGAGGATATTGGTTGACTGGACAAGGATTATCTACGGATGGAAGTTATTTGTACATCACTAATAGTACGAGCGGAAGCAGAGTAACAAGACGTTCTGTTCATCTAACATACAATCCAACCGGGAGAACTGCTGATTTATACTATAAAGTATCGGCTACAAACATTGTTGGAGAAGGACCAAAATCAGTGGATAATGACCCGCTTCAATTCCATTTGGATGTGAGTTCTCCATGATGAGATACATATATATTCAAAGAAAGGAGTAAAAATGGCTCAAGTAAGAATATCTGGAACATCGATACGAGCAGATTCAGTGGAAACCAGATGGAATGGGGGGAATTGGATTCCCACTATTGGAACAGAGGTCTGGGATGATGGGCATGTTACAGATTTACCAGTTGGAACAAATTTGATAGAAGCAAGGGCTATTAGAGAAAACTTCACAAGTGACATAAAACACATATACATTGTGATTCCGGCAGTTGAGGGAGTTCCTTCGGCTCCAGTGAATCCGTTGGCATCCGTTTCTGGGGTAGATGAATATGGAACAACGGTTGATGTTACATGGGGAATTCCGGTAAGCGATGGTGGAGTGGCAGTCGATTCATATTATATTTACAGAGGAACGGAACTTAATGTTTTGGGAACTTTGATTGGGACGGCTACGGGAACGGCTTATTCTGATTTCATAGAATCCTCTACGGAAGTAGTATCATATTTCTATAACATAAAGGCGCACAATACCGTTGGATTGGGTACAGAATCTATTCCAGCTATGTCGATAGGATTCAATGGAAGGGCATTGTTCCCATTGATTGCGCCGGTAATGGGAACCGGAACATATGATGATATATTGAATTATGTGCAATCTAACGGAATGGATTCCGAAACCATATTCTTAGTTTTTGCTGGAACTCATATAATAACGGAAACCGATGGAGAAATGGTATTCATCTTGCTTGAGTATTTATATCCAGCTATTCAGTATGCTTCAACAGAGAGCTTCATAAAAACACTTCCATTTGAAGATTTCGTGGAATTGATGGATGAAGCCATGGGCATAAATGAAGATACAGTGATAGGATATATAGAAAACTATCCACAGGCAGATTTAGTAACCGGAAGCGGGATAATAGAAGATACATTTGTTGATTTGTCTAACCCTGATAATAATTACAGTACGGATGAACATTTGATTGCTGAATTTGAATTACAATTGGAAAGTAAGATGATGATGAGATTGACAGTAGGCACATGGGTCAGAAATATATCCAACACCACAATTCATATGAAAGAATATCTAGAGTCATATAGTGGTTATAATGCAGTGGATGTATATTTGGTGGGGACGAACATCTTGTGGAATCCTACCACTGTGACATGGAATACCATGCCATCTACTGGAAGTCAACAAAGTAGCATTACGATGGCGGGTTCAGGAAATTGGACAACATGGTCGGGTTCATGGCCAACTCCTTCCGATTTCGGTGAATGGCAAGCACTTGATATTTTTGTAGTGGCTCATTATGATGGCGGTTCAGATAATTATTTGGAAATATATTCAACTCATGCTTCCGATGCAGGAGACAGACCATATTTAGTGATTGATTATTATCCACCAGACCCGACTTATTGGAACGTACTGGAGCCATCAATCGATTATATAGATTACAAACTCAGTTTGTGAGGACATGTTCCATTATTCAAATGTTTTGCATGATTGCAATTATAACAAAGAATTTGGAATATAATTATACATATATAAAAGATGAGAATATCAAAGGAGTCTACTCTCATGCCCTATAAAGTTCCAGTCGGTGGAGTCTTTGCCGCAGTCTACTACGACTACGAAGACTCATTCAATGTTTATGGTAGCACCAGCGTAGGTAATCCAGGAACCAATCCGGATGCTTATTATTCAATTAATAAGATTCTGGGACAAGGTGTTAAGATTACCACTTGGGAAGAAAAGAACAATGTCTCAATGGTTAGAGGCTTGAATAATATCGAAGCCGCTACTTCCGTAGATGGGGCATATGAGGGAACTCTGACTCTCGAATTCGATGCTATTGGAGATGTAGACTGGTTAAGCGCATTGATGGGGTCAAAGAATTCAACATTTCATGATTTGCCCGATACCTTACACTTTGAATATACCAAAGCTGGTATTCCAAAGACCATGATATTCGTTATCATGATTCAAAATGACCCAGATAATTCAAGTGGAGGAGACATATTCGTTTTGAGAGGAGTCGTATTCCAGGATGCAACGTTGCATATCGAGGATAACAATACTCCATTTCATGTTACTATGAATTGTGCATATTCAGCCGAAACGCCATTTACCGTGGATGATATGCCGGTGTTCTATACTCCAGCAGATAATGTATTCAACTTTGGTCAAGCGGCGGCATATTTCTGGGATTCAACCGCAAATGCGGAGGCTGGTGACCCGGCATCATTCGATTCCTTTGAAACTATCTGTAAATCATTAGATATCAGAATCTCTCATGGAGTGGAACTTATCAGAGGTATCGGTTCAAGAGTTGCAAGAGACAGATTCAACAAATATCTGGAATATACCGTTAATCTAGAGTCATATTATAAGGATAAAGAAAGATTCCTAGAGAAATTCTATGGATGTCCATCTGGACCAGTTAGCGATAATAATGTACCTCCATTCGATAGGGTATTGGTCGTAGTGGAGAATTCAAAGCAATGTGGAGATGGATATAGAAGATTGGAATTCGAGTTCAATGAAGTTAAATTGAATACTAGAAGCAGTGTTATCGATATCGAAGAGGCAATCACAGAGAAATATGAAATGATGCCTCTACACTTGACTATCAGAGCATGGAACGGCGCAACGCCGCTTCCAGAATTTGCAGTAGCGCCATATCACGTTAAGCAGGGAGATGTTGTGAGCATTCATGGAAAGTTCTTCCCCAGAGGCGGAGATGTGACATTGAAAGATGGAGCAAATGTAATTGCCAGTGTACCGGTTAATTGTACAGGGTCGTTCGAATATAGAACCGCTACTTATCTTACAACAAATTGGCAGATTGGAAAGCATGAGATATCAGTAGTGGCATATAGTGGGTCGGATATAGAAGGACCGATGGTTGTAGCTAATTCACCTCAGACCATCATCGTCACAGGTTCTGAGATGGAATCGGTTCCAACAATCGTAGCTTGCCCACAGCAAGTATTCGTAAATACTGCGACCATGATGAACATCAAAGGTTATAATTTTGCCAATTATAGTGAAGAAACATCATTGCTATTGACAGTTTATACAGCTAGTGGAGTGGTTGCCGCAGGACCACAGAATATAGCGGCATATATATCCAACGTAGAAGGAACACCGGGTTCAATCGACTATGATTATTCTTTGGGTGCGTTAAGTGGTGGAAACTATTATGTTGAGGTTGCCCAAGGATTACTCGCCGGAGGAACCAATGTAGCAGATTCCCCGTTGTATGTGTCTGATATAACCTATTCTGCAAAGCAGAGTGGAACTACTTATATCACAGGTACTGGATTTGCGCCGCTTGAGAGAATAATGTTATATGTTCAAGAAAGCACAGAATTCGCGTCTACAGGAACATGGATTTATATAAGTTCCATGTCTACGGATTCAATAGGGTATGTTAGATTCAGTATTCCAACGACCATCTATCCGTTTGGTGCGACTGGAGATTTCAAGATAAGATTGACGCAGAAAAATATATTATCCAACGGACAGGGCGATTTAGGTTTAATAGAAGACGCGACATGGTAAATAATTTAGGTGAAACAACATGACAGGAATAGTGTTAGATATATCGGAGTATGGATTCCCCGGTAAGACTGTTACTATCCGTGACCCAACTGGAGCGGATATGATAGCGGTAAACGATTTCATAATAAAGGAAAGAAAAGAAAAAGGCGAAGCCAATACATTCAAGGCGAGCTTGATTCTGTTAAGCAGAGTGATAGAGGATGCACCATTTGACAAGAAAGTGGGAACGCTCCAAGAGCTTCCACTTCGTTTGCTTACTTACTTGGATGAAGAGGTAACTAAATTGATTACCCCTTTACCGAAACCGAGCGTAGAGAACTAATCGAAGATTTCACGAAAGGTAAAGCAAGAAACGAAGTCAATGCCGCTCTCATTAACAGATATGAGATGATGAGAATGCTGAAATGCAGTTCTCGGCAACTGGATAATGATTACTGGTTGCGTGACCAATATTTATTCCTCGCTTTAGAGCCGATTAAACGTCAACAAGACTTTGATTTGATTGTTGCGGCTGTGAACAAAGGAATGTATGGCGGAGAGAGTAGACAAACAACAAGAGTGAGAAGCGGAGGAAGAAAGCGTGGCTAATGAGACAACCGGAATCGGTGCGCCAACAGCACCCACTGGAGCAACTGGAGCGGCTGATGCAGGAGCCACGGCTCTCAGTGCTATAGGTGGTACTCTTAAAGGAATATCTGGAATTGTAGAGGGTATTTTTCAAATAGTTGGCAAATTGACTGAGATGATAGTAGAATCCAGTCCCATGCTACAGGGCGTATTGAAGATTCTGGATAAGATGTTCAAATTGGTTCTGATGCCAATCGGTAATCTGATAGGAAGACTTCTTCTACCTATAGCTATAAAAATGGCCCAGAAGACCATGGCATTTTTAACTAAGTATGGAAACGTAGGACCGGACCAGCTTGGTGATGCTCTTACCGAAGGACTGACCATAGCTATTCAAAGTATAATTGATGTTCTAAGTGTAGTTCTGACTAAGGTTTTGTGGCCGGTATTGTCTGCTTTAGGTCAGAGTATTATAAATGGAATTGCATATGTATTTGGTCTTGCAGAGAAACCAGCCGAACCGGGATTTGGAGATTTAGGAACTCAATTGGGACTTAAGGACATATCGAATAATTTAAACAAGTCATTCGGAGTCGCCGGGAGTGTAATCAATACATTTGGAATGACTATACAAACAGGGAACAAGATGATTGGAACTGGATTCAGTGATTCTGCCATGATTATCTACAAAGGCGGGTCGGACATAGCCAATGGATTCCAATCAAACATGCAAGTGTGGCAAATCGGGACAACTAAGATGCTCAAGAAATTGGATGCAGAATTGAATGTGGCTAATGCGGGGTTGGTTATTACCATAGATACGTTGAAAATTCCATTCCAAAATCTGATAGATTATTTAAATACGATAATTCCAACATTACCGCCGCCCACTGGACAAACAACCAGTACAACTCCTGCCCCAGAGAAGAAAGGAGGATGGGAATGGTGGCAATGGGCGTTGGCTATGACCAATCCTGTTCCTACAATTGGTTACATGTTAGCTACTGGAGAACCATTGGGAGGACAAAGAATGGCTGAAGGTGGAATTGTATCCAGACCCACCACAGCCATGATAGGAGAAGCTGGCCCGGAAGCAGTCGTTCCATTGAATAGAAGTTCAGATTACACGGCACAACCAGATATTCATGTTCATTTCCATGGAGATGTTTATGGAATGAATGATTTTGAGAAACAGGTAGAGAAAGCTGTAGGAAAGTATACCGCGAGAGTGAAGAGGGCATATTGATATGGCCATAACGTTGACGAATGTGATGAATGATAATTGGTTGACGAAATATGGAACCAACAACATTTTAACAATCAATAGCGGAACTGTTACTTGCAATGCTGAACATCTTTACACAGTGACAAACATCGTATCAAACGGAAGTTTTGAAAATGATTCGGTTGGATGGAGTTATTCTAATCATTTATCATCTCAGATTGCATTGAATCGAAGCGGAGGAGTTCAAGCACTTGTTGGTCTGGGAACCATGGTATTAACAACTATATTTCTCCCAGGTACGGATTCTCCAAATTTGACTTATTATACAGCAAGCGTAGTAAGCGGACACAAATATTATGCAAGGACTTTTGTGGGGAACAAAGACCACAAACTCACTACTATAAGGTTATATGTTTCTGATACTGTTCCAAGTCCTTCTTCATCCATGGATGAAATAGTAGCCGCCGGGTATAATATAACAGCAAGCACAGGAACGATGACAAGTGGAACGATATGCACTGGAAGTGGAAACATTGGATTATATAATTATGTTCTTTTATCCGGAACATATGTAGCGAATTCCACTACTAATTATTTCGGACTTTTGACTGGAACGATTACAGTAACGACTGGTACTTTGAAATGGTATCAGAATGATGGAGTAATGCTTGTCGATTTAACAGATGCTTATGGTGCAGGGAATGAACCAACCGCCGCAGTAATGGATGATATAATTACAAGAATGGGAAATTATTTTAATGGAACACAAGATATCCCTCAATATTTATATGGAAATTATGTTTATAATGATTTTTCTCAATCCGCGTCGGTTACATCTGGGAATTTGTATTATTTCACGGCCATGGTCAATCCTTCGGCTTATGTTCCGGTTTCACTTAGAATTGAAAACGGAGATAAAACTGGAAATACTGTTCTTCTAACAGGGTCGAATATTACTGCTACGAGTTGGAAAAGATTATCCGGAAACTTCAGAATGCCACCAACAAAATGTTTAGTGGGATTCTATATGGGATATACGACCACGACTGAAGTAATCAATCAATATGAATCCTTTTATATGCTCATTGATTTAACCACATCCTTTGGTGCAGGGTTTGAACCTTCTCCGGATTTCATGGACCAATTGATTTATAGAACCGATAATCAGACATATTATGGGTCATTGGGATACATCCCTCCAGGTTCAACCACATGGACACCGATGACCAATCCAAATCAATTAGGAGCACCTAATAATGGAATATTAAGTTTGACAAATTCTCTTCCGAATGGTAGTTTTGAGAATACTACAACCGGTCAAGTTCCGGCTGGATGGGCCACATCGGGAAATGTGTCTGCAACTGTTGGTTCTCCTGGTCCTACGGGAACCATCGGCTCCAAATATTTATTCGTTGATGTAGGAGCCTCTACAACCGTTTATGTGTATTATACGTTCTCTTCTACATTAGGTCACAAGTATTATTTTTCCTCATTGATAACGAATCAAAATTCAACTTTACCTGTTTCTTCATGTGTTAGTTCTGTAGTTGGAGGACTTTCTATATTGACAGGAACTCATATAACGAATGATGGTACACAGGGTCCAACCTATCAGACAATTACCGGTACATTCACATCCACTTCCACAACAATGTATGTTGGATACTCATTAACAAATACTTCTGCAAGTTTTAAAGCATGTGGTATAGATGGCGTAATGATAATAGACCTTACTGCAATGTTCGGCATGGGAAACGAGCCGACTGATGATATAATGAGAACATTATGCGCTCGATTGGGAAGATATTGGGATGGTACAATTTCACCTACGAATGGTGGTCCTGCATGGATGAGAGGATTGTCATGGATTAGTTTTGTGCAGAATGGTAGCTTTGAATCGGGGTTGGTAAATTGGACAGGTACAAATCCATCGGCTACGATTGAAGCAACTACGACCTATCCCACTCTGTTAACGGTTGGAACTCAGAATGTATATGTTCCACAAACATTCGGTTATAAACAATTGAGAATAGCTAGAAATGGAAGTGCCGCAGACACGGCATGTGTGGCGGCATATTTCGGAAGTGATATGGCTCTCAATCATAAAATATACACTACTTGTAAAGCAATCGTTCTCAATAAACCCGGAACAGCAGGATTACAATTGTTAGGGCCGAATTCATCAAGTCCAGGAAGGCATTTAGATACCAAAGTACCATGGTTCATACAAAGAATATCAGGTATAGATACATTAATATCTCCATTAAATGGTAGAGTTGTGGGAAGTGCAACTGTAATTGATGCAAACAGCATCGCATTATTTGATGGAGTCATGGTATTCGATTTGACTTGGATTTTTGGCGCAGGTAATGAACCAACAATTGGTGAAATGGATGCTATGATGGAAGCCATGGGAGGATATTTTGCCGCTCATGCTTTACTATATATCTCTGCCAATCCGACAACTGTTCCATATAGCAACGTTTATGATGTAAATTTCCAACTATCTTATGCGGGAGGGAACGGACAATCATATTTCACAACTCCTGATTGGGATTTCGGAGATGGTTCTCCTCATGGAAGCGGTTATAATGTGACACATACCTATGGAACAAATGGAACATGTGCGCCGGTAACAAAACTGGTAACCGCTACATTATTAGACACAAAAGCAAATGAGACATCTACCGGGACAGCATTGATAACGGTCAATCCTCTTCCAAGGACATTGACTGCATTGATATCAAGCGTGACCGGTACATCAGGTTATGTTCCCACTACTCTTACCGCTTCTGGGTCCGTTGGTACAGGAACTCCATGTGGAACGGTTACTTATACTTGGTTTTTGAACGGGAATCAGATAGGAACAGGAGCATCATTAAGTTATACATTCAGAACAGCTATAAGTAATGCATATCTTTCTTTATCCATAGTGGATTCAGAAACTCCCTATGCAAATACAGCCAGTGTGGTTTATGCTTATCCCATCACAATTCTTCCATTTTCCGCATCATGGGATGTTCAACCAAGAGCGTCGGCTCCAGGTAGTCCGATTACTATAACGGTTTCTAATTTACTTGGAGGAGTCGCGCCATTCACATATTATTTTGATTTCGGTACAGGTATAGTATCAAGTAAGGCTACGGCATCGACTTCGTGGAGTTATACTACT
>Ga0208980_10000287_pt1 | contig 27290 bp, 21 predicted proteins | sample WetSurMetagenome_3_FD_187993 | JGI IMG/M metagenome (GOLD analysis project Ga0208980, IMG submission 187993) | Wetland microbial communities from Twitchell Island in the Sacramento Delta, sample from surface sediment Aug2011 Site A1 Bulk (version 2) | ecosystem: Environmental > Aquatic > Marine... | reverse complement strand
CCACCAACTATCAAGTCGCGATCACAGATTGCCGATTTACCTTTCCACACAATTAGTCTGAAAAATGAAACCTTCCGCAACATGAGCACTAAACAACCTTCCACCTCCTACCCTCACCACACCCTAGAAAACATTGATTACGAAGGAATCGATATGCACCGATACTTAGGCCTATTCCTGAGCAACTGGTACTGGTTTGCCTTGACACTCTTTATTGCTGGTATGCTGGCATACTTTATAAACAACTATTCAGAAAAGATATATACCGTAACCGCTTCCCTGTTAATAAATGATGATGAAAAAGGAACCGATGCAACAGGTCTTGATAACATTATTTCGGGAGGCAATATTTTCAGGAGTCAGCAGAACTTGCAAAATGAAATAGGGATTTTAAAATCGTTCATGGTCAGCTACAAAGCAATGCAGGAACTACCTGATTTTCATACCACAATATTCCTTGTTGGAAGAAGAGGAATTGCAGAACAAAGACATTACAAATCCGCACCTTTCCGTATCCTTTTTGATACATTGTCAAATCAACGAACAGCGATACCTATATACCTCAAAATAATAACGGAAGATACTTATACTATTGAAATTAATGGTACCAAATTAAGCAAAAATAAATTTGCTTTCGGAGAACGATTTAATGAGGCTGGATTTGATTTTACTTTAGTTAAGAGAGATCTTCAGGCTTTTAAATTCGATCCAAATTTTACAAATAGATATACAATATGGTTTAATAAACCCGAATCACTAGCCAATATATATAGGGAAAAGCTAAGTGTGGAACCTATAAATGAAGACGCTTCACTAGTTACATTATCAGTTTCAGGCCCAAGTGTTCAGCAGGAAGCAGATTACCTTAACAAGCTGATGGATATTTATATACGCCAGGGTCTTGAGTTTAAGAACCAAACCGCAGAAAAAACGATTGAATTTATTGATGAGCAGATAGGATTGATTTCAGATTCATTAAAACTTGCTGAGAATAGTCTTGAAAATTTCAGGCTTTCGAATAAACTTATTGATCTTAGTGCAGAAGGGACGGCAATAAAGAAAAAACTTGAAACTTATTCCCAGGAAAAGATCGCAACAGAATTGCAGAAACAATATTATAATTATTTGGCTGAGTATATTACTACCAGAAATGAATCAGGAGAAATTGTTTCTCCATCGATAATGGGAGTAACAGACCAAATGCTAATAGGATTGGTTGAAGAACTGGCAAAACTTCAGACACAAAAAAAACAGCTGACATATAATTTTACTGGTAATCAACCTGCAGTCAACCTTATTGATTCAAAGATCGAGGATGCACGGATTGCTCTTAGCGAAAATGTAAGAAACGACATTCTGAATGTAGAGAGGACACTGAAAGATATTGAGTCCAGAATAATGTCTGTTGACATTGAGATGAACAAACTTCCTGGTACTGAGAGGAGACTTATTAATATCCAAAGGAAATTTGACCTGAATAACACCGTTTACACTTACATGCTCGAAAAACGCTCTCAGGCAGGAATTGCAAAGGCGTCAAATGTTTCAGGGAACAGAACAATTGATAAAGCGGAACCTTTTAATTCACTATTAATTAAGCCCAGATCAAGACGAAATTATATTATTGCTCTGGTATTTGGATTGATTATCCCGGGAGTTTATATCTTTATTATTGATCAGATTCATAATAGGATAGTTGATAAACGTGATATTGAGAGGGGAACACAAGTTCCAATAATTGGATTTGTCGGGCATAATAATATGAAGGATGAGCTGCCTGTTGTTAAAAAACCCGGATCATCACTTTCGGAATCCTTCAGGTCAATAAGAACTAACCTGAAATATTATTTGAAAGGAGAACAGAAAGCCATTATCTCTGTCACTTCGACTATCAGTGGTGAAGGAAAGACTTTCATCTCATTAAATCTTGCTTCTGTCCTTGCTATGGTTGGGAAAAAAACCCTTCTTGTTGGAATTGACCTCAGAAAGCCCAGGCTTGATAGGATACTGGATCAAAAAGGAGAACGCGGTTTAAGTACTTATCTTATTGGAGAGTGTGATTATAAAGAAATTTTCAGAAAGACAGAAGTCAACAATCTTTTCTTTGTCCCATCTGGCCCGATACCTCCTAATCCTTCCGAGCTTCTTGAATCTGAACGGATGAGGCAATTCATGAAAATGGTAAGGGACGATTTTGATTATATTGTACTCGACACACCCCCAATAGGTATTGTTTCTGATGCTCTATTGCTTGGCAACTATTCTGATTTGAACATTTTTGTTATAAGGCAAAAGTATTCATTTAAGAGTACGCTTGAACTTATTCAGAATATATATGAGAAAAAGGAGCTTAGGAATCTGACGATAGCTGTTAACGACATTCATATTTCAGGGTACTATGGCTATGGCCTCCGCTATGGCTATGGTTTCTATGAAGGATACGGATATAATTATGGATATGGGCAATATGGGTCGTATGGGAAGGGAGATTATCATAAATATTATACTGAAGAATAAATTACTAATCGCTTATATTTAATAGTTTTCCGCTACACATTCCTTTACTATTTAAGTATTGCATTTATAGATCGGGAATAAAGGTGTTTGATTCAGCGAATTGGGAGCCAGAGATAAAGAATCTCCGTTATGGAATTGTACACAAATGTATTGTGAGGCGTTAATGATGAGATCTCGGTAACGTAGGCTTCAATTTTGTGAAAATATGGCTTAAAGGACTAAATGGTTGAATATTAAAAATAAGCGATATATCCATAGATAAAATATAGTAAAATACAATCTGGATAATGGACTGGTACCAAATAAATACCTAAAAATCTTTATAGGTGAAAGCTTTTAAGAATGCGATTCAAATTTTTTCTGGGAACACTTTTCATTTATTGTTAAGTGTTTTAATTTCAGTTCTTTATGCAAGAGGTTTGGGGCCTGAAGGTAAAGGTATTTATTCCAGCATATTTTTTGTTTCATCCTTATTAATTTCCATGGTGGACGGAGGGCTGCGTCAAACAGTGACATTTTATTCAGCTAGAAATATTTTTGAAGAGCAGCTTCTGATTGCAACTTCAATTAAAATAGCTGTAATAATGTCTTTAATTTTAATATGTATTGGACTCATAATATTTAACACTTATTATACAAATAACTTTGCAGTTGATCTTCAATTATTAGCCTTGCTGACTATACCAATTATTTTAATAAACTCAATTTACAGTGGTGTTTTTATTGGTAACGGGAAACTGGGAATAATTGCGAATATAGCGTGGATACCAACTTCAATTAATTTATTACTTGTTGCAGTATTATTTGCTCTTGGAAAATTGAATATAAGGTGGGTATTATTAATATGCTTATTTGGTTCAATAGGGACTCAATCATATTGCTTGTTTAAGTATTATATGGACAAAAAAGTACTTTTAGGAGGGTTCTCAACAGTTATTGCTAGAAACATAATTAATAAGGGTACTGTGTATTCTATTGGATTATTTTTGATTTTGTTAAACTATAAGGTAGACGTAATACTTTTAAAAAAATATGTTGATTTTAATGACATTGGACTTTACACCTTGGGAGTTTCATTGGCAGAGATTTTGTGGCAGATTCCCAACGCCTTAGCATTAGTTATTTTATCAAGAAGTGCTACCAGTGGTATTAATGATCAGAAATGGATTATCTCAAAAACAATTAGACTTTCTATCTTATTTATGGTTATTTCTTCATTTCTTGCTTACGTTTTGGTACCTTTCATATTACCTTTTGTTTATGGTAATCAATTCAAAGGAAGCATACCTGTTACACGCGTATTGTTAGCCGGGGTGACTGTCTTTGCTGTTTTTATATTATTAAATAGCCGTAATTTGGGTAGCGGCCATCCTGAACATTCAATATTTCTATTACTTCCATGTGTCATTCTTAAAGTGGGAATGAATTTATTATTAATTCCAAAATTTGGAATTGTTGGAGCTGCATGGTCTAGTAATATTAGTTATTTTATTGCAGCAATCTCAGCCTTAATTCTATTCAGTAACAAAGAAAAGATTTCATTAAGAAAAATTTTAATGTATAAGAAAACGGATTTTGATGAATTTTCTTTTTTTATGCAAAGGATTAAGTCTAAAAATAGTTAGTAAAAAAATTTCTTATCTAATCAATAGGTTAATTATATGCTGCAAAATAAAACTATAGCCGTTGTTGTCCCTGCGTTTAATGAGGAAAAGCAGATCGGTGTTGTAATTGAGACGATGCCTGATTTTGTTGACAGAATAATTATTGTAAATGATAAATCCTCCGACACAACCATTGACACAGTTACAAAATATTTCGATTCAAAATATAATCAAACAACCCTACAACTATCCCCAAAGGTTATAACTAAAACCTTTCATAATGATGCTGAGATTGCTTTGGTAGAATTTAACAAAAAAGAATTAGAGTTTTTCACTAAATCGGAGATTGTGAATGTAAATCCGGAAAATGACAGAATAATTTTAATCAACAACCTTGTAAACGCTGGAGTTGGAGGTAGTATCGCTAGGGGTTATAAATGGTGTAAGGACAATAAAATTGATTGCTCTGCTGTAATGGCTGGTGATGCTCAGATGGACCCTGATGAACTGGAATCAATATGCCATCCTGTTGTGGCAGAAAATATTGATTATGTTAAGGGGAACAGGCTAATTCATGGAAGTGCGAACTTTTATATACCCAAAACCAGGTTTTTTGGCAATTCGGCGCTTTCAATCCTTACTAAGATAGCATCAGGATACTGGCGCATTTCGGACACACAAACAGGTTATACCGCTATTTCCCTGTATGCCTTAAATTCTTTGAGAATTTATGATATTTATAAACAATACGGTATGCCCAACGATATGCTGGTAAAGCTGAATATTTCCTATTGTACTATAAGAGAGATCCCTATTAAACCGGTTTACTTTATTGGAGAAAAATCCAAAATGAAATTATTAAAGGTAATACCCAGAATAACATTCTTGCTCTTTAGATCTTTCTTCAAGAGACTTTGGATAAAGTACTTTTTTAAAGATTTTCATCCTCTTTTTATTCTTTATAATCTCTCATTTATATTAGGAATATCATGGTTACCCTATTTAATTAAAGTACTACGTATTTTATTTAAAGGGCAGAATGCTTCATTTGAAACCCTATTTGCATTCACTTTTCTGGGTGTAACTGCAATTCAGTTCCTGATCTTTGCTATGTGGATGGATATACAGGATAATGATAGATTATATAAATAGAGAATAATATGTGTGGCATTTTTGGACTTTTAAATAAGAATAGAAATTATAATTCAGGAAAGATTTTTAGAAGTCTTTGTCTTTTATCAGAATCCAGAGGCAAAGAAGCCTCAGGTTTCGCTATTGTTAAAGCCGAGAATATTAAAATCTTTAAAACCCCTTTCGCGGCACGAGACATGATTAAAAGGGAAGTATTTGAAAACGAAATCTCTAAAACACATTTTGGTCTCACGGAGAATTTTGCGGCCATTGGCCATTCTAGATTGGTAACAAATGGGTATGAGCAAGATGATAAAAACAATCAGCCTGTAAGCAGAAACGGATATGTGGTTATTCATAACGGGATTATTGTAAACCAGACTGATTTATGGAAGGAGTATAAAAGCGAGAGAAGGATGTCAGATCTTGATTCAGAACTTATTCCTGTAATCATATCATACCACGTCTCGAACGGGATTAATATAGGAGGTGCAATAGGAAAACTCTTTTCTGAGATATATGGGATGTCAAACATTGCGATGTTATCATCACTGCATAAAAATTTATTTCTTGCTACTAATAACGGATCCCTATATTACATTGATGATTCTAAAGGTAGTTTTTTTGTTTTTGCATCAGAACGGTTTATTCTCGAGCAACTTATAAAGAAGCATAAATTGCCTTATTCGCCTGAGTCAATTAGACAGTTAACTTCAAATACTCAGATGAGTATTGAATTATCATGCGATACTGCAATTATTTCCCAGATTGGAAATAGGATACTAAATTTTACTGATCAGGAACATCCTCTTGAAATTATCAATATCAAGGATGATTCTGTGAGTAAGAGAATTTATATTAATACTTCACTTGAACACGAAGTAAAAAAAGTCGATCAGCTGTTTATTGATTTTTACGAAGCCCGAAAAGCAATCATAACCAATCTTAAGCGATGCACATATTGTATTCTGCCTGAGACTTTTCCCTTTATTTCGTTTAATGATAAAGGTGTATGCAATTACTGTAATAATTATGAGAAGCAAGTCATTAAAAGCAGAAACGAGCTTAACAGAATAACAGATTTTTACAGGAGATCAGATGGAAATGCTGAATGTCTGATCCCTTTTTCGGGAGGAAGGGATAGTAGCTATGCGTTACACTATGTAGCTAAAGAACTTGGATTAAAGCCAATTGCATTTTCTTATGACTGGGGTATGCTTACCGATCTTGCAAGGCGAAACCAAGCTAGAATGTGCGGTAAACTTGGGGTTGAACACATTCTTGTTTCAGCCGATATTCGTAAAAAGCGAGCTAATATAAGAAAGAACGTTCTCGCATGGCTGAAAAAGCCTTCGCTAGGGACAATCCCATTGTTTATGGCCGGAGACAAGCAATATTTTTCTTTTGCTAACCTTTTGATGAAACAAAACAAACTTACACTTTCCATTTTAGGCGAGAATCTTCTGGAAACGACAAATTTTAAATCTGGTTTTTGCGGAATAAAACCGTATTTTGGAGAACAGCATACATATTCGTTAAAAGTGAAAGATAAAATAAAACTAGCTTCATTTTATGGGAATCAATATATTATGAACCCTGCCTATATAAACTCTTCTATTTTTGATACATTAGATTCATTCAGGTCTTATTACTTGATAAAGCATAACAATCTTAATATTTATGCTTTCATAAAGTGGGACGAAAAAACGATTGAAAAAACACTCATTGAAGAGTATGGCTGGGAAACTGACCCTGGTACTAGAACGACATGGAGAATTGGAGATGGGACTGCAGCATTCTACAATTTTATTTATTATATGCTTGCCGGTTTCACTGAAAATGACACGTTCAGAAGCAATCAAATTAGGGAAGGGGATCTAGCACGTGGAAACGCAATTGAATTATCTACTAAAGAAAATCAGCCAAGATGGGATTCTATCCAATGGTATTGCAAGACTATTTTAATCGATTTTGAAAATACAATAAATACAATAATTCAGGTACCTACGCTTTACTAAAACTATGAATAAGCCTAAATTGCTGGTCCTTACTTCTTCGTATCCTAAATACAAAGGAGATATTAATGGTAATTTTGTCTATGAATTAACAGTCAGGTTAAAAGATAATTTTAGTTTATTTATCTTGGTCCCTTCTTATGCAGGTTCATTAAAATTCGAATTAATTGAAGAGATAAAGATTTTCAGACATAAGCAGTTTTTCTTCAATATAGATCTGGCCTATGGTATAGGGATTTATGAAAATCTAAAAAAAAATAAATTAAAGTATTTTATTATCCCTTTTTATTTTCTTTTCCAAATATTAGCCTTAAATAAAATTATTAGAAAAGAACATATAAATATAGTGCATGCTTACTGGCTTATTCCTAATGCTTTTTTTGCTGTAATTTGTAAAAAGATATTCCACTTGGAATATAAAATTATTGCAACAATTCTGGGTAGTGATTTTTGGGGATTTAATAATAAGATTGGATACCTGATAAAAAAATTCACTCTTGGAAATATTGATGAACTGACAGTTGTAAGCAATGCAATAAAAGAAAAAGTAATTGAATTCGGGTATAGCAAAAAAATATATGTCTATCCAATGGGAGTAGATACAAATCGGTTTTCTCCAGTAAAGAAAAATGAAATCATCAAAATAAAACATAAAATAGAAAAAGAATTTCTGCTGTTTGTCGGAACAATTGTTGAGCAAAAAGGAATTAGAGTATTGATACAGTCAATGTCCTTGATATTAAAGAAACACCCTGTTGTAAAACTGGTAATAATTGGGGAAGGGATCTTAAAAAATGACATGATTAAACTGTCAAAAGACCTACATGTCAGTAACAATATTATTTTTACAGGGGTAATGCCTTATGATGATTTACCATCCTATTTTGCGACTGCAGATCTTTTAATATTACCTAGCTTTTCGGAAGGCTGGCCTGTAGTAGTAATGGAAGCATTAAGCTCTGGAACTCCAGTAATTGTTACAAATATTCCAGTCTTTGATAAGCACGAGAGAAAGAACGAATTATTTTTTGTTGTACCTGCTGGAGATCCAAAAAGTCTATCTGATAAAGTAATTGAGGTGCTTTCTGGAAACTTGATTCAGATGCCTTTTAATGATAAACTTAGATATTATGCTCAAAATTACCTTGATTGGACAATAATTTCAGATAGATATAAAACGCTGATAGATAGAACCAATATAAAATGACTATAGTTATTTGGCTTTTCACGACAAATCGACAGTAATCTTAATAAAATGGAAAATTATGTTTATCAAAAAAATTTCTCATCCAAGCATAAGGAATTATATAACCTTTCCGAAAGAGAACAAAAAGCGAAGAAAATTATTGCAGTTCTTAAAGATATCACAAAAAGAGATCTGAAAAACCTTGATCTTTTGGATATTGGTTCCTCGACAGGAATAATGACAAAACTGCTTAGTAAGTATTTTAATAATACAATTGGTATCGATATTGATGAAGAAGCAGTTAGCTATGCAAAACTAAATTTTGAAAATTCAAATTTGCATTTTTTTGTTCAGGATTCCATGAATATGACTTTCTCTAATTCATCATTCGACGTCATAAACTGCTCTCACATTTATGAGCATGTTCCAGATAGTAAGAGGCTTATTAATGAGATTTACCAGGTATTAAAACCTGGCGGAATCTGTTTTTTTGCCGCAGGCAATCGATTTGTTTTTATAGAATCTCATTATAAGCTACCACTTTTAAGTGTTTTACCCAAATGGGTGGCACATAGATATATTAAACTATTTAAGAAGGCTGATTTTTATTATGAGAATCATTTAACTTATTGGCAATTAAAAAAATTGGTTTCAAGATTCGAAATTTATGACTATACAAAAGAGATTATTAAAAACCCTGAGAAATACTTTGCAACAGAAATGGTAAAGGAACGTTCTTTAACACAATTTTTTTACCTTTTTGTTCTAAATTTAGCTTATTGGATTTGCCCAACCTACATTTGGATTCTTAAAAAGAAATAAGATCGTATGATAATAAAAAACAGAGAGAGGCTTCTGAATATTCTAAAAACTTTAATTTCTTTAATCATAGTTTTTTACATAGTAAAATACATTATATCAAACATAAGTTCTCTTAAAGATTTCAAACTTCAAATTAATTATTGTTACTTAACGTTATCATTTATTATTCTACTGTTTTATATTTTCAATCAGTTTCTATTGTGGTATTATATCACAAGGCAAAATAATTGTAGTCTTACTTTTTCAAAGAGTATTATTTCAAGGGCCTATTCAGAATTTGGGAAATATGTACCAGGTAAGGTTTTTGGTTACGCAATACTTTTTTATATATACTCCAAAGAAAATCATTCTAAAATACTCTTATCTTTTTCAATGTTTTTTGAGTTTCTTTCAAGTATCCTGTCTGCAGCACTTATATTCCTTTTTTCAATTTCATTTACTAATGTACATGAATTTCAACGGTATCGCCTTGTCTCAATACTGATTATGGCAGGGTTTTTAATTATTATCCACCCTAAAATTTTGAATTATTTTTCAAGTTGGTTTCTTACTCTGATCAAAAGAAATCCAGTCAGATTAGATATATCTTATGTAAAATTGCTAAAAATAATTGCATTGTATATACTGAATTTCTTGATTTTGGGATTTGCATTTATATTATTTATTAAATCTATTTACACTATTTCATTTTCTGGTTATCTGTATATTACGGGTTCGATAGCTGCAGCAGGATTAATTGGACTATTTGCTGTTTTTGTTCCTGCAGGTCTTGGTGTAAGAGAAGGGGTTTTAGTCTTTACATTAAGTATTATAATGGCTCCTGCATTTGCAGGAATTATTGCTTTATTATCAAGACTTTGGATGACCTTTGCTGAAATCATTCTATTTGGATTTATCTCTCTTTTTGCTAAAGCAACTAAAATAAATCAGCTAATTCCTGATAATAATCTTATTTTAGGCCATAAAGAATAATTTATGTTTAACATTAAAGTTACATATTTCGCACACAATATATATTCATAAACTTAGATCCATTGTGAAAAAATAATGGATTTTAGTGAAGAAACATTTCCAATGAAAATTGCTAGCATTTTTTATATAATTTTCTTTAATAATGATAAAATCAAGAGAAAAAGTTTTAGTTACCGGAGCTGGAGGATTTATAGGATCCCATTTGGTAGAATTGCTACTTCGTAAAGATTATTCAATAAAAGCATTTGTAAGATACAATTCGATGAGCAGCTTTGGTTGGCTTGACCATATTCCGGAATCAAAGAAATTAGAGGTTCATATGGGCGATATCAGAGACAAGGATTCTGTACTAGATGCTATGAGCGATTGTAATATGGTTTATCACCTTGCAGCTTTGATAGGTATCCCTTACTCATATATTTCACCATTGGCATATATTAAGACAAACATAGAGGGGACTTATAATATATTGGAATCAGCAAGACATTTAGAAATAAAAAACATAGTTATTGTATCAACAAGTGAAACATATGGCACAGCGCAATATATTCCAATTGATGAACAACATCCACTCGTTGGACAATCGCCTTATTCAGCATCAAAAATTGGAGCGGATCAGCTTGCGATAAGTTATTATCGTTCCTTTGGTATTCCAGTTAAAATAGCAAAGCCTTTTAACACTTATGGCCCAAGGCAGTCTGCAAGAGCAGTTATCCCATCAATTATTACTCAAATTCTTGCCGGTAAGCCGGAAATTGAACTGGGATCACTTACCCCAACACGTGACCTGAATTTTGTAAAAGACACAGTTAATGCAATATTCAAAATATCTGAATGTGAAGAATTCCTTGGGGAGGTAACCAATATAGGAACAAATACCGAAATTTCAATAGGCCATTTATTTAGTTTAATAAATAAACTACTTGGGAATAAAGCTATTTTAATGCAGAAAAAAAATAGAATAAGACCGACTAAAAGCGAAGTAGAAAGGTTAATTTGTGATAATACTAAAATTATTTCGAGGACTTCATGGAAACCGGTATATGACCTGGAATCTGGATTAACAGAAACAATTGACTGGTTTAAAAACAATATGGGGAAATATAGGCCGAATAAATACAACATATAGATATGCAAGCAGTCGTTTTAGCAGGAGGAAAGGGGACACGTTTAAATCCTTATACAACTATTTTTCCCAAACCATTGGTCCCTATTGGCAATATGCCAATTCTTGAAATAATTATCCGACAGTTGGCATATTTTAAATTTACAGATATTATTTTGGCTGTCGGGCATCTTAATGAACTTATAATGGCATATTTTGGTGATGGATCAAAATGGAATCTACGAATAACTTATTCTATTGAGGATGAACCATTGGGGACTGCCGGTCCAGTTAAATTAGCATCAGATCTAGAAGAAGATTTTTTAGTTTTAAACGGAGATATATTATGTGACCTTAATTTTCTAGATCTATATAATTTTCATAAGCAACAAGGTTCTGATGTTACCCTTTCGGTATTCAAGAAAACGATTAAAATAGATCTGGGTGTTCTGACTACAGAAAATGGTAATATTAAAAACTATATTGAAAAACCAGAATACTCATTTAACGTAAGCATGGGTGTTTATGTTTTCAAGAAGGAGGTATTGAACTTAATTCCTGAGAAAACAAAATACGACCTTCCGCAACTGGTTCAGAAACTGCTTTACACTAAAGCAACAGTTGTTCCTTATTTTTTTGATGGTTATTGGCTAGATATTGGCAGGCCAGATGATTATGAAACCGCTGCTGCTCATTTTAATGATCTAAAAAGTAAATTTCTTAAATAAATGACAACTATTGCAGTTACCGGCAGTTATGGTTTTATTGGAATGCATTTGATAAAACAACTTCAGAATCTTTCTAATAAATTAATACCCGTGGATATAAAAGATGGATCAGATTTAAAGGATGAAAAAATAATTGAGCAAGTACCCCATTTTGATATCCTTATTCATTTGGCTGCCAGATCATTTGTGCCAGAGTCATATATAACTCCACATGTTTTTTTTCGCGATAATTATATTCTTACATTAAATGCCCTGGAATTATGCCGTAAACATAAGGCTTCAATGATACTCTTTAGTTCATATGTTTACGGGAAACCAATTTATCTGCCTATAGATGAACAGCATCCAACAGATGGTTTCAACCCTTACGCTCAATCCAAACTGATATGTGAAGAACTTTGCAAATCTTATAATCGTCATTTTAAAGTTCCTTTAATTATTTTGCGTCCTTTCAATATTTATGGACCAGGTCAGGATGATCGTTATCTTATAGCTAAAATTATCAAAATGGCAAAATCAGGTCGAATTGAACTTGAGAATCCGTTACCAAAAAGAGACTTTATACATGTTTATGATGTTGTAAATTTTATTCTTTTTGTGTTAAAAAGAATAAGGAAATTCAATTGCGAGGTTTTCAATCTTGGTTCAGGTACCAGTCATTCTGTAAATGAGATAGTTACTATGGCTGTTGGGAACAAGAATATCCAAGTACTATATAATAATGTTTCGAGGCCCAGTGAAATTTATGATACAGTTTGTAATAATAAAAAAGCAATACAAGAATTAGATTGGCACCCCATAATTAGCCTACAGGAAGGGATAGACCAAATTTTGAAGGAATAAAGGCTATAGGGCTGTTTAGATTGTAAGCATTTTTGTGCCAATGGGATTTGATGTATGTGAAGGCACTTTGGTATACTTTCTATTTATCATTATTCCGTCAGCAATTGCAGGCATTCTTGCTCTGATCTCAAGTACATAGCTGAGGACAGGCTGAATAGCGAAATTCTTCTTTGTTTATTTGGACAACAAATTGATGCTGGGGAAAAGGACAAAATTCGATGATATAGAGAGTCTAAAATCCAGTTAGTATTTGGAATATTCACAAAGATGATAGCTGCAAGGAAGGAACTTAATTTCAGTAAATGGTTTTGGAGCAACTTAAATGCTACTTTGATTGTTACACTTATAATTACTTGTCTTTTATTTAACTTTTTGATTGTTGGACATTATTTTGATACAAATCTCAGTCCTGATGAAAAAACTTATAATGGTGTCGCGGTTGCATTGATCAATAACACGGCAATTGCATACGTAGATCAATACAAAATAGATATAGGTCAGGAGGTAACTCCATTTTATTCAATCCTTGTTGCATCAGTTTATCTTATTAATCAATCTAAAAAGAGCTTGATTGTATTCCAGGTCCTTCTTAACTGTTCCACTATAATATTGATTTTTCTAACACTTAAAAAATTAATTGGTACTCTTCAACTGAGTTTCATTGTTGCATTTGTTTTTATCTTTTATTTCCCTCTATGGGCTTACAATTATTATATTATGATGGAAGTCCCTACTGTTTTTCTTCTTTCCCTCTTTATTTACTTTTTTAACTTATTTTTTTATAAAAACAAATTCTGGCTTTTATATGTTGCCGTAATAACATTCTCGCTACTTGTATTAATGAATAACCGGTTCATCGTTCTTCTTAATGTTTTTCTCTTGTATTTGGGATACCTTTCTCTTATCAAATATAAACTCAGATTTATGCATTTTTTATACTCATTACTTATCGTGCTTTTAGTAATTACACCATGGTTTGTCAGACAGTATAATATTTACGGGCAAATTGTGTTTTTTACTCCGTTATGGCACAATGTAGTGGCTAAAAATGTGGGTTTACTGAAACCTCTCGCAATTAAATCCATTGAGGAACGTCAAGTAACAATAAAGCCAATATCCTATGATGAACAGCTAAAATATTTGTTAAGTACCGGCTATCGGAAAAGTGGAACGTTTACCTTGGCAAAATATGAAGAGCTATTGGAAAAATACAAAAAGGGGAATATTTATTTAGGTCGATTTAGAAGATATTTCCTGCTTTATGACAGGGACTATAAATTTCCTTACCCAGGAGCTTACAGACTTGTCCCGCCTTCTTCAACGCCTTTTAAAATTGTTCAACTTGTCTTCCTACTACCAATCCTTATTATGTCATTAGTCGGGATACTATTTACATTTCGCAATAAACATAAGTTATTAATGCTTTTGGTCTTGTTCTTTGTTTCACATGTCTTTCTACATGTATTAATTCATTATATTGACAGATATAGGCTTACAATTCTTCCAGTATTGGTTATTCTCAGTTCATATGGATTTTCAGAATCCCATAAGATTCTAAAATCACTCAATAAGAAATATTTTTTAAAATTTTACAATATAAGGCCATATTATTTGCAAGGTGAACGGTTCGATAAACAAGAAATCAATAGTGAAACTGACGTTAGGCTTTAAAATGGTGGATTTTCCATTCTATCATTAAACATTTGAATTACTACTCAAATATATCGATATCCCACAAAGAGATTTATAAATACCTATATTTGGTTCTTTTAATCTCTCCTCTCCTGGCCTTGATTCTTTCCCTTTTCTATTTTAACAACAAGGTCGCAAGGAGAATCATTATTATTGTCCTCGTACTATATGGTCTTACCATGATCTTTACAGGGGATTCAAGTGGGGAGGCAAAAAAATTCATTTATTGGTCTGATAATACTTTTTCAGATTTGCTGAATTATTTTAAAGGAATTTATGATTCAGCGAAAAATGTCGATTTGGTACAGGAAGTTATAATGTTTCTACTTTCCAGGGTTACTAAGAATCCCAACATATATTTTGGAGCTATTGCTGCAATTTTTGCTTTTTTTTACCTAAAATCAATAGAACATATCTATGACGATCATCTTTTATCAGGAAATCAAAATGCTTTAATTCACCTCTTGTTTTTTAGTTTCTTGCTGCCAATTTTTTATATCAGCGGGAGCCGATGGGCATTGGCAACATGGATATTTTTTTATTCATTATATCGATTTTTTGTTGATAGAGAGTGGAAATTTATTTTTCTTGCCTTAACTTCAATTTTTGTGCATTTCAGTTTCATCGGGCCATCCATAATTATGCTGGCTTATTTAATTTTAGGGAGACGTAATATACTTTTTTATGGACTGATTATAATATCATTTTTTCTAAGACCTTTAATTTTGAACTACTTTAGTCAGATTGAATCTGATTCTTTTATTGGAGTACAAGAAAGAATAGCAGGATATTTAAATGAAGAAACAATTGAACTTCGACAGGAATCCTTGGAAGGCATTAAATGGTATGTTGATTACCCGATTAAAATGATATGGGTTTACCTCATAATTGGCATAATGTACGCAAGAAGACGGTTTCGGTTAGTAAGCAATGATATTTTACTTGAAGAATTCTATTCATTCTCTTTATTGCTTTTTGCTTTTGCTAATTCATTTATGGATATCCCAAGCGGAACTCGTTTTCGAATGATTTTTATGTTGGTTGCCACATTATATCTTGTTATTCTGTTTGCGAGAACACAACTCAAAGGTCTTTCAGGACTTACATTAATTGGTCTTATTCCTATGCTTCTCTATTTTATTCTTGAAATGAGGCGAGGTTTGGACACACTAAACATTGCACTTGCACTTCCATTGCCGATTGCATTATTTAAAAAAATTGCGTTTTTTTAAATGCAAATTTTTATTCAAAATTGTTAATTAATTGATTATTAAAATACAATCTGGCATAATCAGAGACCTTGATAACCTATTTGGTTGGCGCACTAAACGGAAAATTGTAGTTATTGAAAGTGATGACTGGGGGAGTATTCGTTTACCTTCCAGGGAAGTTTATGAAACTTTAATTTCTAGGGGAATTAAAATAAATAATTTGATCTATAACCGATATGATTCGCTTGCTTGTGAAGAGGACTTATCTTATTTGTTTGAAACTTTAAATATAATTAAAGACAAAAGCGGAAACTCTCCTGTTTTCACCGCCAATACAATTGTTGCGAATCCTGATTTTGATAAAATTCGCAACTCAAATTATAATGAGTACTTTTTCGAACCATTTACTGAAACTTTAAAACGGTATCCCAAGCATACTAACTCGTTTAAATTATGGAAAGAAGGAATTACAGCCAGAGTTTTCAAACCACAGTTTCATGGAAGGGAACATTTAAATGTGAGCCGTTGGCTAAAAGCATTACAGGCAAACGACAAAGATGTTCATCTGGCATTTAATCTTGGAATGTTTGACTTGAGTGTGGAACAAAGAATAACAGAGCACTCATATATGGATGCATTGAACTTCGAAACAAAGCAAGAGATTGCTTTATTAAAACAGTCAATTTCAGAAGGACTTGATCTGTTCTACTCAATATTTGGTTATAGAAGTCAGTCATTTATCGCTCCGTCATTTATATGGCCTGCAGAAATTGAGGGGACTCTATATCAAAAGGATGTCAGATTTATGCAGAGCGCTCATTATCAGCTAGAACCGTTATCGGGGATAGATAATTTGTTTAAGAAAAGATTTCATTATACTGGCCAGCTAAGCAAAGGAGGATTAAAATTTATTGTAAGAAATGCATCTTTCGAGCCCTCGGAAAGACCTGATTATGACTGGACTGATGAAGTATTGGCAAAAGCAAAATCTGCATTCCTTTGGGGGAAACCATTGGTAATAAGCTCACATCGTGTTAATTATATAGGGTTTATTAATCCTTCGAATAGAGACAAAAATCTACCTAAGCTCAGTTTATTATTGAAAGCTTTATTGAAAAAATGGCAGGACATTGAATTTTTAAGCACGGATGAACTAGGCGCATTAATTACCTGAAGAGGATTATATAAAATAAATACAATTCAGTTTTCAAATAGAGAGAAAATATTTGTTCTAAAGAAATTATGTCGTCATTTGTAAGCATAAAAACTGTTTCTAATAGAATTGAAGACAGAAATATTGACTATCTCAAAGGAATGTATAACAATTTTTCTGGACTTTTGGAAGTCATTAATACACTTGTCAAAGAAGACTTGCCTAAACATTTGGTTTTTGGGAAGAGAGTCCTAATTAAACCCAATTGGGTAATGCACGATTGCAGAGATAGTGATAAGATATGTCTGAGGACACACGACAATTTTACACTGGCAACTCTTGAAGTTATTTTGCAGAAAAACCCAAAAAAGATAATAATTGGAGATGCACCCATACAAAGCTGCCATTGGGATCAATTGTTGTCTAAAGAGTTCCTGGCTAAAGTTGATATACTTAAAAAAAAATATGAAATTCCTATTGAAATAAGGGACTTCAGAAGAACAACATTTGACCCAAAGCAGAATAATCCTCAAAGAGAAATTAATCCAATTTCAGAGTATGTTATTTTTGATTTGGGGAAAGAAAGCTACCTGGAACCCATAAGTATCGATAAACTAAATTTATTCAGAGTTACTGATTATAGTCATGATCACCTTGCTGAATCGCACAGGCCAGGAGTACATAAGTACTGTATAACTAAAGAGCTTTTTGATTGTGATTTAATAATTTCACTCCCTAAAGTCAAAACTCATCAAAAAGCAGGCTTGACTAATGCTCTGAAAAATATAGTTGGTTTAAATGGAGATAAGGATTTTCTACCACACCACAGGTTTGGGGGGACTAAAAAAGGCGGTGATTGCTACCCGGGAAATAATATTCTTTTACATTGGGCAGAGTTGACCTTTGATATCGCAAACAGGAATCAAGGGAAGTTTGGTTATCATATTTTACGGAAATTCGCCTTTCGCCTTTGGAGATTATCATTCCCTTCTAAATATCAAAACCTGGGTGCAGCGTGGTATGGGAATGATACTACCTGGCGGATGGTAATGGATATTAACCTGATAGCTGAATATGGCCGCAAAGATGGTACATTGTCAAAAGAATCCCAAAGGGTTTTATTTAGTTTGAGTGATGGGATTATCGGAGGTCAGGGGAACGGTCCGCTAAGACCTGAACCACTTCCTCTTGGAATAATTTGTTTTTCAAATAGCAGTACGAATGCTGATATAGCTATGAGCTATTTGATGGGTTTTGATTATGACAAAATTCCTTTATTAAAAGCGGCGGATGAAAAAATAAAAGGAAATGTTATCAGGTTTAAAATGAATGATGAAGAGATTGAACTAAAGGCTTTGAACAATTATTCCATAAAAACAAATCCGCCTAAAGGTTGGATGAATTACTTGTAAATCCCCATGAAAATTGCAATTCATTATTCAAAGCATTCATTTTGTGAGCGTTGGATTTCCTATTGCAAAGAAAATCATATTAATTACAAGAAGGTCAATTGTTATTCGACGGATATTGTTCAGCAACTGACTGATTGCGATGCACTTATGTGGCATCATTTTCAGACAAATCCCAGAGCTGTACTTTTTGCCAGGCAACTTCTTTTTGCTCTGGAACAATCCGGGAAAACAGTATTTCCTGACTTTAATACAGGTTGGCATTTTGATGATAAACTTGGGCAAAAATATCTGTTGGAGGCAATTGGTGCTCCGTTGGTTCCAAGCTATGTATTTTATGATAAAAAGGAGGCATTAAGGTGGATCAAAAACACAAATTTTCCAAAAGTCCTCAAACTCAGAGGTGGTGCGGGTTCTTCTAATGTAAGACTTATCAAAAGTCCAGGTAAGGCAAATAAAGTTATAAGCAAAGCCTTTAGGAGAGGGTTTTCAAATTATAATGCCTGGTCAAATCTTAAAGAAATATTCAGGAAATTTCAGCTGGGAAATGCTACCGGGATGAGTTTAATAAAAGGAATTGCTCATATTTTTTATCCACCGAGGTTTTCTAAGATTATGGGCAGGGAGCAGGGATATGTTTATTTTCAGGATTTTATTCCGGGTAACGATTATGATATCAGAGTGGTCATTATTGATGACAAGGCTTTTGCCATAAAACGGCTGGTACGAAAGAACGATTTCAGGGCTTCAGGGAGTGGTCATATTCTTTATGACCAAGAACTTTTTGATGAAAAGACTATAAGACTGGCGTTTGAACTGGCTGATAAACTGAAAGGGCAATGTATTGCATTTGATTTTGTTTATGATGCTAATTTACCTAAATTATTGGAAATCAGCTATGGGTTTGTCCCGGAAGGATATGATCCATGTCCTGGTTACTGGGATAAATCAATGAAATGGATCGCTGGCAAGTTTGATCCATATGGGTGGATGGTCGAGATTGTCATGAGAGATGTTGTTGAATAAAAAGATATGCTTCATTGGCGGAGGTCTGAGAGACGGTGGCCAGGAACGGGCCCTTACAAGTCTGGCCAATTATTTTGCAGGTATGGGTCATCAGGTTTCACTCATAAACCTTTTTAAAACGGAACAGTTTTACAAGCTTGAAACCAGTATTGAGGTTATCTGGCCAAAAACAGAACGTACCAACCATCACAGACTTATTTACGCCATGCTGATATGGCGCTATTTACGCAGAACTCTCAAAAAATTAAAGCCGGATGTTACACTATGTTTTGGTGAGTGGTTCAATCCATTTGTGATATTATCCACGCGGTTTTTAAGAATCCCTCTATATGTTTGCGACCGCATGGGACCTGAAATTAATCTTGGTCTGGTTGTTGGTACTTCCAGGAAAGCGCTTTACAGATTTGCAACAGGCATAATTGTTCAAACAAATACAGCTGCCAGAATAGTTTCGGAAAAAACTGGAGCTAAAAACATCACAGTAATTCCAAATCCGGTAAACGTTATTTTCACAGAGGCTTCGGTTAAAAAAAAACAAATCGTCACTTTAGGTAGGTTATCTCAAGAAAAGGGTCATATAATACTGATTCGTGCCTTTGCCCTACTAGCACAAAAAGACTGGACGCTTCATATAATTGGTGATGGACCAGAAAGAAAAAGACTTGAAAAAGAAGCATTGGTTACTGGTATTGAGGATAGAGTCATTTTTTATGGTAGTTTAAAAAACTTTAATCAAATACTGGGTGAATCAGATATTTTTGTATTACCCTCCTTTTACGAGGGCTTCCCAAATGCTTTGATTGAGGCAATGTCTGTACCACTGGCATGTATCAGCAGCAATTGTATAGCGGGACCAAGTTATATAATTGAAGATGGCTCAAACGGGCTATTAGTTGAACCAGGTAATATAGAAGCTTTAACCTCGGCGTTGACACGACTAATTGAAAATCCTGACTTAAGAGAAAGATTGGCTTTAGAAGCTTATAAAGTTAGAGAAACTTTGGCTTTTGATAAAATTGCAAAACAATACTTAAACTTCATTTTTCACTAAAGTGAGTAGTTTTAGAAAAAATCTAAGTAATGTAATCGGATGGAGAACTCTTAAGAAAATTATTGTGATTGAATCAGATGATTGGGGAAGTATAAGAACAAGGAGTAAAATGGACTATTACTCAATGCTTTCCAAAGGATTGGAAGTTGACCGGTCCAATTTTACAGCTAACGATTGTCTGGAATCAAATATTGAACTGGAAAACCTGTATGATCTTCTCAGCAAACATAAAGATTCAACAGGAAGACCAGCTGTTATTACTCCCATGTGTATTATGGCAAATCCGGATTTTGAAAAAATACAGGAATCCGGGTTTACGGAATACCACTATGAAGCATTTATTGATACCTGTAAAAGATATCCCGATCATAATAAAGTTAAGGAACTATGGCGAAAAGGAATTGATGAACGGTTGTTTGTTCCGGCCTTTCACGGGAGAGAACATCTGAACGTTTCCCGATGGTTAAAAGCATTACAAAATGGGAATGAAGGATTATTGACAGCCTTCAAACACCAATCGTTTGGTGTTGAATGGTATAAAGGCAAAAGAATTCCTGAATATTTGGGGGCATTTCACCCGGATCATTCATCAGATATACCTATACTTGAAAAAATAATTGAAAGCGGAGCTGAATTATTCCGGAACACCTGTGGATACAGACCAGCACATTTTATTTCCCCTAACAGAGAATCAACTAAAGCATTAGATAGCACATTGTATAAAGTAGGGATTAAATATTTGACAATGTCTAAATTGCGACAATATCCTTTAGGTGAGGAAAAATACAAATGGGAATTCAATTGGTTGGGAAAACAAAATGAGCTCGGACAAATCATTTTAACCAGAAATTGCGGATTTGAACCATCTGATTCGCTTCATAATGACTGGGTTGATGTTTGTTTAAATGAAATTGAAAATTCATTCAAATGGCATAAACCGGCAATTATTAGTTCCCATCGGGTCAATTATATTGGTTCTATTAATACGGAAAATGCAAAACACGGACTCAAAGAATTGAGTCACTTGTTATCACATATAATAAAAAGATGGTCCAATGTTGAATTTATGACATCTACAGAATTAGGAGATTTGATCTCGTTTTCACGAAAGCACCAGAATAGTAATGCCGAAGCTTCTTCAAATTAATTCCGTTTTAAATACTGGCTCTACAGGCCGTGTTGTTGAACAGATAGGTCAATTCGTTTTGTCAAAAGGATGGGAAAGTTATGTTGCTTATGGCAGGATAAGTAATGTTAGTGCTTCCCGGTCAATAAGAATTGGAGGTAAAATTGATATTGCTATACATGGTGTTAAATCAAGGCTTTTCGATAAGCATGGTTTGGGATCTGTCAGCGCAACCAAATCATTTCTGGGAGAAATTCAAAAAATCAATCCTGATATTATTCATTTGCATAATATTCATGGATATTATATCAATTACTCAATATTATTTGCACATTTAGCACATGCAAATATTCCAGTTGTATGGACCTTTCATGATTGCTGGCCTTTGACAGGACATTGTTCATATTTTTCAGATATTGAGTGCATCAAATGGAAAGTTGAATGTCATATTTGTCCTAAAAAGAAATACTATCCAACTTCATTATTTATCGACAATTCTTGCAACAATTATAAATTAAAGAGACATTTTTTTACTTCATTAAGCAATATGACGATTGTTTCTGTCTCCCAATGGCTTGGAGGAATTATAAAAGAATCTTATCTATCGGAATTCCCCATACATGTTATAAATAATGGAATTGATTTGAAAACCTTTTCGCCGAAAACTGGACATTTGGAATTAAAAAAAAAATATGGAATAGCTGGAAGAGATATATTATTAGGAGTAGCTACAGTTTGGGACGCACGCAAAGGTTTGGAAGATTATTACAGTTTGAGTAAAATCCTGCCGGATAAATATACTATTGTCCTTGTGGGTTTATCTGAAAAACAGAAAAAACACTTACCTCCCAATATAATTGGAATTAAAAGAATAGAAGTTGTTAAAGACCTTGCAGAAATTTACTCTGTTGCAGATATTGTTCTTAATCTGTCATACCAGGAAACTTTTGGCATGACCACTGTTGAAGGATTTGCCTGTGGAACACCGGGAATTGTATATAATTGCACTGCAAGTCCAGAGTTAATAACAAAGGGAACAGGAATTATTGTCGATGCGGGAAACATTGAACAATTGGTTGGAGCAATAGAAATTATTCGATCAAATGGGAAAGAATATTATTCTGAAAATTGCAGAAAACGGGCAGAGAGGTTTTATGACAAGCAAAAAAGATACAATGAGTATTTTCAGCTTTATGAGGCAATATTAAAGAAGTAATTATATAGCTTTCATATTATGGGAAGACATGAATAATATTATTTTCTCGTTGAATAAAAAAGTTCTGTTCTTCAGAAGTTGAAGGAATCGTTTAGGCAATTACATTTGTCGAAATGTGATGAATATTCTGTTTTTAACTTTGTCTCAAATTATCAGCGATATTTCCCAACGAGGAATTTATCCTGATTTGTTACGAAAATTTGCGGGAGAAGGTCATAGTGTATTTATTGTATGTCCTTTTGAACGAAGGTTAAAAAAAGAAACTTGTCTGTCTAAAAATGGTAATGTTCACACTTTAGGAGTAAAGACCCTGAATATCACAAAATCTGATATCATTGAAAAAGGTATCGGGACGATTCTTATTGAATATCAATACCGGAAAGCATTAAGAAAATATCTTTCTGATATTCAATTTGATTTGGTTATGTATTCTACACCTCCGATCACTTTCAATAAAGTGATTCGCTCCTTAAAAAAGAAAACTGGCTCGAAATCATATTTGTTACTGAAAGACATATTTCCTCAGAATGCAGTGGATATGGGGATGCTATCCATCCATAGTCCATTGTATTGGTTTTTTAGGAAAAAAGAAAAAACGCTTTATTTACTATCCGATCATATAGGATGCATGTCGCAGGCTAATGTTGATTATATTCTGGAGCACAATTTCTTTGTTCCAAAAGAACGTGTCGAAGTTTGTCCAAATGCCATCGAAATTCAACAATCTGATAAATTCACCGATAAAAAAATTATCCTTTCAAAATATGGAATTTCAACGAAAGCAACAATCTTTGCCTGTGTAGGTAACGTTGGTAAACCTCAGGGAATAGACTTTTTAATAGAAGTTTTAAACTCAAACAAGAACCGGACAGATGCATATTTTTTAATCATTGGCGAAGGAACAGAATATAATAAACTTAACAATTGGCTTAATAAAGTTAAACCCAACAATGCGAAACTTATATCAAATCTTCCAAAAAAAGAATGTGATGTTTTGATAGCTGCAAGCGATATTGGACTTATTTTCCTTGATCATCGGTTTACAGTACCAAATTATCCTTCAAGGTTGTTAACATATCTGGAGAATAAAATGCCTGTTTTGATGGCAACCGATACCTGTAGTGACATAGGAAAGATTGCTGAAGAAAACGGATATGGAATTTGGGTGGAAAGCAATGATTTGGAAAAATTCGATAGTAAATTGAATTATCTGATTTCAAATAAAGAATTATTTATGACCATGGGTGAAAAGGGTTATCAATATCTGATTGATAATTTTACCGTAGAAACATCTTATAAAATTATAATGTCGCATTTTAAGTAATAAGTGTATAAACATTTCATTAAAAGATTATTCGATTTTTGTATTTCATTAATAACCATTATTTTACTAAGCCCATTATTATTAGTGATAACTATCTGGCTGCATTGTGTAAATAAAGGAACAGGTGCCTTTTTTATCCAGGAACGTCCGGGTAAAAATGATAGAATTTTCAAACTGATAAAGTTTAAAACAATGACTGATAAGAAGGATGCTGAAGGAAAATTATTACCCGATGCACAACGATTGACAAAAGTTGGCCGCTTTGTTCGTTCAACCTCAATTGATGAATTGCCTCAGCTTATTAATGTTTTGAAAGGGGAAATGGCTTTGATTGGACCAAGGCCTCTGCTAATTAAATATCTTCCTTTGTATTCAAAAGAGCAGGCTCGTCGTCATGAAGTCAGACCTGGTATTTCAGGGTGGGCACAATGTCATGGCAGAAACTCAATAAGCTGGAAGGAGAAATTTGAATTGGATGTATGGTATGTTGATCATGTGACATTATTCACAGATATAAAAATCATCTTTTTAAGCATTAAAAACGTACTTCAGAGGAAAAACATAAATTCTGCAACATCAGCAACAATGGAAGCATTTACAGGTAATAACTGATAGGACACATGGAAGATATTGCCATATATGGTGCAGGCGGTTTTGGGAAAGAGGTTGCATGCATAATAAATAAAATAAATGAAAAGAACACAGTGTGGAATATCATTGGTTTCTTCGATGATGGAGTAGAAAAAGGGAAAGGAATATCACATTTTGGACCAGTTTTGGGTGACTTTAACGTCCTGAATATGTGGACAAAACCTTTAAATATTGTATTTGCCATTGCTGATCCCCAAAAAATCAAATCCCTGTTTGAAAAAATCAATAATCCTCATATTGAGTTTCCTAACCTCATCCATCCTGATTCAGCTCTGTCTGATCCGGAAACATTTAGGATCGGTAAGGGTAATGTAATAACCCGGGGATGCACTTTCTCATGTGACGTGACAATCGGAGATTTTAATCAGTTCAACAGTATTTCAGCTTTGGCGCATGATGTTGTTGTCGGATCATTTAATGTTTTCATGCCTCTTGTTAGGGTTTCAGGAGAGGTTTCAGTGGGAAATTGTAATTTTTTTGGCATTGGAACAATTATCCTACAACAAATAAATATCGGTAACAATACCCGGATAGGGGCTGGCAGTATAGTTATTACAAAAACAAAAGATGGATTTTTATATATGGGGAATCCCGCAAAAAGAATGGATTTTTAATCAACACAACATATGCCATTATTTCAGTTTAAAAACATTAAAATTGCAGGCATGGCTTGTGCCGTACCTAAAAATATTGTTCGCACCGAAAATTACAAAGATCTGTTTGGTGAAGAAGAGGTGAACAAATTCATGCTGATGACTGGAGTCACCGAAACCAGACGCACATCAAAACATCAGACAGCATCTGACTTGGGCTATACTGCAGCAAACACGTTACTGGATTACAAAAATGTTAATCATAATGAAATTGGCGCCATAATTTTTGGCACACACAGCCCTGATTACAGGAGGCCGGCTTCAGCATTTGTACTGCATAAAAGACTTGGCTTGTCAACGGAAACTGCTGTTTTTGACATCAGTCTGGGCTGTTCATCAATGGTTTACGGATTGCAGGTTGTTGCTTCAATGATGGATTGTTCGGATATAAAAAAGGCATTGTTGATTGTCGGAGATACAGCCAGTAAATCGGTATACCCGAAAGACAGAGCTTCAGTAATGCTGGTAGGAGATGCAGGTGTTGCAGTTTTGCTTGAAAAAACAGATGAATGTCAACCGATCATTTCTTTAGTTCGTTCTGACGGGAATGGATATCGTTATTTGATAGTTCCTGGTGGTGCATACAGGAACCTGGATGCCAGTCATGAAGTGAATGTGTGTGCCGATGGTAACGAACGTACATTGCACAACTCCTTCATGCAGGGAACATCAGTTTTTACGTTTACCATTTCCGATGTTCCCAGAGCAATTAAGGATTTTTGGAATCTGACAAACACAACGGTTGATGATTACGACTGTTACGCATTTCATCAGGCCAATCTTTACATATTAAAACAAATAGCCAAAAAATTGAAAATCCCTACAGAAAAAATGCCATTAACTCTGAATAAGTATGGGAACACATCAGGAGCTTCACAGATAATAGCACTTTGCAATGCTTTCGGGGGTGTTTTAGGGAGAGAATTGAAAACTTTGTTTTGTGGGTTTGGAGTTGGATTGTCCTGGGGAGTTTCTTCAGCCATTATAAACACTTCAGATATTTATCCGATCATTGAAGACGATTCTATTTTTAGCGAAGGTATTATCAATTCACCCTTAGATGTCTGATATATATTATTTGCATCCAGAAAAAATCTATTTTAAAATATTATATAGGTTTAAGTGACTATTAATATTCTGTCTTTTAATTTGTTGTCAAAAAGGATATTATATGATTTTCAAAGACATATTGATCCTTCACAGAAATTGTAACTTTTCGTATTATGTTTAAATTGGAAATAGTATCTTCTATATTAAAAAAAGCAGGTCTCTTACCAATGGCCAAAAAGCTTTATAAAAGCTTAAATTATGTAACCAAAATTACGGTGAATGGGAAGGTTTTTAGAACCCTTAAATTGTATGGAACCTTGTGCAAAATCTCTGAACCTTGGTTAGGGGAAATACTCAAACTGATTTTTAAAATGAAGCCGGGAACATTTATTGACATAGGTATGAATATAGGTCAAACTCTGCTTGAGGTAAAAAGTATTGATCCTGATCGGCATTATGTTGGTTTTGAGCCTAATCCAAGTTGCAACATGTATGTAGAGGAATTGGTTAGAATTAATAAGTTAAAAAAATGTACACTCGTTCCTGTTGGACTATACACGGAAGACGCACTTTTAAATTTAGATCTTTATTATGATGACCTTACTAACAGTGGTGGCTCAATAATTCCGGACTATTGGAAATTCAATAATACTTATCATATTTATCGCAGTATTTATGTCCCAGTTTTTACTTTCAAAACTATTTCAAGATCAATAGGTGTTCGTGAGTTTGATATCCTAAAAATAGATGTGGAAGGGGCTGAGTTTGGAGTGTTGACCACTCTTTCAGATGAAATCGCAAAAAG
>Ga0208980_10000286_pt1 | contig 27445 bp, 17 predicted proteins | sample WetSurMetagenome_3_FD_187993 | JGI IMG/M metagenome (GOLD analysis project Ga0208980, IMG submission 187993) | Wetland microbial communities from Twitchell Island in the Sacramento Delta, sample from surface sediment Aug2011 Site A1 Bulk (version 2) | ecosystem: Environmental > Aquatic > Marine... | reverse complement strand
CCGTGAACCGGAAAATGTAAATGGCTTTGTCAGCATTTCACCGCCGCTGTAAGGAGCAGAAAGGGATGAAAAACCGTCCAGGCGCATGGTGTAACGGTGAAGATGAGCAGTTGGCTGGGCATAATCCTGATTCACATAGACAGACATCTCGTCAGGGCCGGTCTGAACCACATTGAGAGCGGGATAGTTGGACCGTGATACCCAGTTATCCATCCCTATACCCGGTCTTATGAAAGCTTCCATGAAGGTCCTGTCATAAGCATTTCCTCCTCTCGATGTCATGAAAAAAGCATCCGAGCAATCCCTGAAATAGCCAGGATCGACATTAAGATCCTTCGCCTGCTTCTCAGTAAGCACCTGTTTCCCTGGCATAAACCGGCCCCCGATTGCGACATATATTTGCGGAGCCCTGAAATATGGACTGGTCTGCTGGGTATAGAGATGTTCCATCGGTGTATTTCCAAAAGTCATGGCTACAGGGTCGGACCAGTTAATAAAATCAGCGGATGTTGCCCGGCTGACTGTCCTGAAGCCATTGTACCCACCTTCCGACCAGGTCCGGAAATAACAGACATAGCATTTCTCGCTTTCCGACCAGAAGGCCACGTTTTGTGAATCGAACGCCCCTTTCTTCAGAATACCCTCCTTCAGCTTTTTCCATTTTAAGCCATCCGGTGAAACGTATGCTGTCAGTCCTGTTGCCTCGGTGCCTGCAACGGCTTTATACTTCTGATCAGGAGCCACTCCCGGTCGTGTGTCGATGAATGGGCAGAAATTATGACTTGATGGTGCAGCCCCTGCAAGAATGACGTTGTTTTTCCTGCTCCCTCCGATTTCGAACAATCCCAGTTCCGGCTTTGTCCAGTGAATACCGTCAATGGATTCTGCCACACAGGTTGTTTCAGCATCGGAGCCGTCTTTTCCGTCTACCGGCAGTCCACGGTAATAAGCTCTCAGCAATTTACCGTCTCTGACAATAGTGCAATACGCTGAAAAGATCCCTTCCCATGGCTTGTCAAAGCTGAAAACAGGTCCTGCATCCACCGGAGACTGCTTAACAAGACTGGCTCCGTCAAGCCTGTCAATCAGGTAATAATCGGCGAATATCTCCCTCCTGTCATGCAGGCTGATAATATCTTTTTCTGATGAACCGATAGCGGCATCAGCTCCTGCGGATACTTTAGAGGGGCTGATATTTGCTGGAAAATGATTCTCAAAGAATTTCTTTTCATCACTGTCGTACATTGCCACCCTCACCGTCCCCCATGTTTCCTGATCGCCGGTGGCATAAAAGAGATAAGTCCTGTCTCCGTATTCCAGTACATCAACATCAGAGTTGTTTATCCCCTCTCCTTCCTCAGCTTCCAGTATCGGATTATAGGGACTGAATTCCCAGATTGCAAGATCTTTTGAGCGGGCCATATATGATATCCAGCCTGGATGCCCCTCAACAGCCGCATGGAGATATATTACGTAATAATAAGGTTTGTGGTACCTTATGACGGGACAGGCGGAGTATTCATGGTTCTGCCCGGTGAAGGTCACATTCCTTATCTTCTCCCATACGTTCAGATCTGCCGACCTTGCGAATTTGAAACAGAACTGAACCGGCTTATCGGATTCGTATGCCATCAGGAATCCTTTCTCATCCTTGCACACTGAAGAGTTGAAAAGGTGTTCATCACCTTCCGGTAATATTACTTTTTGTGTTTTCCAGTTATTCAGATCTGTGGTAACCATCCTGTCGATTCCATTGGATCTCATCACCCTCCCGAAGTCAGAAAATTCAAGTGAGAAAACATTGAGTTCAGTGCCTTTCACAATTGCCGAAACAAAAGAATGACCATTTCCGAAACGGGCTATTTCAAGACCGGTCTTCAAATCATCAATGTACAGGTAGGCGTCCTTCCCTTTTGCATCTGCTCCTCCGGGACGGTAATTGGATACCAGCAACAATCTGGAATCAAATATCACCGGAGTATTCTCCATCGGCGTCCTTCCAGCCTGGGAAAAAGCAAAAGGCAGTTTAATCAGTCGCGGCCGTTCTGGAAGCTGTTGTGCATACAAATTAGCGGGCAGGCTTAGCATAACGATAAAAAAGATAGCAGGGAGTTTTATCATTTTCATTTTTATGAGTATGGTCATTATTATTTATATCCTATCCGTACCAGCATGCTGTCAAAATCAGCCGGCAGTTTTGCCATTGGAACGCCGGTGTTTGTGGCTCCGAATCTGATTATATTTGTCAGAAGCCTGTCGGCAGCAGGATCCTTTCCCAGATTTTCAGTAATATGCAAAGTATTGACAATAAAGCTTCCTGCTCCAAAATTCCAGATACCTATATGAATCCCCGAGCAATAGTTGTGGCTGATCCTGGTGGCTCCGCATATTGTTTCTGAAGGATAGTCGAGCGGTGAAGATACCTCATCGTATGTATAGATTGATTTGGCGACAACTGTATACTCCTGAGAAAGGGCCTCCTGCGAAATAAGGTTTCTGTACCAGAGATAATCCATCATGCCTCCTGACGGCATTCCGTCAAAGAGCGGATGTTTCTTTACCCATCTGTCGGCCCGGTAGTAGCCGGCAACAGCATCCATCGGTTCAACGGAGCCTTTTCTGGCAAGCGGCAGCCAGCGGGTGGTGTTTTTACCGCTCTTAAAGGTGGATGGAGAAAGGAAAATCACAACACATCCTCTGGCGATCTTCCCGGCTATATCTATCATTGTCAGGCTGTCGGGTTCACTTCCTGCAATCAGGATCAGGTGGCTGTACTTTTCGTTTTTCTTATCATATGGAATCATCCTTATTTGATGATCTTTCAGCCATGAACCCAAAATGGAATCTTTGCCGTAAACCACTACCTCCTGAGGCATTGAAGGCAGTTTCTTATCCGTAACATAGAATAAAGTCCTTCCTCCTTCCGCAGCAGCTCCGCTATCTAATTCAGCATGAAAAAAATATTTTCCTTCCGGACCTGGCACATCGATCTCCTCATCTAAAATCTCGGTGGCAAACGGAGGTTCTGTGCCGCTTTTTACTCCGGGAATTGTCACGTACATCTTCCTTTCATAAATATCCTTCATATGGGGATCGACTACCCGGATTGTCGCCGGATATTTCCCGGCAGCAAGCAGATCAAGATTGGAAAAAGAGACTTTCAGCCGTATTTTATTACCGCTGTATATGCTCTGAGGCTCTGTTCTGAGGCACCATCTTACCGATGCATTTGACAACAGAACAGGAGCTATCAGCTCAGGCTTTATTCTGCGGAAATTGGTTGCAACACTTTCACCTGCCACAGCATCCGCCACCCCATTGGTCGGTGTGTAAGACACAACATATGGATTTGAGCGTATCGCCGATTCGGCAATCTCCCTTATTGAAGCCGCAGTTTTATACGCATCCATTATATAATCCCCGGAGTTTACCCAGCATTCTCCCATTTCAAAGCGCTGCCAGTCCCGAAGAAATTTATCATACTGCCGCCTGAAATAAAGTGCATCATCAGAAGTGCCCTTGCCCAATTGTTCATAATCGGCCAGTTCAGCCGGAAGATCGATTGGGAAACAGAGGCCTGTCTCGCTTATGTAGCATTTCTGACCAGAGCTGTTAAGTTTTCCCGAAAGCAGATCCAGTGTCTCCATGCTGTAGGGCATCCAAACATATGGGTGCCAGTCTTTCAATTCGTCCTCCCTTACATCCCAGGTCAGCGAACCCGGGTTGCTCATGCTTCCGATCTCTTTCCGTCCGTCGAATCTGCCGCTGTTAAGCACAAACAGTCTGGATGGATCGAGCTGTCTGAGGGCAGGCAGGATACTTACTGCCTTTCTGAATATTATGCCATCTGAATTCTCATTCAGGACTCCCCACATAACAAGACAGGGATGATTACGGTCGCGTACTATAACTTCGCTTACTGAACTTACAAACCTCTTCATCAGAAGTTCGTTGTTATTTTCAGGCTTTTTAAAGTCATAACCGCCATAATCGCCTATCTGCCAGCATCCGAAGTGCTCCTGCTGAACGAGCATGCCCAGCTCATCATAAATATCAAGCACCCTTGAATTCGGACATCCAAAAGGAATTCTTACAAAATTGAATCCGAGCGCTTTCATGTTCACTACATCTCTTCTCAGCATATCTTCTGTAAGAGGTACTGTGTAGCCAACCGGGAAATGAGTACTGAAATTTGTCCCTTTAAGGAAAATCCTCTTCCCATTCAGCCGGAAATAGCCATTCTCAAAATGAAAATCCCGAAAGCCGATCCTGACAGAGCTTTCATCAACGCATGAGAGTGACTGTACAAATACTTCAAGCCGGTAAAGCACCGGCTCCTCAGGACTCCATAGCTTATGGTCATGCACCAACAGATCTATATCGAAGTTATTGCGGCCTGGCTTGAAAACGGATCCGGATTCTTCTGTCACAATTCTCAGGCCTGTCAGTGCATTCGTTATCCTGAATGAAAGATGCGAATCAGCCTCTGTCTGCTGATTATTCAGTATTTCAACATGCAAGCTGACCCTGCCTGTTTTCCATTCCGGTACTGCGAATAAATTACTGATCCTCACAGGCGGGACCAAAAGCAGTTCCACATCTCCGACAATTCCTCCTGAATTATAAGCAGCATTGCCAGTGAAGGGATATTGCTTTGCGCCTGAAGGAGTACTTTTCAGTGCTATCCCGTCGATTGGTTCATAGGTGGGATTGAGAACTCTGACCACCAGAGTATTTCTGGCAGTAGTGCTTATCATATTCGTAATATCAAGCTCAAACGGGGTTTCGCTTCCTTCATGACCACCAGCGTGCTTTCCGTTTATCCACACATCGCAGAGGTAGTCGACAGCCCTGAATAGCAAAACGAACCGCCCGTCCTTATGTGGATTGACAGGAGCTTCAAACTCTCTCCAGTACCAGGCCACCCCGTGATAATTGTGAAAAATATCCTGAATAACCCATGGCACTGGTGTCTCTCTGCCTTCAGAAACTGGAGGAGATTTAAACCACTCTTTCCTGAGTCCCTGATTGCTGCTGTCAGTTGAAATTTTCCAGTCGGTTCCATTGAGTGAGATTATCCTGGAAAATGTTCTGCCCTGAGCTTTTAAATCAGAGCTTTCCGAAAAGGGAAAGATGCATGCAAAGCTTAATAAGAGTGCCGAAATGCATTTTTTGCTTATCATTTTGCTGAAATGAAATTTGAATTATTGTCAAAGTCTAAGTTAATGAATGAATTAATACTCTCAAAAAAATAAGTTTGGCCGGATGAAAAATGTGGTTAAATTTGTTAGGTACAGTTAAATAAATCTCACTACAGTACCCATCCTTAACTTTAATTACAAATACTTAAAAAGATGAATATGAGATCCGGTATTTATCAAACGGCGATGAAGTTCCTCATCTGCGGAATTATTTTGACCTGTTCAGAAATATTGATGGCAGTTGAAAGGCCATTGATTTTCCCGATTCCTCAACAGCTTACCCTTACGCAGGAGACCTTCGCATTAGATGAAACTGTTTCCATTCTGGTGCCTGAAAGTGCCAGCGAGGCTGATATTAACCTTGCCAAGGGGCTTGTAAGGGAGTTGAGCGATAAATATGGCATTGCAATTAAAATCAAAGCTTGTGCGGAGATTCCCAAAACGGGTAAATATGTCATTATGGGTACCCTGAGTAATATACTAATCAGAAAGTATTGCATTGACAACAAGCTTGAGCTGACGAACAGCAAACCCGGACCGGAAGGTTATCTTCTGCATGTGGGTACCAGTAATGTTGTGGTTGCAGGCTGGGACGATCCTGGAGCCTTTTTTGGATTTCAGTCGTTGCGCCAGCTTCTTATTGACGGAAGAGGTAAGAGAATACAGGGAGTAGAGGTTACAGACTGGCCGAATATGCCTTTCAGGGCTATAAGGCTCTATGTTCCCGGACCTGAGAATATTGCATTTTTCAAACGGTTCATGAGAGATTTCATGGCTCTTTACAAGTATAACAAGGTAATTATTGAGCTCAACTGCATGAGGCTCGACAGGCATCCCGAGGTAAATGCAGGATGGATAGAATTTTCGAAGGAGCTTAAGTACAGTCGATCCAATTCGACACTTGGGGTGCATGGTGAAGAAAAGAATTCAAGCCATTACGATGCCGGCGACGGATATATAATTGAGAAGAATGATGTAAGGGATATCGTGGCTTTCGCTAACCAGAACTTCCTTGAAGTGATTCCGGAGATTCCATCACTTACCCATGGCTACTACCTTCTGACAAGGCATCCTGAACTGGCTGAATATCCCGGAGATAAATGGCCGGATACATATTGCCCTTCCAACCCGGCATCCTACGACCTGATGTATGATGTGTACGACGAATATGTTGACGTTATTCACCCTGAGATGGTGCATATAGGCCATGATGAATGGTGGGGGGCTCCAATGGGAGTATGCCCCCGCTGCAAGGACAAGGATTATTCAAAGCTGTTTGCACAGGATGTAAACAGGATCCACAGCTATTTTTCCAGGAAGGGGATAAAAATAGCAATGTGGGGCGATTATCTTCTGGAGAGTGTAAGGGACACACTTGTTCAGGACAGGGTTTCCTCAACGGGAATGAAATATCAGACTCCGGGGGCTGTCAGACCTGAAATTGTAAAGGAATCAATCCCAAAAGATATACTGATCTTCAACTGGTTCTGGGATAGTCCTGAGAAGGAGATGGAACTTTATAAATTTGGCTTCACACAGATATATGGAAACTTTACACCGGCAATCAGCAACTGGGATGAGAGAATAAAGAAAGTCAGCATTACAGGCGGAGCTCCATCAGCATGGGCATCGACAAATGAATTCAACTTCGGGAAAGACCTGGTTCTCGATTTCCTTGGCTGTTCCAACCTGTTATGGTCGACACATACACTGAACCAGGCAGATCTTGGCGAAATTGTCAGGGATATAGTTCCGGTCGTAAGATCAGGATTCAGGGGAGAAAGGATCCCTAGCGAGGATGGAGATCCGGTAGTGGCTGTTGATATATCAAAAAACCTTAATCTCCCTGCCGATACAAAAGTCTTCGGCGTTAAGCTTTCAGGACTCCGGGCTGGAGAAGTTCGTCTCGGAACTAAAATATTTAAGCTTCCGGAAACCGGTAATCGTCTGCTCGCTGCCGGTTCCTATGGCAAGGATAAGAATCCTTTGCCGAATGCCGTAAAAGGAATAAAAATAAATGAAGATGTAACCAGCCTGATATTTCTTCATGCCTGTGCCTTACCCTCTGCAAATCAGAAAGCATATTTCAATATCCCCAACTTCTTTGATTCGGCCGACCTTTTGGGCTGGTATGAAATAGTTTATGAGGATGGGTTTAAGGAAATAGTCCCTATACAGTACGGTGTAAATATTCTTGAGTGGAACCCCGGCGGTGAGAAAAGCCTCGACAAAAGAGAGGGAGACACCGGATCACCTCAGAGTGCCTATTGCTACGAAGCAGATGCGGTGGCCTGCTCAAGTGATATGAAAACCAAACCTGTCACTTTTTATGCATTTGAATGGGTGAATAAGCGCTTTGGTAAAAAGGTCAGTGAGGTCAATTTATACGGATCTGTCAACTATCAGGCTCAGGAGCAGGATTATGGGAAAGTTGTCTCATCTCCTATGGCCAGCAATGCCATTTTGGTGGCAGGAATAAGCAAAGTTGTAAAGAGGATTCCATTCACCCCCAAATAACAGATTTTACAAAAGAGACTATCCGGCATTTGTATTTAAGTATCACAATTTTATATAATAGTATTAGTCAGAAAGAAAATGACAGTCTACTTTTATTACAGTCATTTTATTAATAAGAAAAACCCGGCAAATATGAAAAGGAAGCTGATCTTTTATGTGTTGCTGCTTATTCTGACCCCCTGCAGGCTGGTCAATAGTCAGGTTGTTTTTGAACCACCGAAAAAGAAGCTCATTGATTTCGGGTGGCATTCGCCCTTTGTAAGGGAGTATAAACAGAATATGAAGCTTTATGAAAAGGCACCTTTCGATGGTCTTACCCTGAAGTTGTCGAAGGAAGCCGGGAACGGAAATGTTTTCATGGTCAATGACTGGTCAGGGATTACTGCTGAAGTCAAAGAGACGGAGAAGAAGCTTGTCCTTTCACTTGCAAAAAGTACAGTACTCACAGATAACTTCATTGTATTCTACGGGGCATCGCAGATGGACTGGTTTTCTGATAAGGACTGGGCACTTGCGGAAGATCACATCAGGTTTGTAGCGCAACTGGCAAAAGCAGCAAACTGCAAGGGTGTCCTCTGGGATCCGGAACCCTACAAGCCAGGTAAGAATCCATGGAGATACAAGGAACAGGACAAGGCTTCCCAATATAACCTGGAACAATATTACGCACAGCTTAGAAAACGGGGAGCGCAGTTTGTAAAAGCTCTCCAGGAGGAATTTCCCGGAATTATCATCTTCTCTCTCAGGGAGCTGTCTGACTGGCAGAAAGGCTCCCCCTTCTCCGGCGGGCTTTTGCCTGTAACAGACAAGGAAAAGACAATCAGGGAGCTTGAAGATGCCTGGTGGGGCCTTCATCCTGCCTTTTATGCGGGAATCCTTGAAGGTATCGGACCAGGAACAGAACTGATAGATGCCAATGAAGAAGCCTATTATTACACTTCAGGTCTAGAGTATTATATGATACGCACTACCCTTGCCGATGATGCAAAGGCGTTTGTTCCTCCTGAACTATGGGTGAAGCATTACTCTGTTTTCAGGATCGGCCATGCCATATCTGCTGATTATATTGCAGGCAACTGGCTGGGAATGTCACCATTTCCTTACAGGCTGACCGCACAGGGTCTTATGATGACCCCTGATGAAAGGGCAAAATGGTTTGAGCACAATGCCTATTATTCGCTCCGCACATCGGATAAATATGCATGGCTCTATACCGAAGATATGAACTGGTGGAAAGACGAGAAGGTTCCGGAGGGATTCCGGGAATCACTGATCAGGGCAAAATCGAAAGTAGATGCTGGTCAGCCGCTTGGATTTGAGATCGGAGACCTTATTCAGTCTGCTCAGAAAAAGGCTGAAGAAGCCTATAAAAACAAAAAGTGAATCATTAAACGATAACTGATAATTAACCACTAAGAACTAAACAATGAAATACTTTTATCTTGTAATGATCAGCCTGGTCATTCTTCCTGGTTGTGTAAAAAGTCAGAAACCAACCCTGCGACAGGGTAATTTTTATACTGAGGCACAGGGAGCTGCAGAACTTAAGAAGCTGGAGTCGATGTACAGCAACAGGGAGCAGTGGGAAGCCCGGAAAAAGATGCTGAAGGAAAACATCCTTAAAGGCATGAACCTGTTTCCCCTTCCTGCCCGTACTCCTCTGAATGCTGTTCTTGGCCCCAAACGGATCCATGATGGCTACAGCGTTCAGAATGTATATTTTGAAAGCATTCCGGGATTCTATCTGTGCGGAAACCTTTACAGACCGCTTAATGATTCGGTAAAATATCCCGGCATCCTTTGTCCACACGGGCATTTCGATGGCGATAGCCTCGGAGACTGGGGACGCTTCAGGCCTGATCAGCAGAAGCGATGTGCCACATTTGCACGGATGGGTGCAGTTGTCTTCAGTTACAGCATGTTCGGATGGGCAGGAGAATCACTCAAACAGCTCGATCCATCGTCCGTTATCGAAAAGCCTGTCAGGGATAGCGTAAGTAAATATCACGGCATTCCTCTGGCTCTTAAAATGCAGACATGGAACAGTATGAGAATCCTTGATTTTCTGGAAACTTTACCCGATGTCGATATGTCAAAAATAGCTGTGACAGGCGCTTCGGGCGGTGGCACCCAGACCTTTCTGCTTGCCGCGATTGACGACAGGGTAAGCGTAAGCGTTCCGGTTGTAATGGTGGCATGTCACTTCTTTGGAGGCTGCAACTGTGAAAGCGGCCTGCCGATTCACCAGAGCGCCGGCCATTTTACCAATAACGCTGAGATAGCTGCCATGGCTGCTCCGAAACCCATGCTGATGGTATCTGATGGTTCTGACTGGACCAAAAACGAGCCTACAGTGGAACTCCCATTCATTAAAAGGACATATTCATTTTACAATGCAGAAGGGAATGTTGAAAACGCTCACTTCCCCGACGGAGTGCATGATTATGGCTACGCCAAGAGAATACCCGTCTATAAATTCATGGCAAAGCATCTCGGACTAAACCTGCAGGCTGTCAGTGATCCTGACGGAACTGTTAATGAGAGCAAGAGTGATATTGAAAATGCTGTCAGCCTTCTCTCATTTACGAGCCAGAATCCGCATCCTGCAAATGCCCTGATCGGAGCTGCTGCAATAGATGAGGCTTTGATAAAATTGCAGAAATAAGCCAACATTTCGGCACTATTAACCTGAAATACCCTGAAATGAAAAATTTTCAATTGATTTTCAGCATTATCCTGACTGTTTTCTCAGTCTCGATAATGAACGGACAGGATCCTGGTCTCCTGCCTGCTGCAAGGAAGGCAACCTGGGGAAAAGAAAAATTTCATCTCGAGGGAGCCAAAATCATTGTATCTGCTGACCTGCTGGAAAGAGAGCAAACCTCAATTTCAAATTTTATCAGACATGTGAAAGAGATAGCAGGAGTCACACTTAATACATCATATGCTGAAGATCCCGGAGAACAGTTGATCGTTTTGAGCTGTGAGCAGGCCGGAGAAGCCTTGCCTGTTCCCGGTGAAAAAACAGGTCCGGATTCAAGGGAATCATACCATATCAAAGTATCAGGAAAGAGAGTTTCAGTAAGTGCAAAATCCGATGCCGGCATTTTTTACGCCCTCCAGACGCTGGGGCAGATGTTGTCGGGTGTAAAGGCAGAAAGCTATATCCCTGAAGCTGAAATTGAAGATTATCCTGAGCTGGCTTACCGCGGAGTGATGATGGATTTATCCCATGGCGGATTACTTACTGAACAGGAGATAATGAATCAGATCGATTTCCTGGCGCGATGGAAAATGAATCAGTACTATTTCTATAATGAGGTAAGTATTGAAATGAAAGGTTACCCGCTGATAAATTATAATGCCTGTTATTCCCAGGAACAGATAAAAAGAATTGTAGCATACGGGCGAAAAAGGCATATGGATGTCATTCCCTTTCTTGAATTCTACGGTCATCTTCACGAACTCCTGAGGCTCGAGAAATATGCGGGTCTTGGCATAGGAAAATACGGGCATGACCTTGACCCCCGCGATCCGGGTGTACAGGTAATCCTTAAGGACTGGATAAGGCAGTATGCTGATATGTTCCCCTCTCCGTTCATTCACATTGGCTTCGACGAAACATGGGAAACAGAGAGGCTTAAAAAGGAAGATGCTTCAATCCATCCGAAGGAATTGTATCTTGATCAGCTCAACTTTGTCGCTAAAACGGTGAAGGAGAACGGGAAAAAGGTTATGGTCTGGACTGACATTTCGAACAATTATCCTGATATCATTAAGCAGTTTCCTAAGGAAATTATCCCTGTTCTGTGGGAGTATTCAGATAATCCCTCCTCGGTGACCAAATGGCTAACCCCGGTCAGGAATGAGCAACTTCCATTCTTCGTGCAATCAGCCGTTGACAGCTGGGGTAATGTCTATCCTGCCGCAGATTATACCTATGATAATATTGACATCTGCCTTAAGACCTGCCGTGATGAGAAGGCCATAGGCTATATCACCTCTGTATGGACCGATGCGGTTCAGCCTCTTCTGAGGAATACATGGCTTTTTATGGCTTATGGATCTGCCGGAGCCTGGCAAAATGAACCTCTTAACAGGAAAACATTTTTGAAAAGTTACTGCCTGATAATGTATCCGGATATTTCAGAAACAATGGCTGATGCATTTGATAAGATGTCTGCGTCGGAAGATATGCTGGCGAAATGCCTGGGCAGGCACACCCTTTCGGAGATGTGGGCAGATCCATTTTCGGTTTTTCATCTTAAAAATACCGCCCTGCATATTGAAGATTATAAAAATGCAAGGTTGCTGGCAGAATCAGCCCAGGAGAAACTTTCTGACGCGCTGAAGGCCGGAGGAAGTGATTCCGCATTTATTAAAACCATGCTTGTAAACTGCAGGCAGCTTGATTACACGGCAACCAGATTCATCTGGGCAAAAAGCCTTGTGGACAGATGGAACTGGATATATGAGCTTAAGTCAAAAGGTGAGAAAGACTATGTAATGTACTATGACGTCAACTATACAACGCACGGACTGCTGGTCGATATGATGGATTACTGCACCGAAATAAAGGAAGAGTACAGGAAGGCCTGGTTATCGGAAAATATGAGCTACAGACTCGGAACCATATCCGGCAGGTTTGATGCGGAATATCTTCTCTGGCGAAACTTAAGCCTGAAAATCTCAGATTTCATTAACCATAAGGAGGAGAAGACACAAAGGCAAACTTTTGAAAAACTATTCTTAAATGATCATAAATAATTTGAGATCACTCGCTATGCTCGGGATGACAGGCCAATAGATGGAAAGGGGGATCCCCTGTTACAATTGAAATGCCTATGAAATATGGTCAATCTCGTACAAGGGCGCAGATTTAAATACTTTCGTGAATAGGTTAATAATCAATTAACAATCTGAAATTATGGCATATAAAGGTGTATTGGAGGATTTTCAGAAGATAAGGGAGCTGAAGAAGCCACGGAAAATCCCGTGTGTTGCCTGCAGCGAGGAGTTTGATGTAAGATGGTACGGGAAGTACAATTATGAGGAATTCTGTCAGGACGGAACCAGGATTTACGAAGTATATAAAGCCGCTATCGACGAATTCGGATACGACTGGGCCTGGGTGCAGATCGATGACTGCTATGAATTTGAGCCAATAGGTGTGGCGGTAAAAGGTGAAGGGAATGTTCTCAGGGCAACGTATGGTTACCTCCCTGTAAGTTCAGAAACTGTCAGAAACCTGCGATCGATGGATCCTCTGAAAGACGGGAGAATGCCGGAGAAGCTCAAGGCTATAAGACTTTTGAAAGATCATTATAAAGATTCCCTTCTGGTATGCGGATCATGCGCAGCCCCATTCTCTGCCATCGGGCTGATGTGGAGCATCCAGGAATCGATGCTTCTCCTGCTAACCAGCCCTGACCTGCTCTATGAGGCTATGGATTACTGGCTCGAGTTTTACAAAAGATATATTAAGGCTCAGAAGAATGCGGGTGCAGATGCCATATGGCTCGGCGACTGCAACGCCTTCAGCAGCATGGTCCCGGCAGATCTCTATGTCGAACATATCCTGCCTGTTACAAAAAATCTTGTTCAGTATTGCGAAAAGGAGCTTGACATAATGATCTGGATGCATAACAGCGAGACTATGCTGGAAAACATTCTTTCCCATCTTCCTATCGGTGCCAGCTTCGAAAATGTAGGCCCGGCGGCTGATATACAGCAGATTTCCAATGCCCTCAAAGGTAAAGCTGCCTTCAGCGGAAATCTCGATCCTCTGGAGGTTCTGTGGAAGGGGACTCCTGAACTTGTTGCAGCTGAAACAACAAGGATCATAAACATCTGTAAAGAGAACGGAGGCTATATTTTCAATACCGGAGAGATGAATCCCGGCCAGGTCCCGGCTGAGAATATGAAAGCAATGATGGATACAGCAAGGAAGCTTGCTGAATATTGAAATAGCTGCATTAAATCAGAAGATGAAGTTGCATCAGAAATTAAATACCTTTAAACAGAAAGGACTATTACGACACCCGGTCATTTATTTCTTCCTCATCGCTTTAATGACAAATTCAGGCGCTTTCGCCCGGGAAAGAATGGACGCTTTAATCATTGACACCAGCCACTACAGCACAACATTCGGAGAAATAAGAAATTATCGCATTTTTTTGCCTCCGGGATATTATGAAAATCTGCAAAAAAGATATCCTGTTATTTATTTCTTTCATGGATGGTCGCAGCGCTACTTTGGTCCGGTTGGGGATGATTATTCAAATTATGACGAAGGTGAAGATAATAACGGCGACAATATTGCAAGGTATGTTTCATCGCATGATGTCATTGTTGTAAAGCCCGATGGCTTTAATCCGTTAACTGATAAAGCATATGAGCTTACTCCTTACAACGAATGCTGGGTAACAACATACAGGCAGTTCCCGATCTATTTCCCTGAGCTGGTGATGCATATTGACGGAGCCTTCAAAACAATGGCAGAAAGAGGGCACAGAGCAGTTTGCGGCCTCTCGATGGGAGGATTCATGTCCTACTGGGTAGCCGGGAAGTATCCGGATATGGTATCAGCTGCAGGCAATTTCTGCGGGTCCACAGAGTTCATGTGTGGTCCTGAAAGAATACCTGTTGATTATCGTATTCTGGATATGTACAGAAACTACGGTGGAGTCAATCTCCGATATAATTACGGTGTAACCGATAATCTGCGATTCTTTCATTTCGATCTGAACCGTGTTTGGAGGGAGGTAACTGATAATTTCAAGTTTCAGAACTATAATGCCGCTCATTCGACGTGCGGTCTTGGAGATATGTTTGATTTTTGCATGCATACCTTTGAAAATCCTCCTGCGAAACCGGAGAAATGGGATCATACTGATGTCTACCCTGACTTTTCCGTCTGGGGTTATGATATCAGCTCGGACCGTTTTCTTCCCGGCTTTACGGTTCTTGAAAATGTTGACAAGAGGGGATTCAGATCTGCTGTGAGGGAGTTCCTTCCAGATGGATCAACAATGCCATTTGTCAGCCTGACTGTTACAACTGCACCCATTTATGAGAAAGAGCAGGAGTATATTATCAATGATATGGGATCACTCTCCGGAACATCCCGGAGAATAATACGAAGCGACAAAACAGGAAGACTCAGGATCAGGGTCAATGGCGAACTTCACAATATCGGAATCAACAGGACCGGTGAAGGTCCAAATCCGGTAATTACCTCAGTAAAAATTCAAAATATGAACTGGGCGATCAACAGGAAAAAAGTTGAAATATCAGTGGTACTGTTAAATAAAGGGCAGTCTCCGGCTGAAAACCTGAAAACCAGGCTTTCCTCAGTGCGTGATTATGTGGAAGTTACAGAGGGCGAATCTGAATACGGCAGGATAAATGTCAACGAAACATCTGCCTCCGCAAAGCCGTTTTCTTTTTATGTTCACCTCGACAGTGTTGAAATCGCCAGGTTTAAGCTGACTATGTCTGACGGAAAACAGGGAGAATGGACTGAGTTTTTTGAACTCCCTTTAAGAGATGAGCTTCCTGATTTACAAACGTTTGAGATCGCAGATGGCAGGGCGTTCACTGTATCAAAAGCGGCGATCCTTACCGAGACAGTCCGTTTGGGCGAAGGAAACGGTGATGGCATTGCTAATCCGGGAGAATCCATAGTTATACTGGTAAAGGATAAAGATAAATACTGGCGATCAGAGTTATACACATCTGACAAAAACGTTAATCCATTCGGAATCAATAACCGCATTAAAGATTTCTGGGATCAGTTCGGTGGAATAGCAAGCTCGCCCAAATATTCTGTTCCGTTAATAGCTGCAACATGCCCTGAAAATCACCAGATAGAATTTGCAGCCGAATACTGGGTCCCTGAAAACAAGTTTCATGTAATAAAAAAGGGCAGGGTAAGAATAACCGTCGCAGGAAAAGACCATACTGCTCCCGAAGTATCGTGGGTAAATATCTCCGGCAGCAACAGGCTCCAGGTAAAGGTCTGTGACGGGGGAGAAATTGCGCATGTTAGTGCAAAACTGATACCGGTGACGGATGTGAAGGGACTCAACGATGTGAGATTAAAATGCCCGGATCAGACTGTTTCGTTTGATCTGGGTGATGACGGAAAGGAGGGAGACCTTTCAGCTTCAGACAGGGTGTTCAGTAAAACCATTAATCCCCGGATAACTTATTTCTACCGGGTAGATGTAGAGACAACCGACCGGTATGGTAACAGTGCAATATATTCGGATCCCGGAGTGTTTCTCGTTCACAGGAACTAAACGACGGCCACGCTCTCCTGAAGCTGGCGCTGATACTGTGATGGGGTCATTGATTTGAGTCTCCTGAACTGCCGGTTGAAGTTCGATAGGTTCTCAAATCCGCAGGTGTACGCTATCTCAGAAATATTCAGGCTTTCATCCTTAAGAAGTTTACAGGCATAGTCAACTCTTATATCGAGCAGATACTCCTTAAAAGGCACCTTGTAGTTTCTCCTGAAGTAATTATAGAACGTTGCGTATGACATATTCGTCACTTCAAGCAGATCCTTTATCTGGATATCTTTCTGAAAATTCTGCATGATATACTGCAGGGCTTTCTGCATGGATTCGTTCTCCTTCTGATTGAACGATTCAACTGATGCCGGGCTTGAGAGGTAATGAAATTCAGATGTCGTTGCGAACACTTCGAAAATGGAGAACAGGCAGAAAAGCCTTTCCTGATCATTTCCTTCCATCATTTTCATGAGTATGGAGATGATTTTCCTCTTTGCACTGCCATAAAATTCACAACCTCTGGCAGAACCAGCCAGGAACCTTCTGAGCGGAGCATTCTCCGGAACTTCAAAAAACCTCTCACCCAGGAAATCATCCAGAAACTGTATGACAAAGGCCCTTTCCTGATAATTATCCGGATGTCCGGGATAATGTATGTCGGGGATCCATTGATGCGGAAGGAACGGTCCGGTAAATATCAGATCATGTTCCCTGAACCTGTCCACGCAGTCCCCCACTACTCTTTTGCCTCTCCCCTTCAGCTGCAGTACCAGCTCATATTCAGGATGATGGTGCCATGGAGCATACGGGTGAAACTCATGGTGCACGATAAAAGATTTATCGGTTTCCTGCTGAAGCCTGAGTTTTGCGATTTTCATAAAATAAAAAACATATGGTACGCATATTAATAAAAAATAATGATTCTGTATATTTTTTTATGCTTATTATAAAGATAAATATCATAAAAGTATTGAAAAGTATTATCAAGTGGGATGATATTTATGTTATTTTGATATGTCCATCTGACATGAGTACCTGACTTTATGAAAAACACGGTTATATCCTGGGTTCTTTTGTTTGTCTGCAATCTGATGTGGTCGCTTCAGTTCACATGCATAAAGCTGACACAGGATCAGGTTGGCCCTTACTTTACAGTATGGGCTCCAATGCTGCTTGCCACTGTTTTCCTGGCACCATTTGCATTGCGGGAATTCAACAAAGGAGGTAAAAAAATCAGGGACATTCTTATTTTTGGACAGCTCGCCCTGCTGGGTGTTTTCCCGGCTCAGGTTCTAATGACCTGGGGCACACAGTATTCACTCGCAAGCAATGCCGCAATTCTGACTCTGTGCCTTCCTGTTATTACTGCAATTTTTGCATTTCTCCTGTTAAAGGAAAAAATGAATAAGATCCGTTGGATCAGTTTCATTATTGCGATAATTGGAGTTATGCTCTGTTCCACGGGAGACATAAAACAGCTCAATTTTGGATCAAAATATGCAATTGGCAATCTCCTGATCTTTCTCGCAATTGTAGGAAATGCATATTACAATACGGGTATCAAGAAGATCGCTGAAAGGTATACGGAGATCGAGCTGGTTTTCTTTACTTATATTGTTATGGTCCTGCTGCTGACACCTCTTGTTATGTACTTCGAATATGATGTCTTTGCAAGAATTCCGATATTCACCCTGCAGACCTGGACCGGGATGACCTTATTGACAGTCTTCCATAATTTTCTTTCAATGATATTATTCTTTAAGGCTTTAAAGATACTTGATGCAATGCAGGTGGCTCTCTCTAATTATCTGATAGCATTCTTTGGCCTTCCGATTGCAGCAATATGGCTGGGCGAATCTCTGAACCTGATGGCTCTTGTCGGAGGAATTCTTGTTTTGATTTCCACTCTGATCATCACAATTGTTGATTACAGAATGTCCAGGACAGCAAAAATTAAAACAACCTGAAAAAAAAATGAATTAACTTTATAGACTTAACAGTAAAAATAAGGAGGAATAATCGTGGAAAATAAAATCAAATGGGGTGTAATTGGTTCTGGTGGCATAGCTAAACGGAGAACAATTCCGGAAGGAATACTACAGGCAAAGAATGCAGTTCTCACCTCTGTCTACGACATCAATGCTGATGTGAACAAAGCTGTGGCGAAGGAATTCAATGCCACTGCCGTGAATAGTATTGCTGCACTCATTAATTCAGGGGTTGATGCAATTTATGTGGCATCACCAGTAAATATGCACTTCCCGCATGTAGTAGAATGTGCGAAAGGGAAAAAGCATATCCTATGTGAAAAGCCACTGGGGATGACCACCGCGGAAACCGAACAAATGATTTCTGTATGCAAGGATCAGGGTGTTCTCCTAGGCACTTCATTCATGATGAGATTCCTGGCTCAGCATCAGGCAGCTCTGCAGATGGTCAGGGACGGCAAGCTGGGAAAACCAGTCTATGGCAGGGCACAGCTCTCATGCTGGTATCCTCCGATAGATGGTGCCTGGAGACAAGACCCCGCTACCGGTGGCGGCGGCTCACTTATGGATATGGGAAGCCATTGTATCGACCTTCTGGAAATGTTTTTCGGGAAGATAAAGAGACTGAGCTGCTTCATCAACAATAGTGTTCATCCCTATAAATCAGAGGATAGTGCTGTCGTTTCCATGTTCTTTGAAAACGGAGCCATGGGAACAGTCGATACTTACTTCTGTATCCCTGACAACAGCAGCAAGAATATTCTTGAATTATACGGATCCAGGGGAAGCATTATAGCTAGGGGTACTATCGGGCAGGGTGCTGCCGGAGAAATGACTGCATACATCGAGGGCGATTCATCAGGCTATAATGCACAGCAGGCAAGGGACAGCGGCGAAGGGGTGAAAATCAATCCCACTCCTGTAAATACCTACCGTGCAGAAATAGAGGAATTCAGCAGTGCTATTCTCGAAAAGAGAGAACCGGTGAACAATGTAAACCTTGGACTGGAGAGCCAGAGAATAATGGCAGCCTGCTACGAATCTGCACGGACCGGAAAGATTATTGAAATCAACTGATTTTCAGGATATGGGAAAAATCGCCCTTGCATTGCTATCTCATCCGGATGATGTTGAAATGATGTGTGCCGGAACACTTGCCCTGTTCAGAACGGCCGGGTGGGAAGTACATATAGCTACAATGACCCCCGGCGACAAAGGCACCGCAGAGCTTTCAAGAGAGGAGATAAGCCTGAAAAGACGGGCTGAGGCAGCCAGAGCAGCAGATTTGATAGGAGCTCAGTACCATTGCCTGGAACTTGAAGATCTGTATATCGTTTATGATCGTAATTCGATTAATAAGGCGACAGCACTTATAAGAAGTATAAAACCGTCTGTGGTATTCACTTCCAGTCCAAATGATTACATGACCGATCATGAACTGACAAGCGTGATCGTACAGGCTGCCTGTTTCGCTTCCGGCGTGAAAAACATGGAAGTTGACGCTCTGCCATATGAACCCGTTCCGTATCTCTATTATTCTGACCCTATGGAGGGAAAAGATACCCTTGGGAGATCAGTGATTCCTTCAATTTATGTTAACATCTCAGGTAAGATTGAGGTCAAGGAAAAAATGCTTGCAAGCCATGAAAGCCAGAGAAACTGGCTGCTGACTCATCATAAGGTCGATGAATATATACTTGCTATGAAACGGTTTGCAAGACAGAGAGGTATGGAGGCAGGAGTTGAATATGCAGAGGGATTCAGGCAGCATCTGGGGCACGGCTTCCCGCAGGATAACGTTCTTCTTGAGATCCTCGGCAACCTGGTAATAATTAAATAACATCACTATGAAAAGTCGCAGGGAATTCATCAAAAAAACGGGGATGGCGGGAATAGCCATTACTGCTTCCCCTGTTCAGAACAGACTAATTGAATTAATATCATCATCTCCTATGGAAAGCAAAATCAAATTTATCTCTCCCGTTGACGGGGATATGCTGAATGATTACGATGGTACGATATCGGAAGGAAGCCTGAAAACCGAGATCAGGATTTCGGCACCTCAGGGAATGAAACTATTGGTCAATGGTGTCTCCTCCGCCTTTTCAGGAGGAACCTTTTCTGCCACTGTCGCCCTGAAAGATTATAAGAACATTATTGAGGCAAGTGACGCCGTTTCCGGTGAGAAGTCCAGTATTGTGGTTTACCGGCTGAAAAATGCGGTTAACAGGTACAGGCTTTCACTTGATGACAATATCTGGTTCCTGAAAGACATAAATGTGAATGCCGGAAAATACAAATCAATCTTTGAAAATCCCTATCTGGGAATGCTGAAACAGGTTCATGATACTTTCGGCACAAAGATCCATCTTAACCTGTTCTATCAGACCGACGGTTTCAATCTTTCGCAGATGACCGATAAATACAAGAGTGAATGGAAAGATAACGCCGGCTGGCTCAGGCTAAGTTTTCATGCGCTTCAGGAGTTCCCTGACAGGCCATATCTGACCGCTGGTTATGAACAGGTGAAGCATGACTGTATTCTGGTAAAGGATCAGATCAGGAGATTTGCCGGAGAGGAGCTGATGGGACCTGTCACCACACTGCATTGGGGTGCTGCCACTGTAGAAGGCTGCAGGGCTCTGAGAGACCAGGGATATCATGCGCTTGCCGGCTATTTTAATGCAGAAGGTCCTGATACGGTTTCCTACTATCTGAATGACGCCCAGAGGCTCCATGTGAACAGCAGGTTCATGTGGAGAGACAACAGGGAGGAGATAATCCTGTCAAGAATGGCTCTTGTCATAAATACTGTAAAGCTTGAGGAGATAGTGCCTTATCTTGAAAGGCTCAGAAGCAACGGGCACAAGCCTCCTTATGCTGACCTCATGATTCATGAACAATATTTTTATCCCTCATATTTCAATTACCAGCCCGATTTCAGGGATAAGGTAATGACAGCGGTGAAATGGGCGGCGGATAACGGATACAAGCCGGCTTTCCTCAGTGAATGTGTTTTTGGATAGAATTAAACTTAACTACATAAAGATAAATTATGGCCCGTAAATTAAGCATGCTGGCACCCGACTGGTGGGATTTTACCACTCTCCCGGATGATTTACTTAACGATGCAGCAAAAATCACTGAAAAAGATATGCTTCAATTGTCAAGAGATGGCTTCAGGGTTATTTTCTACGATACCCTTGAGGATTTCTATCTTGCCGAAGCCCTCGAATACATTACTGCCTGGAAACAGGCTACAAGTGACAAGCCTGTCGGGATCTGCGGACCCATTGGTCCCACGGAACAGCTCCCCCTTGTCGCCAGGCTGGTGAACGAGTTGCAGATGAACCTGGCGAATGCGCACTTCTGGGGAATGGATGAGTGGTTTGTCAATGGAAGGGAGCTCGATGCTTCACATCCCATTTCCTTTGAAAAAGCCGACAGGGATTTGTGTTTTAACAGGATGGATAAGAAATACAGAATCCCCGATACCAACCTGCATTTTCCCAAAGCCGACACCCGTGAGTACATAAAAAGCTGGGAAAGCGGCATCAGGTGTGCAGTTATGCAGGGGGGGCAGGGAGACACCAAGCACTGGGCTTTCAATGATCCCTTCAAAAGGGAAGGAAAGTACAGGGACGCACCGCCTTCACCCGAGGAATTCAGGAAACTCACTGCACGGGTTGTGGATCTTCACCCGATAACTGTAATGCAGAATGCACGCACGAGCGCAGGCGGAGTTGTAACGGGCATTCCCATGCAGGCTCTGACAGTAGGACCCGTACAGACGTGGATGGCAGAAAAAGTCTCGATCTGGCATGCCGGCACTCATGACAATGCTTTCGGACAACGTCTGACAGCTCTGATGATAGGGAAGAAGATAATGGACAGTTCAGTTCCGATGTCATTGCTTGCCGATCATCCTGATGTACAATTCAATTATTACCGGGGCGGTCTGGGCACATGCGAAACGGAAATGCACTGATCGCAACCATCTGTAAATTATTAAATCAACCATTAAAAAGAATAAAATGAAAAAAACAAAAGAAGTGCTTTTTACCGGTTCAGATACCGAAGGAGGCATTACCTCAGGTTACCAGATGAATGATGGTGTTCCTTTAAAAGTGCCATATTCATTTTTCGGTTCCATTTACGATGAGGATGAGGAGAGGGCAGTTAAAATAGCAATGGCCCAGGAATCGCAGACTATGGGTCCGCAGGTTACGCTATTCCAGAGAGAATTTGCAAAGATCTTTGAAGTCAAGCATGCTCTGGCAGCAAGCAACTGTACCACAGCCATGCACGCAGCCACCCAGGCATTCGGCATTGGGGCAGGTGATGAAGTGATTGTGACACCAAACACCTTTATTGCAACATCGCTTGTTATTCTGAAGGAGGGTGCAAAGCCTGTTTACGCGGATATCGATCCTAAAACATTCAATATCGATCCGAAGCAGATTGAGGACAAGATCACTAAAAAAACCAAGGCTATCTACGTTGTTCATTACGGCGGCCAGATGTGCGATATGGATCCCATCATGGAGATAGCAAAGAAACATAAGCTGTGGGTTCTTGAAGATTGCGCCCATGCTGTGGGGGCAAAATACAAGGGGCGCCCTGCCGGAAGTATCGGCGATGTCGGCTGTTTCAGTTTTCACTCGCTGAAAAATATAACAACCCTTGGAGAGGGCGGAATGATCACAACGAACAACGACCATCTAGCCGAGGTCCTTCAGAGGATGAGAGTGATGAGCATTACTCACTGGAATCCGGATCAAACCAAATGGGAATTCGGTGGATTTAAGATCGAGAAAAAAGGGGTAAAGGATTACTGGCTTCCCTCCCATTTCGATGTAATTGATGATAATGGCAAATGGGGCTGCAACTACAGGATGAATGAATCGCAGGCTGCAGTGGGAAGAGCTCAGCTGAGGAAGATGGATATGCTCATAAACAAAAGAAGGGAAAACGCTCATTATCTGAACAAAAGCATATCCAAAATCAAGGGAGTCAGAAGTGTTTATGAAGATCCGGACTGCTACCATGCCTTTCATCTCTACACTCTGCTGATAAAGGAAAAGGAGCTTGGTGCATCAAGGGATGATTTTATGAGGGTTCTCTACCAGGAAGAAGGCATACAGGGCATCCAGCATTACCAGCCGAATTATCATTTCAGCGGTCTTAAGAAAATGTACCATTATCCTGATAAACTCTGTCCGAATGCTGAAAATTTCTTCTATAATGAACATACCAGCCTTCCGATGAATCCTCGCCTCACAAGGGAAGATCTGGATATGATAATTGAAGGGGTAAGGAATACCGTTAAAAAACTAAAGAAATAATCAGGCACCCCGGGGTTGTCGCAAATGTACTCTGTGAACTCTCTGCACTCCTCTGTGCTCTCCGTGTAAGTTTTTAACTTATTGTTACACAGAGATCCACAGAGAATACACAGAGTGACACGGAGAAGGATAAGATATAAACTTTGGTTTTTTCAACAGCCCAAGCATATTGCGATTCAGGTAAAAGCCCGAGGGGGCATGTGGTCTAATTAATAAGATGATTATATCTTCTAAAAGTTGAATTCCATGAAAAAAGATGAGCTACTTCAATACATAGGTAACACTGCCCAGCTCGGAGGCAGCAGGCATTACACTCTGTCGGACGGCAGGGGCCGCGATATGAGAGCGGTGGATATCGTCACCGGTGCAGGGTTGCAGTACACTATCCTTCCCGACAGGGGAATGGATATCTCACTGGCCTCATACAGGGGTCAGAATCTTGTCTATATCTCATATAACGGGGAAACACATCCTGCCTTTTATGAACCTCAGGGCTTAGGCTGGCTCCATACTTTCACCGGAGGATTGCTAACAACCTGTGGTCTCACATATCTTGGCGCGCCGGTAAGGGACGGAGACGAAGATCTTGGCCTTCATGGCAGATTTTCAACGATTCCTGCAAGGCAGGTTTCAGATCTGTCAGAATGGGTGGGAGACGAATACCACATAAGGATGAAAGGGATCATTGAGGAAGGACGGATTTTCGGCACCAAGCTTCGTCTTGAGAGGGAGATCTCATCGGTACAGGGACAAAACAAAATCAGACTTAAGGATACAGTGACAAATGCAGGCTATGCCACAAGTCCTTACACAATCCTCTATCATATGAATTTCGGTTACCCTATGCTTTCTGAATTTGCCGAACTGATCCTGGATCCTGAAAAAACTGTCTCTGCAACACCATTCGCCGAAGAGGGAATAAATGAATTCAGGAGGTTCATCAAACCTACTGCAAATATCCAGGAACAGGTATATTTTCACTCAGTGAAAAAAGATTCGAAAGGTCAGTCGAAAGTGACGCTTCAGAACAGTAAACTTGGCATAGCCGTGACGATAAAATCAAATGCAGACCAGTTGCCATACCTTACAGAGTGGAAGATGATGGGCATGGGCGATTATGTGCTTGGAATAGAGCCCTGCAATGTGCCTGCAAAGAACAGGGTAGCACTGAAGGAGGACAATATTCTTCCATACCTTGAACCGGGAGAAACCAGGACTAACATGATTGAGTTTGAGTTATCTGATATATAGACAGACACAAAACGTTTCAACATTAAAAAAACAGCTCCCTATGCCAATAACCAGAAGGCAATTTGTACAGTCATCATTGTTTGCAGGTGCCGGGGTCATAATGGGATCAGCAAAAAACTATGCAGATCCTGCCGGGTCATCGCTCTTCAGTGTTCATCCATTCATTCTGGATAATCCCGATTCCGTTTTTATCCTCCGGACAAATGTTGATGTCAAGACGAATTCACAGGCAATAAAAGCCGCAGGGCTTGCCTTTGGCCGTTCAGTATTTGTCCCGACCGATGATCAGATCCATGGGATTCCACTGTCTCACAAGATCGTCATCAAGCCAAATCTTACCTGCCGTCAGAGGGGAAGAGATATTTATACAGTCGAAAACTCTATGGGCATTGTGACCGATGCTTTCTTTGTTGAAGGTATAATCGAAAGCATGAAGGAGATTGGTCTGGCAGCAGGTCAGTTCTATATCCGTGAGGTCAATTGCCCTGATGATCTTGCTGATGGAGGTTATATAAGTATGGCCATACGTACCGGCATTGATCTTCAGTGCATAGACACACCGGCAGCCAATCTTGCACCGGGAAAGATACAATGGATTGACGTTCCTGATGGCGTATGGTTCAGAAAGATACCATACCTGTGGCCGGTCAATGCGCCCGAAACATTTCTCCTGAACATTTCCAAATTCAAAGCACACGGCATGGGGCTTACCCTTTGCGCCAAAAACCTGCAGGGAACAATTGCAATGAACTACCAGGCACACTGTACCTCCTATGGCAGCAACATGACGGGTGTAAATCCTTCCCATCTGAATCCCACAGCAAATGAGGAGATACTCGCCAGTTATGAAAGGCACGTCGAGGCAGGGATCCCGAGATGGAAAAAACCTGGTGATGATGGCGGCCTGTGGCAGGAAACATGGGCTGCACGTTGTCTGGATAATAATTCCGTAACGTTTGCAGGCCTTCATATCATAGAAGGGATCTATGGCAGAGACGGAAACTTTCTGGACGGGCCAAATTCCAGGAATATGGCTACCGATTATATGACCAATTATGTTATTTTCGGACGGAATCAGTTCTATGTAGATATTATAGGCCACTACCTTGCCGGTCATGAACCCGGTAATTTCGGACTGTTTCACATGGCCCGTGAGAGAGGTATGATCACGACATTCAACCCTCATGAGATACCTGTTTATAACTGGAATACTGACTCAGGCCAGAGACTGGCCGATTTAACGGAATTGCAAAGATTTCCTCTGAAAACCTATTACCTTCAACGAAATTACGACGGGCAGAATGAGCCTTACTGGCACCTGGTGAATGAACCTTATTACTATAATTCAACGGGTTTTGACAACTTACCATCCGGCACTGAAGGTTTCTACATGGAACAGAATTTCCCGAATCCCGTGAAGGATATTACCTTCCTTAAATTCCACATACCCGAAAGTGGCAGTGTTTCGGTTGAGATACGAAGCAGCAACGGACAGTTGCTTGAAACCCTGGTCAATGAACAATTAGCTTCCGGAGAACATTCTGTTACATGGAACAGCAGGAAGCACCCCTCCGGATTGTACCTGTGCAGGATAAATTACAGAGGTTTATTCAAAACCGGTAAAATGATGGTTAGTCATTAGAGGATTATTGATTAATAATTTGCGCCTCGCAAATGAACCAGTGAGCTATGAAACTTGAAAGCACCAGACTTCTTCAGGATCCCGATAAATCATTTATTGTACATTACGAAACTAAATCCTTTGCCAGGTGGCATCATCACCCTGAATTTGAGCTGGTTCTGATTCTTAATGGCAGAGGCAAAAGAATGATAGGGGATCACATAGACCGATTTGAACCAAATGACCTGATCCTTTTAGGTTCTTTTCTGCCGCACGAATTTTTGTGTGACAGTGAGTACACGGATCATCGTGATGGATTCCAGGGAAAAGCAATCGTATACCAGTTCTACAGGGATTTTCTGGGGCAGCAGTTTTTTGAAATTCCTGAAAACAGAAATATTAAGCGAGTGCTTGATGAATCCTACAGGGGACTAAGATTCTACGGAAAAACGAGTGAGAAACTCATTTCACTTATGGAGAATAGTCATTGCCTCGATGGAACCGAACGCCTCTATTCTCTCTTTTCAATATTCAGGATCATGGGTCAGACAAGGGAATATGAACTGTTGTCAAGTCCCGGTTTCATGGAACCTTTTCACAAGCATGGAGATGATCCTGTCCAAAAAGCTGTTGAGTATATAGTCCGGCATTTTCAGGAAGAGGTTTCGATGAAAGAGATGCTTGCAATCACAAATATGTCAAACTCAGCTTTCTGCAATGCCTTTAAAAAAACATGCAGAATGACTTTCAAGGAGTATTTGCTGAATATAAGGATAGGATACGCATGCAGACTTCTTACTGATGAAACCCTTAACATATCACAGATTGCCTACAATTGCGGATTTGAAAACCTTTCCAACTTCAACCGCCAGTTCAAGAAAATCAGGAATATCACGCCATCACAATTTCAGCAGATTGCCATTTCAAATTCTGCCAGTATAATTATACCATAAATAGATAGATTCGTATTAAGAAAACCACAAAATCAGCATTAATTTTATCCCGTAACCCCGGATTCATAATTTTTGTTATTTAATGGGTTACCATTTTGCTATTTTTATACGATCAAAATCAGGCTTTAGAACATAGCAGAATACAAATAAATATCCGAAATATGAAAAAAAATCCTTTCAAATTAGGAAAAGCTTGAATTGTATTTAAATTTGAGGCAAAATCCATTTAAATAATTTGCATTTACGACATTTTATATTGATTTTTAAAACCA
>Ga0208980_10000285_pt1 | contig 27448 bp, 24 predicted proteins | sample WetSurMetagenome_3_FD_187993 | JGI IMG/M metagenome (GOLD analysis project Ga0208980, IMG submission 187993) | Wetland microbial communities from Twitchell Island in the Sacramento Delta, sample from surface sediment Aug2011 Site A1 Bulk (version 2) | ecosystem: Environmental > Aquatic > Marine... | reverse complement strand
ACCCATCACTATCCCAGCCAGCTTTCCGGCGGGCAGCAGCAAAGAGTGGCAATCGCGCGGGCATTGATCAACGACCCGATCCTCATCCTGGCGGATGAGCCCACCGGCAATCTGGACTCGCATTCCAGCGAGGAGATCCTGGCGCTGCTGCACAGCCTGCACGAGGAACGCGGACGCACGATCGTGATGGTGACGCACGAGCCGGATGTGGCCCAGCACACCACCCGCATCCTGCACATCAAAGATGGCAAGCTGGCTTCGGATGCGATCAACCACAACCAGTTAGGCAACGGAAACGGCAATGGCAACGGCAATGGTAATGGTAATGGTAAAAAACCCGTTTCAGGAAAACCGGGCAAGGAGAAAACGAAATGAATTGGCGTGAAGTGATTAAAGTCGCCTGGAAAAGCCTCCTTTCCAACAAGCTTCGTTCGGTGCTTACCATGCTGGGCATCATTATTGGCGTCGCGGCGGTAATCATCATGATGGCCATTAGCGCCGGAACGGAAGCGACCATCGCCGAATCCATCAACGGGCTGGGCTCAAATCTGGTCTTCATCATGAGTAGTATGGAGCGCGGTGGACCCGGTGCGATAAGCCAGAACAGCCAGTCCGGGCTGGTCTTTGATGACGTAACCGCGATCAAGGAAAAGGTGAAGGGCATTGAAGGCATCACCGTCGACCAGCAGGCATCTGAAACCGTCAAATATGGAGACACCACCCTGGATTCCATTACCATTGTGGGCACCACAACAGATTACCCCGAGGTGCGCGATCTGGCCATCGGGAGCGGGAGATTCTTCAACGAAACTGAATTTGACCGCGCCTCCAAGGTGGTGGTGCTGGGGTCGGATGTGGCTTCGGAACTCTTTGGCACCGCGGACCCCGTGGGGCAGAAAATCACCGTGGATAACACCAAACTGACCGTGGTGGGGGTGCTGGCGCCCAAAGGGCTTTCGGGTGGAACGAACTTCGACGAGCAGATCTACACCTCCATCAACCTGGTGTTCAAAAAATTCACCCCCTTCATGTTCGCGCGCTTCATGGGTGACCGCGTCCGCCAGATCATCGTCTCGGTGGATCAAAACTACAACATGGATGATGTTGTCAACCAGATCACCCTGCTGCTGGCTAATCGGCACGGGGTCTCGCTGGATTCGTTGGATTTCAGCACCCGCACCCAGGCGGATATCATCTCGACCCAGGAATCCACCACCGCATCTTTCCGCACCCTGCTGGCCTGGGTGGCGGGTGTCTCGCTTGTGGTGGGCGGCATCGGCATCATGAACATCATGCTGGTCAGCGTCACCGAGCGCACCCGTGAGATCGGGCTGCGCCAGGCGGTGGGCGCCGCGCCCAGGGATATCCAGACGCAGTTCCTCTCGGAGGCCCTCATGCTCAGCCTGATCGGCGGCTTGCTCGGGGTGCTGGTGGGTGTGGCAGGCGGCATTCTCTTTGGCGCCGTCAGCGGAATGCGCACCGTGCTGGCACCCTATTCGATCATCATATCGTTCACCTCCGCGGCATTGATCGGCATGTTCTTTGGCTACTTCCCTGCGCAAAAAGCCGCGCAATTGGATCCTATCGTCGCCCTGCGGCACGAATAATATTTGTTGAAAAGGAAAGGATATAAAAAAATGAAAAAGAAAATCATTGCAATGGCCGGGATCATCCTCCTGGCAACGATGTTGGCGGCTTGCGGCAGCACCGCGCAGAACTCCGCCAGCAGCGGTTCCGCTTTGGCAGCATCCACGCCCGCGGCGGGGAGTGGGCAAAATAGGCCCAACCTGGATTTTTCCAAGATGACCCTGCCCGAGAAGCTGGCCATCGGCACCCTCAAGTTGGAGGGAACCGACCTAAAGGTGGACGCTAAGGAAGCCGCCGAGCTGCTGCCCCTTTGGAAGGCGGTCAACACCCTGAGAGCCAGCCAGACGATCTCAACCAAGGAAATGGACGCGCTCTACAGCCAAATTGAAGGCGCGATGACCCCAGATCAAGTGAAGGAGATTGAGGGCATGTCGCTCACCGGTGAGGATATCCAGCAAATGATGGCGGACCTGGGCGTCAATTTTGGGCCCGGTCAGATGGGCGGCGCCAACCAGGGATCATCTGGATCCGGCACAAGCCAGCGTCCGGAGGGGGGGTTCCAAGGCGGACCGGGAATGATGCCGGGTGGGGGTGTACCCCCAGGAGATGGCGGTTTCCAAGGAGGTGGCGGAATTGACCGGCAGCAGGGTGGCAACAACGTGCAAACCACCCCGGGAGCCGGGCAGAATCCCAGCCGCCGAGGCGGGATGGGCATGATGTTTATTGAACCGCTTATCCAGCTCCTCAAAGGGCGGGCGGGACAGTAATTCGAAGGATTGGGTATGCGAAAGGACGCAAGAATGAAACTGAAATGGATTCCAATTGTCGCGGTTCTGGTGATCGGGCTGACCCTGGCTGGGTGCGGAGCAGGTATTGAAGCCAGCACATCGGCTGGAGGCATTGCATCAAAGCAATTATCCGATGCTGAATCCCTGGCGCTGGGAACGCTCAAGCTGGAGGATACCGCCCAGGCGGTGAATGCCGCACAGGCAGTGGAACTGTTGCCCCTGTGGAAGGCTGCGCAGAGCCTGAGCACCAGCCAGACAATCTCCACAGTGGAGATGGACGCGCTCTACGCCCAGATCCGTGAGGCGATGACCCCCGAGCAGATCAAGGCGATTGACGCAATGGATTTTACGGAGGCTGAGATCACCGAAATGAAATCCTCCCTGGGGGTCGGACTGGAGGCCGTGTCTGTGGATACTGCTGGCACTTCCATCCAGTCGGGTGGACAGGCTGGTGCTCCAGCGGATGGCTTGGGTGCTCCGCCGGATGCAGCCGGGATGCCGGCGGGGATGGATGCAAACGGGTTTTCACCCCAGGCGAATGGTACCAGCAACGCTGCGACGACCGCCAGTTCTTCCGCTGCGTTGCCGACCCGCGGCAATGTATTTCTCGAACCATTGATTTCGAAGCTGAAGGAAAAAGCCGCCACTACCCAGGGTTAATTTTGAACCTCGCTCAAACTTGATGATCCGATTGAAGAAAAATAATGGTTGAAAGGGAAAACGAATGAATAAAGTAAATTTTATGATCGATGCCGGGATCTTTGCCGCCTTCCTGGCGGCGGAGGAGCCGCGTCTGACCGGCATCAACTGGCATGAATGGTTGAGCGTGGCGCTGGCTGCGACGATCATCGTGCATTTGCTCCTGCATTGGAGATGGATTACGAATATTGTGTCGAAATACTTCCGTAAGCTTTGGCATGTTTCACGGTTGAAATTCATTGTAGATCTGCTGCTTTTCGCCGCGTTTACCGGAGTGATGGTAACCGGGTTGATGATCTCTCGCAGTGTCCTGCCTTTCCTTGGGATCCAGGCTGCGCCGGATAGAACCTGGAATTCATTGCACAGCCTTACCGCCCAGGCATCGGTAATCCTCCTCGGGGTGCACTTCGCATTGAACTGGGATTGGGTGACTGGGATGGTTAAAACCTTCTTCAGGCGTTTGTTTCGTAAAGCTGAAGCTTCAGGTATTCGGCCGGCGCTCGTGACCGTGCCGAAGGATAAGATCAGAGGCCAGTCATGATGCGGCGTGTATTCGTGATCGCGGGACGGGTGCTTGTCATCCTGCTGGCTGCCGGGTTTGTAACCCTGGGGATGCTCTGGTGGAGCGGTCAAAACCCGCAGTTTCAATCCCCTGCACACGGGGATACACTCTCCACGGGTGGTTCAACCGGGCATCCCGAGGGAGCCATACCCCCCGGGGGTGGCTTGCGGGATGGCACCGGGCGCGGTTTACATGGCCGGGGTGTGGTTGCGGGAGGAGGTGGAAGCCTCGCACAGAACCTGGCTGTCATTGCAGGGATCACGCTGGCGGTTGTGCTGATCAGATGGATTTGGGGATTGGTCTTTCAGCGGCGTGCTGCAATGCTTCCCCGAACTTGAGTTGTTTCTTTCTCCTCCCTTAATATACAGGCGCGTGACTGCCAGTCACACGCCTGTATATTTTTACTGTTAACTTAACCGTTTTGTTAAGCACAGACAGGGGCCTCTTCCACTATAATTTCCCTGCACAGAAAAAGTAAGGACAGCTATATGCCTAATCTGGTCGGTCAAACCCTGGGGCGCTACCACATCGTCGAGCAGCTTGGCGAGGGCGGCATGGCGGTCGTCTACAAAGCCTTCGATACCCGCCTGGAACGGGCGGTGGCGCTCAAGGTGATCCGCACCGAGCGCATGGACGATTACCAGTTTCTGGAGCGATTCAAACGCGAAGCGCTCGCCCTGGCAAAGCTGGCTCATCCCAACATCGTTCACATCAATGACTACGGCGACCAGGATGGGGTTCCCTACTTGGTGATGGATTACATCCCCGCGGGGACGCTGAAAGAGCGCATCGGAGCACCCATCCCCTGGGCGGAGGCAGCCTGGTTCCTCGCGCCGGTTGCCCGCGCACTGGAATTCGCCCACAAGCAGGGCATCATCCACCGCGACATCAAGCCCTCCAACATCCTGGTCACCGACTCCGGCCAGCCGATGCTGACCGATTTCGGGATCGCAAAGATGCTGGAGGACGAAAAAACTGGCGGGCTGACCACCACCGGGATGGGAATGGGAACCCCGGAATATATGTCCCCCGAACAGCTGCTCGGGAACAAACTCGATGGGCGCACGGATGTGTATTCCCTCGGAACGGTTTTCTACGAAATGGTCACCGGGCGGACGCCCTATAAAGCGGATACCCCCATGGCGATCGCCTTAAAGCAGGTCAACGATCCGCTGCCGCGCCCGCGCCAATTTGTGCCCGCGCTGCCCGCACAGACCGAGCAGGTGATCTTCAAATCCCTGGCAAAGAAACCGGAAGACCGCTACTTGGATATGGGCGCCTTCGCCGCCGCCCTTGAAAACCTGGCCGCATCCGTTCCGGCGGCAAAACGCGGCAGCACCCTCACGGCTCCAACCGTACCTGGCCAACCAGCGGAGGTGCTCCCAGCCAAAAAACTGACCTTTGGACAACGGATCAAAAAGCTCTATAAAGAAAACAGCACCTGCGTGATCCTGGTTATCATCGGTATAGTTTTGTTCACCTGCGTGTGCTTCGGGCTGGCGGCTGTGCGGCAGAACCAGGAAAAGAAGAATGCTGCGCAAACGGCGGTGGCGCGAACCATCCAGCCGCCAATGAACACGGCGATGCCTGCCCAAAACACCTCCTTGCCAACCATCCCCGGGGGGGAGGTCTCTCTGAACGGCACTCCGCTCTCAGAGAAGCCAGGGATCAATACCTGTACCCTCGTCCAGGGAACCCCCACCCTCAACCTGGTTTTCCCCGAGGGATTAGAAAAATTCACCAAAGATTTCACCTCCCCGTATTTCTACTGGACCGAAAACGCGGGCCGGTTCGAAAAGGCGGAGAATGGGGTGCAGGTCCTCTCCGGGCCCGAATCCTCAGCCGTGGCAGCGATCAAGGCAACCCAGCCTGGCGGTACCTTTGCCATCCGTTCTCTGAGCAATGGTGAATTTGTGATTTTCCTGATAGATAAAAAATTGTTGGGCAAGCCGGAAAACACGGCTGTCAGTGGGGTACGACTGGCCCTTTACGTGGAAAACAAACCAGAGAACAACGCCGCGCTTTTCATGATGAAGGATGAAGAGCAGAAGGTAATCGCCAGCTTCACGTACCCGCAGAACCGGGAGACGGTCATCACCATCGATCTTGACAGCCATAAATTCACCGTGCTAGATGCCCGGGGGGAAGTGATATTCGGGACAAAATTGCCAGAAACGATCGATAGCAATGGTGCCATCTGGGTAATCGGCGATCCGGCCACAGATAACCAGGGAACCACGAATATGCTCCTGCGCGGGATCTGTTTCAAGGATGGGGCAAGGTAAGCCCGCACTTGTATTTAAATATATTTAAACCACCAGCTCCTGTAACGCGTCTTCGATGAACCCTGAGACGATGGCTTCATAATCAGCCGGGTCGCGGGTGAAGGCTTCGGCATGCCCGGCGCCGGCTACGAGGTGGATCTCGCGCACTCCGCTTGTCTTGGCCTCAAAAAGCTCCCGGCTCATCTCGGCGGGAACAAGAGCATCCTCCTCTCCGTGGACCAGCAGTACGGGTGTTTGGATCTTGTCCATGCTGTTTATCGGCGAGGCGGACGCAAAGGTGAATCCAGCCAGCACCCGGCACCAGAACTCGCCCAACTCCAACAGGGGCGAAGGGGGCAGGCGGTAATCGGTTTTTAATACATGGGTGAGCAACCCGCGCAGGCTGGAAAAGGGGCAATCCGCAATGGTGAAAGCTACGCGCGGGTCGATGGCGGCGTGCTGAAGCACCGTCGCTCCGCCCAAAGATTCCCCGAGCGTTCCAAGAACGCCTTCTTTGCCATGCTGTGCCAGAACCCAGCTTGCCCAGGCAGCCAGGTCGTGCTTTTCCTGCACCCCCCAGGTGATATTGGCTCCGCCGCTGCGGCCGTGATGACGGAGGTCTACCAACAGGATGTTGAAATTGCGCCTGCGGAACATGGGCATGTACTTCACGGAACCGTACAGGCCGTAGGTGAAACCATGCACGATCATAACCGTCTTATTCGAGCCCTCTGTAGGAAAATAAATGCCGAAGAGCGGGTAGCCGCCCGGGGACTGGATGACCACCTCACGCTTGGACCACATTTCGTATTCGGCTTCGTCAAGATTGCCGTTCCCCACCTCTATTCCATAAACCTCTGTGGATTTGCGGACGTGGGGGTGGGTGAGCCGTAGTGCGAGGTATAACCCTGCACCGAGCAGAAACGCGACGATAAAAATGAGGAGAAAAGTTAAAATAATCATGGAACCTTTCTTAATATCCTCCGTATTTTATAATGGTTTTTTATTATTGAGGAAATATTAATTTGTATACCCTTGACAATTTTGAAAGAACTAATACAATCATACAATAATACAATGATACAATAAATAACATAATATACGGAGGAAGAATGATCAGAACGGAGCATCTCGGCAAGACCTTTGCCGGGAGGAAAAAAACACCGCCCGTGGTGGCGGTGAAGGATCTCAACATCGAGGTGGCGGAGGGGGAGGTGTTTGGCTTCCTGGGTCCCAACGGGGCGGGCAAGACCACCACCGTGCGTATGCTCACCACATTGATCGGACCTTCGGAGGGGAAGGCCTGGGTGTGCGGCTACGAGGTGGGCAAGACTGACCAGGAGATCAGAAGGCGGGTGGGTATCCTGACCGAGACGCCGGGAATGTATGACCGGCTCTCTGCGGAATACAATCTGATGTTCTACGCCAAGCTGAACCAGGTTTCAGATCCAGCCGGGCAGGTGGAGAAATACCTGCGCATGCTGGGGTTGTGGGAGCGCCGGCTTGATGAAGTCGGCAGCTTCTCCAAAGGCATGCGCCAGAAGCTGGCCATCGCCCGCGCGCTGCTGCACGAGCCCAAACTGCTCTTCCTGGATGAACCCACTTCGGGGCTTGACCCGGAAGCCGCCAAGCTGGTGCGCGACTTTATCGAAGAGCTCAAACTCGAGGGGCGCACGATCTTCATCTGCACCCACAACCTGGATGAAGCCGACCGGCTTTGCCAGCGCATCGCCATCTTCAAGACCTCGCTCATCACCGAGGATTCCCCCGAGAACCTGCGCAAGCGGTTGTATGGCCGCACTTCGGTCTTTCATCTAAAAGAAATCCAGCCTGCCTGGGCGGAGAAGGTAAAGACTTTCGATTTTGCGCGCGATGTGCAGGTGGTGGAGAACAAGCTGGTGGTTCGCCTGGATGATCCCGAGGGGCAGAATCCGCTCATCATCCGCAGCCTGGTGGAAGCGGGGGCTTCAATTCAGTTCGTGGGCGAGATGCGCCACTCGCTGGAGGATATTTACCTGCAATTGATTCACAACGGGGACGAGACCCCGGGAGGGAAGAATGGCTAGTCCGATCAAGACGATCATCGATAAGGAATGGGCGGAGGTGTTCAAAAACCGCATGGTGCTGCTCACCATTGCGTTGCTGCCGCTGATCTTCACCGCTCTGCCAATTGTCTTCCTGGCGGTCACTACCACCGGCGGCGACCTGGGCAGCACCGCGGACATGCCGCCTGCCTATGCGGCTGCCTGCGGGGCGGTGAGCATGGCCGACTGCATGCAGACCTACATTCTGAACGAATTTCTGCTGCTCTATATGATCATGCCGCTGATGATCCCCATCACGATCGCAGCCTACAGCATTGTTGGTGAAAAAGCCACCCGCAGCCTGGAGCCGCTGCTGGCCACCCCCATCTCCACCGAGGAGCTGCTGGCGGGCAAGAGCCTGGCGGCGGTCATCCCGGCCGTTCTGGCTACCTGGGCTTGCTTTTTGATATTTGCCATCGCGCTGCCCATCATCGGGGTCAGCCCGGCGGTCATCTCATACGCCCTGAGCCCCACCTGGCTGGTGGCTATTTTCGTTGGCGGACCGCTGATGGCGATCTTTGCCGTCAATATCGCTGTGCTGGTCTCCTCCCGCGCCCGCGACCCGCGTGCTGCCGAGCAGACTGCCGCTGTGGTCATTTTGCCCATCCTGATGCTGCTCTTTGCCGTGCTGGCTGGTTTTATCATTCTGAATTTGACCTTCATGCTGGCAAGTTTTTCAGTGCTGCTGGTGCTGGATGTAGTCCTGGTGTATCTGGGCGCGCGCCTTTTCCAGCGCGAGGCCATCCTCACCCGTTGGAATTAAGAGGGTGGAAAAATGAAACTAAATATCCGAAATATTCTACTGGCGGCAGCCCTGGTTATCCTCATTGCCGGGGTTGCCAGCCAGCTCAGCATCCGAAAGGTGAACGGGCAGGCTGCCACGCCTGAATCTGCAGCGGCGTACACACTGAACATCCGCCGGTCCTTCGGTTACAGCGCAGGCGGGAATATTCGCGGGAGTTTCCGCCTCGCGGTTAATGGGCCTCAGGAAAATATCTCAAAGGTTGTTTTCCTGCTTGACCGTCAGCCGATTGGCGAAGTGACCGAGCCGCCCTTCCAGTTGGATATCCACACCCAGGATTACCCTGAGGGAAGTCACACCCTCTCCGCAGAGGTGACCACCCTGGATGGCAGCGTGCAGATGGCGCCGGGCGGCACGTTTAATTTCGTCTCCGCCAGTGGTCAATGGGCTGGGGTGTTCAGTATCATTGTTGTCATTGGCGCGATCCTGTTGCTGGTCGTTGGACTTGGTTTTCTCTTCACATTCCTCACAACCGGCAAGACCGTAAAGGATCTGCCGCTTGGTTCGGAACGGCATTATGGCATCCAGGGTGGGGGCGTGTGCTCCCATTGTGGAAGACCGTTCGCTTTCCACTGGTGGGGACTGAACCTGGTCGGTTCAAAATATGACCGCTGCGATTACTGCGGCAAGTGGGGAAGCTATAAGAGGCTGGCGCTGGAGGAGCTGCGTCTGGCGGAAGCTGCCGAGATGCAAACCGGTTCCCCGGAGACCGGGCTAAAACCAGTCAGCCCGGAGGAAAAATTTAACCACATGCTGGATGACTCCAGGTTCGACCCGGATTGATATATAGGAAGTTTTTCCAAAAAGAGCCGGAAATAGTATAATGACCCGCTTTGCAATTTTGTAAGGTTAATGTTTTAAATTCTCTTGACATGAAATAAATACTTGGTAGGATGTATAGACCGGAACCGAGAAAAGGTTCAGGTAATTGATCGAGGTAGAAATGAGCGCTGCTTCCCAAAACGGCAAAGAGAAGAGGGGGAAAGCGAAAACACAAACCACGCAAAAACCGCGACTGGTCAATGCGACCGATCCTGCCGGTATCGAGTTATCCTATGCGGAAAAGGCGAAGCGGCTCGAGCAGATCCTGCGGGCAGCGCGTTCCATTACCTCCAGCCTGGATGTGCACGAGGTGCTCAGGCGCATTGCCACCGGCGCCATGCAGGTGACTGGCGCGGTGAACTGCGATATCTATCTTCTTTCCGAAGACGCAAGCACCCTCGTCCCTGAAATCTCTGTAGAGACGGATTACACCGATCAGATCCTTTCCACCCCACTCAACCTGAATTCCAGCCTGACGGGAAGGGCGATCCGGGAGAAAAAAGCGCTGCTCTTCAACCACCCCCTGGGGGAAACCAGTGCATTCCAAATCCCTGGCACCCCCCAGGATGCTGACGAGCGGTTGATCTCTGCGCCGCTCATCTTTGAGGACCGGGTTTTAGGTGCCATGTGTTTATCCCGGATGGGGGAGTTATTCTCAGAAGATGACCGCGAGATTGCAGAAGCTTTTGCCGCGTTTGCATCATCTGTGCTTCATACCACACAGACGCATCGCGACCTGCGGCGGGAAATCGCGGAGCGCGAAGCCGCCGAGCGTGAGCTCAGCCGCAAGGCGGAGATGATCATCCGCAATCAGAATATTTTGCTGGAGTTGAACAAGCTGGATGTTTCCGAGTTGGATAAGGTGACTCGCGCCGTTACAGAAGCGGGCGCTTTTACGTTGGAAGTGGACCGCGCCAGCCTGTGGCTTTTCAACCCCGCCCTATCGGAAATGAAGTGCAAAGACCTGTTTATCCGCAACTCCAAGCGTCATGACTTCGCACTAAGTTTTCTGACCGAGAATTTCCCCAAGTACATGCAAACCCTGGAGGAAACCAGGGTGATCAGCGCAGAGGATTCCTGCGGTGATGAGAGAACCTGGGAATTCACCAAGACCTACTTTTTGCCAAATAAAATAAAATCAAATCTGGATGTTGCCATCACCGTGCGGGGAAAGCTGGTGGGCATCTTTTGTCTTGAACAGACCACCGCGCCGCGTAATTGGACGCTGGAGGATCAGGATTTTGCCACCTCCCTGGCGGATATCATCACCCTTTCGCTCGAGGCATCCGAACGCCGAAAATCCGAGGAGGCGCTGCGGGAGAGTGAGAAAAAGTATAGCGACCTGACCAACTTCCTGCCTTCCATCATTTTTGAGATCGATCCAACTGGTCGGGTTACATTTGTCAACCGGTATGCCTTCACATCCTCGGGATACACAGAGGAGGATTTCCGCAGCGGAGTCTTCGCCGCGGACATGGTCATCCCGGAGGACCGGTCTAGGTTGATCGAAACGGTTCAGGGGTTGATGGCACTTAAATCGCTGCCTCCCAAGGAATACACCCTGGTGCGCAAGGATGGCTCCACATATCCGGTGACGGTGCACGCCACGCCGATCATGATGGGCAAGCGGCCGGTCGGGGTTCGCGGACTCATCGTTGATATTTCGGAGCGAAAAAGAGCAGAGGAGGCTCTGGCGCAAAAAAGCCGGAATCAGGAGCATCTGCTGGAGGCTGTGCAAGCGCTTACCGCCAGCCAGGTGGTTGGCGAGGTGCTGAAGCGGATCACCAGCGGGGCGGACCAGGTGATGAACTCCGCGCTCTGCAACGTTTACCTATTGGAGGAAGACGGCGAATCCCTCACCCCGGTGGTTTCCAGCAACCCGGAGTTCTCCCAATACTTCATGGCTACGCCATTGAAGGTCAACCGCAGCCTGGCAGGGCGCGCCGTGGAGATGAAATGCTGCATTCTGTACAACGATATCACCGGTGACTCGCACAAGACCACCATTCCCGGAACACCGGATTTTGGATCACAGCGGCTGATCGCTGCGCCGCTTATTTTTGAGGATGAAGTGCTGGGGGTGATGTCATTCATCCGGGATAATCAGGATTACACAGACGAGGAACTGACCCTGGCGGAAACGTATGCCGGGTATGCTGCAGCGTTGCTGCACAACGCCCAGACGCATCTGGTGCTGCAGCGCGAAGTTGAAACCCGCAAACTGGCAGAGGAAGTGATCCGCGATTCAGAAACCTCATATCGCGGGATTTTTGACTCAGTCGCTGAGGCAATTTACATTCAGAGCAAAGAAGGTACTTTCCTGGATGTGAACCAGGGCGCGGAAAAGATGTACGGCTACAACCGCGATGAGCTGATCGGTCAGAATCCGCTTTTTGTGGCCGCCCCGGGAAGAAACGATTTGGAGGCGGTAGGCAAGACCGTCCAGCGCGCTTTCCGAGGTAAACCGCAGAAGTTTGAATTCTGGGGACGCCGCAAAAATGGAGAGATCTTCCCCAAAGAAGTCCGCCTGTATAAGGGCTTGTTTTTTGGCCAGGTAGTTGTCATTGCTGTCGCCACGGATATCACTGAACGAAAGCAGGCGGATCAAGCCCTGCGCGAGAGCGAGAAAAAATTCCGTGAGCTGGTCAACTCCATGCCGCTTAGCGAATTCGAGCTGGATCGCAAGGGATATATCTCCTTTGCCAACCAGTATCTACTGCAATCCTTCGGTTATAAAACCAGGGACGTAAAGAATAAGCTGAGTGCTCTGGATCTGATCGTGCCCGAGATGGTGGAAAATGCAAAAAACCACTTTGCCCAGGCACTGCGCGGAAGAAACATTGGCGCACCGGAATACAAACTGCGCCGCCGGGATGGCTCCACCTTCCCGGCCATCGTGAATGTTCGCCCGATCCTGGAAAATGAAAAAGCCGTTGGCTTGCGTGGGTTCCTGCTGGATATCACCGAACTGAAAAAGACCGAAGAGGCGCTACGCACCAGCGAAGCCCGGTACCGGTATTATATTGAACACGTCAACGATGGTGTGTTCTGCTTCAAACCACTGGAACCGATTGATCTCTCTTTACCTTTGAGCGAAAAGGTGGAGCGAGGTTTTGAAGGAATTTGCGTGGAATGCAATCAGGCTTTTGCCCAAATGGGTGTCCTGGACCGCGATACCATTCTGGGTAGGAGCGTATTCTCGCTGGCAAGCGATCAGGAAAGTTACCGCACACTGCTCACAGCTTTTTTCCAACAAGGCGGTCGTGTTGCGAATATAGAAATCCATGATATTGATCCAAAGGGCGTTTTACACTGGTATCTGACCAGCCTGTTTGGGGAGGTGATAGATAACAAGCTTGTCCTCGTCTGGGGGAATATGCTGGATATCACCGAACGCAAGGCGGCGCAAGCAGCGTTGGAGCATGCCAACATTGAGCTGGCAGAGGCTTACAACGCCACCCTGGAAGGCTGGTCCCGGGCACTGGAAATGCGCGAACGCGAAACGGCCGGGCACTCGCTGCGGGTCGTGGATCTCACCCTGCAGCTTGCCAGGTCTTTGGGGATGAAGGGCGACCAGCTCCAACATGTCCGCCGCGGCGCGCTGCTGCACGATATCGGAAAAATGGGCATCCCGGACAGCATATTACTGAAGCCCTCGACCCTGTCGGAGGATGAGTGGGTGGTGATGCGCCAGCATCCGCTCTATGCCAACGAACTGCTCAAGCCGATTTATTATCTTGAATCCGCATTGGATATCCCCTATAGCCACCACGAGCGCTGGAATGGGGAAGGCTATCCGCGCCGGCTTAAGGGCGATGAGATTCCCCTGGCAGCACGCATCTTTGCTGTTGTGGATGTTTTCGACGCGCTCACCTCCGACCGCCCCTACCGGCCAGCCTGGACCCTGGACGCCGCGCTGCGGTATATCCGCGAACAATCCGGTAAGCTGTTCGATCCAAATGTAGTGGATGCCTTCTTCAACTCGATTGTAGACAATCGAGATCAGGAATAATACTCCCTGCCCGGAACCATATGATAAACTGGAGCGGTTATGACGGCTCCAGTTTTTATTTTTGACCTTGATGGAACACTCTTGAATGAGGAGCGGCGGATGCACCCGCGGGACCGGGAGGTTCTTCTTTCGCGAAGCGACCTGGTGCTCATCCCAGCCACGGGGCGCACGCTTACGAGCGTAAAAACCAGCTTTGCGGAAAACGACCTGTGGGCAGATGTATCCATCCCGCTACCGATGATCACCCAGAACGGCTCGATGAATTACCTGCCCGGGGAATTGGAGCAATCCTTTCTCCCATTCGAAAATAACCTTCTCCGCGAGCTGGTCGCCTTCACCCGGCGCTTCCCGCACATCCCTGCCCTGCTCATGTCGAAGAACAGCATTCATACTCTCCACACAGAGGCTGCCGACCCAGAGGAGCTGTGGGATTTCGGCGGTCTTCCGCTTGCGGATTGGGGTCGCGGACAGCAGTTTAGCAAGGTCCTGTTTTATTCCAGCCGACCGGAAGAATTGTGCGAAGTGGAGGAGGCCTCCGCCGCGTTCCCAGTGGAGCGCGTATACAGTACCCCGGTTTTCTTTGAAATGACCCCGCAGGGAGTGAACAAGGGTAAAGGCGTGGGCGAGCTTCTTCCAGCGCTGGGGCTCGAAGGGGCGACCATATTCGCGGCAGGGGATGGCGGCAACGACCTGCCCCTACTGAAGTTGGCGGACCGGACTTTCACCCCCTCGCGTGCCTCGCTGGATTTCCAGGGTTGGGTGGACCACGTGGTTAATTGGGAGAAACGTGGTCTACTGGAGCCGATGATCGAAAAAGCCACTCTCTCTTAAACCACCTTCGACCGGAGTTGGTAATAACGTTTTGAATAAAAGTCCTGAATTATCGATCAGATATAATCCATTCAACGAACTTAGGGAGAGATAAATGATCACCGAAACGCAGATCATCATTCGCATTCTTGTGGCCATGGGATTGGGGGCGTTGATTGGTTGGGAACGCGAGCGAATTGGCCAACCGGCTGGCTTGCGGACGCATATCATCCTGTGCATTGGCTCGGCATTGGCAATGATCATTTCAATCAATCTTGCATATCCCAACAACGACCCAGCCCGGATCGCAGCCCAGGTGGTGACCGGGATTGGTTTTCTCGGCGCGGGGGCGATCTTCCGCTATGGCACTGGGGTGAAAGGATTGACGACTGCCACCTCGCTGTGGACGATGGGAATTATCGGCATGACCTGCGGCATGGGAATGTTCATCGTGGCAGCCGGAACGACCCTGCTGCTGCTTTTTGTTCTCTACTGGGTGGAAAAATTCGAAGACCGGTTCATCCATCAGGCGGTGACTTATACCGTGACCGTGTCAGCAACTAACCGAAAAGGATTGGTTCGGGATTTAAAGAAAATCCTCTCCGAGCCGCCAAGGTCCATTGCCTCCATGCAGATCACCCGGGATATGATCGAAGACCAGGTGCAGATCACATTTGATGTGCGCAGTAAGGACGAGGACCAGGCTGATGAATTGGTTGGAAAGCTGTCGGCAATCAAGGGGATCAAAAAGATCGAGATTTCGTAGGTGGAGCCCGGGCTTTAGCTTCGCGACAAATCCGCGAATCAATTGTTGTCGCAATGATTTGGCGGAGAAAATTTCGATCTCCAGCATCAATTCTTAACCGTACAGCGGATTAAGGATTACAAAAGCGGTTACCTTTCCTTCACCCCCTGGCGCAGGATGGTGCGCAGCTTTTCTGGTGCCGCTCGGCGCGGGTCACCCATGTAGATCTCGTGGTGGTGCCCGTTGCGCACAAGGTTGTTTTCATTCATATAAACTTTCATGCGCTCGATGGTGGCCTGCTCCGCGGCATAGGGTCCAAGGTGCAAAATCTGCACGCACCTGCCCTCCCGGAAGGATTCAAATCGTAGCTTTTCCAATCCAGACGACGGCTTTTTCTTTTTAAGCTGCTCCAGCGCTTCGGCAAACATATCCGCGGTGACCACGCCCGGCTGCAGGATCATGAGGTTAAAGTGTTGTTCCTGGAGCTTCCCGAACTCGAACGTGTCGCCCTCCACCCACCAGAGACCCTCAAGCGCCATAACGGGGTAATCCACCGGTTCCGATTTGCGCTGTTTGGCTGCGAATTTGAGGGTGTAGGCGATTCCGTAGAGCGCAGTCAAAGCCTCAACGAACTCCACCGCCTCCGCAACCTTAACCCCGGCTGGAACAACACCCTCGACCATGGTGAAGTTGAACTCCGGCACCTCCACTTCCTCCACAGATTTCGCGGAAGGGTTGTAGAGGTATTTCATATCCTTTTTCAGATCCAATTTTGTGATCATTTTGCTCTCCTTTCTTTCATTTCTTGTCAGTGTATAGACCAACGATCTCGCGCGCCCAGTCCTGAACCATGTCGATCAACTCGGGCGGTGCGAGGACGGTGACCAGCGGACCGAAGCTGATCGCCATACTGGCGGCAAATTGCAGGTCCGCGGCGGGCAGAGTAGCCAGCAGGGAGCCATCTGCCTGGGACTCGATCTCCGTCCAACCGATCGAAGAATCCCGCACGAAGCCGGCCGCCTGCGGGGCAAAGCGCAGCCTGGCAAGCACAGCCGGCGCAGGCTGCGCCTCGGCATCCAGGAAGGCGCGTGGGTCAAACCCGGCGGGAATATCGTATACCTCAGCCAGCATTGTCACCTCGCGGATGCGGTCCACACGCAGCAGCCTGAGCGCATGGCGCAGATGGCAGTACCCGGTTGCGTACCAGTGCCCCCAGCGGAAGGCCAGCGCGTAGAGATCGAACTCCCGGCAGGTGGGCTCGGTGCGGCTGAGTGCTTCGTAGGTCAGGGAGTCCCTGCGGGTCTCACGCAGCGCCTGCCGCAGCGTTCCGAGCGTATCCTGAATGGAGCCAAGCTCAGCTCGGCGCAGCCCGGCAGTAACAAGCGACCTGCGCGCCCAGGCGATCTCCGATCGCTGATCTTCGGGCAGCAGGTTCTCCAGCTTTGCCAGCGCCCCGCGGGCGGCATCCTGGTAAAGGGTGCCCCACATTTCCTCCACCAGCGTCGCTCCCAGCCCCACCGCCACGGCTTCATCCGGGCTGAGGATCAAAGGCGGCATCTTGTAGCCGCGCACCAATGAGAAACCGCCATTCGGACCGCGTTCCGAGAAGAGCGGGATGCCCAGCTCGTCCAGCATTTCAAAGTAACGATGCACCGTGCGCACGGAAACGCCCAGTTCCAAAGCGAGCTCGGCAGCTTTGCGGTTGGGCTTGCTCTGGAGGAGCAGGATCAGGCTGATCAGGCGGGTGGCAGTGTTGGTCATTTTCTCATCCCTTCAGGCGACACGAGAATAGCATGTATATATGTCAAATTATGACATATATAAGAAATAGTTGATTGGGGGGTTGTTGATTCGATTAATGAAGATTCGGAAGTAGGCTGGCGATTACTGGCGCAGGCGGCGGTATATACTCTTGACCAGGGTGTCGTTCAACTGCTCGGTGCTGACCAGGCGAAATTTCATTTCCCGCGGCAAGCTACCAAAAAGAGGAACGCCGCCCCCCAGCAGGATCGGAACCCGGGTGATGATCATCTCGTCGATAAGATCGGCTTCAAGGAAACCCTGGATGGTACGTCCGCCATCCACATAGAGGTTGTGAAATCCTCTCACGCCTAAAATCCGTACCACTTCAGCGGGCTCGCCAACGATCAATTCCGCCTTCCCAAGCGCCTTCTCTGGCAAAGCGGCAAGCGTGTGGCTGAGGACAAAGACGGGTTTCTGATAGCGCCAGGGATCGAAGGACAGGACGGTTTCGAACGTCTTCCTGCCCATCACCAGGGCGTCGACGCGCTGTATGAAATCGGTAAACCCGTAATCACTCTGCTCCGGATTGGGAATGGCGTACAGCCAATCCAGCCCGCCATCCGGCGTGGCGATAAAGTTATCCAGGCTGACGGCGATATAAATAAAGATGGTCACCGAATTATCCCTCCCCGCGGGTCCAGTTGGGTGTTTTTCCTGCCAGCCCGCGGATGATCTCTTTGATCATCGCGATCACCTCGCTCACCTTCGCGGGGCTGACCTGCTGGATGGAATCCGCGGGGGTGTGCGCCAGGTGGCGGATGCCCACCGCGCTGAAGGCCAGGCTGGGTACCCCGCGCATGGAGAAAGTGGAATGGTTGCTCTCCGGCCAGGGTTCCACTTCGACGACGCCCGGATAATTTTGATGAATTGCTTTCACGGATTCCACGAGCGCATCGGACGTTTCGTAGAAGGCGATGCTGTTCGATCCCGCCCAGGCGCCCATGTCGTCCATGTTGATCACCAGGAGGATGTTGGGCAGATCCGCTTCCCCGCGGCGCAGGTATTCGTCATCACCCATCGGCAGGGCTTCCTCGCCGTTGAAGGCGATGAATTCCAGGGCAAAGGGCAGATCCACTGAGGCAAGGTCTTCCGCCAGGGCGAGAAGAGCGCAGGCGCTGGCGCCGTTATCGAGCGCCCCGGGGGTGTTATGAAAGGTATCAAAGTGGGCGCAGAGCACCACCTTGACCGGGGAGGGGGAAGGCTTGCGGGCAACAATGTTTCGGGCAGTGGAGGGAGAGTTTCCGCAATCCAGCTTGAGGTGAACCGAGCGCGGGGGGTTTCGTAGAAGATCGAGGACCACCTCGCGCGGCAGCGTGGCAGCCGGGATGGGCAGATCCCAATCTTCGGTAACCTGCTCGTAATCGCTGGAATTGCACGGCGGCGCGACCAGAGCGGCTGGCTTGCCTTGCACGAGAAGGTCGAAGATCTTCTCGTCGTCCGGTCCGCGCAGGAACCAGGACATGGGCGAGATCTGCGTGCTGGCGAGCTCGCCGTAGAAGAGGACGATCTTCCCCTCCATCTCCGCGGCTTCCAGCTCGGGGATGGTGCCGAGCGGAAGGAGTTCCCCCTGCACGTTGCAGGCAGGCGAAAACACGTTGGCTTCCACCGGGAGGGAATTGCCATCCGCCTCGAAGCTGGCGGAGCGCACCTCCCAGGCGGTGCAGGGGTAGGGTTGCTCCTCCACCTGCAACCCGAAGGAGCGGAAGGTATCCCGCATGAAATCGGCGGCTTTCTGGTTGGCCGGGGTGCCGATCAGGCGCGGACCGATCTCCACGACCAGCTTTTCGATATAGGACATGACATTCGGATGCAGGTGGGGCATATTCTCTCCCGCGAATAAATCAATGATTTAACAATCATAATTGTATGCTATTATATTTTCAGCGATTTGCGTTGCAATAAGGGGGCGATCAGGAACCAGCTAATTCACTATAGCCGGCATTAATCAAACGCGACCTTTCATTTATCGAAGGAGGAATGAAATGAAACGGTTATCGCTGCTCACTCTGATATTTGCATTGCTTTCCGTGGTTTTCTTTTTGATGTTGATCTTCTTCCGGACTCCCTTTCCGCTTTACCCGTTCATGAGCTGGCAGGATGCCCTCGATATCTTCACCCCGCTGGTATTAATCCCAATCTACTGGTTGATGTTCCGGTACGGATCAAGCGAGCGGCCGCGATTGGCGGAGGAGATCGTTTTCCTCCTCTTCGCCTGTTTATGGATCGCCGGTCAGGGGATGCACCTGTCTGCCAATTCCATCAACAATCTGGCGGAAGGCATGGCTAAAAACCGGCTGCTGAATATTCTTGACACCAATGTTTACCAGCTTGCCTATTTCTTTGATGAACATCTCAGTCATTTCATGTGGCACTTGGGTGTGATAGGTCTGGCGGCATTGATCATTTTCCGGCAGTGGAGCAAACCGTCAGAAGCAACCACCAACTGGTGGCTGGTTGTTCCGGCTGGAACCCTTTATGGGTTCACCTGTTTCTGTTTTTTCCTGGAGGGGCAGACCGTGATCCTGGGATTCCCCTTCGCAGCCATCATCACCCTGGTGATCCTGATCTGGCAAAGGAAGGCATTGAAGCAGCGTCCCATAATGGCATTCTTCCTGGTCTCCTTCCTTGTGGCGACACTTTTCTTCACAGGTTGGGCTGCCTACTATCAGGGTTTCCCGCAGTTTTCGGATGTTGGTTTGATATAAATTGATTGATCACGAATAACAACCTGGGTTTTTGACCCGGGAATTATTCGCTGACACGGAAAGAATATTAAGAAGTTTTTTGGATATTAAATCTAACCGCCTCCCGCACGAACTCCGCCAGGCGCGGATCGATCTTATCGAAGTTCGCCTTGAAGCGCGGGTCGTCATTGTAGAGATCTGCCAGCCCCAGGCACTGCTCGTCGTTCGGCTCCCAGAAATATGCCATATGAGCCCGCCACCTGCGGACGCAATCCTGCGCCTCGGGTGAGGAGGGACCCTTGGGGATGGCAAGCACAAAATCGCGATAAACAGCGTTGCCTTCCTCGCCGATACGCTGTTTATCCGCCTTGGAATAGCTTTTCCATTTTTGCTGGGATGCCTGCATGATCTCGGGGTCATACTTTTCCGCCGCTTCCTTCTCGTATTCCGCTTGTTGCCTCTCATTAAAAGGCTCAAACATTTTTATTTCGTCCATTTCCTTTTTTCCTTCCAGGTATTGAATCGTATCGGTAATGCTCGCGATCAGTTTTTCGGTACGGTTGATGCGTTTTCGCAGGGTCTCCTGATGCCCCCGGAGGGTGTTCAGAGCATCAAACGCTTCGCCATCCAGGATGCGTTTTATCTCAGCCAGGGGCAGATCCAATTCGCGGTAGAGCAGGATCTGCTGCAGACGCAGAAGTGACTCTTGATCGTAGCAGCGGTAGCCATTCTCCGCGATCCAGGCCGGGGGAAGCAACCCGATCTCGTCATAGTAATGAAGCGAGCGGGGGGTTACGCCTGCCAGGGTGGCGAGCTTTCGAACGGTGTACATGCGGTCAGTATAAACTATGACGTAACGTTAATGTCAAGAGGGATTTTCAAAAGCTAAAATCGTTTCCGGAAATATCCCTTATAATATTTTTCAGTTCGATGCATTATTATCCCGCTCAAATTGAGGTGGCATATGTCCAGCGCAACAAAATCTGTAACGAAAACCGCCAGCTGGGGGGTGCTGGGAATGCTCGCCATGGCGCAGTTCATCCTTGTCCTGGATACCACCGTGATGAACGTCTCGATCTCCCAGGTGGCCGAGGACCTGAACACGACCATCGTTGGGATGCAGACGGCGATCACCTTTTACACCCTGGTCATGGCGTCTTTCATGCTGCTGGGCGGCAAGCTGGGTGACCGCTGGGGGGGTAAGAAGGCTTTTGTAATTGGTCTTCTGATCTATGGCGTTGGCTCGCTGACGACTGCGCTTGCCCCAAACATCACCGTCCTACTGATCGGATGGTCTTTTATTGAAGGATTTGGGGCAGTCCTGGTCATCCCGGCACTGGTATCGATCACCGCGATCACCTACTCCGGCAAGCAGCGCGCAGTCGCTTACGGCTTGCTGGGAGGGGTTTGCGGAGCTTCGGCTGCCCTGGGTCCATTGATCGGGGGCCTGGCGACCACCTACTACACCTGGCGGATCGTATTTGCTGCCGAGACCGTCATTGTTCTCATCCTGATGCTCTTCCTCAAGAAAATTCCTGCATCGATCGGTAAACCGACCAAACTGGATACCAGGGGTGCAGTCCTCTCGGCAGCGGGTTTCGGCTTGGCAGTGTTTGGCATCCTGCGTTCCGCGCAGTGGGGCTGGATCACCCCCAGCGCATCGGTGCCCACCATCAATGGCGTGCCGCTCACCCCGCTGGGATTATCCCCGGTGTTCTGGCTGATCATCGCTGGCGCGCTCCTCCTGCGGGCGTTTGCAGCGACCGAACGCAGGGTTGCAGCAAAGGGTGAAGAACCTCTTTTGGATATGGAACTGTTGAACATTCCAAAGCTGCGCGCGGGATTGACCGTCTTTTTTAGCTGGCAATTCATCATCATGGCAACATTTTTTGTCATCCCCCTGTATTTACAGACCGTGCTCGGGTTCGACGCCATGCAGACCGGGCTGACGATCCTACCCCTTTCCCTGGCGCTATTCGTAATGTCGCTGGTGGGATCCAGAAGAACGGGGAAGATCTCGCCAAAGCGCATGTGCGAGGTTGGCCTTGCATCCATATTGATCGGTGAGGTGCTTCTCATCGCCTTTACCGGTCCTGAATTAAGATCAATCGGTTTCAAATTGGGATTGCTTTTGATCGGTGCTGGTTTAGGCCTGATGGCCTCCCAGCTCAGCAATGTGAACATGTCCTCCGTGCCCAGCGAAAGGGGCAGCGAGGTTGGCGGGCTGCAGGGAACTTCCCAAAACCTGGGGGCATCTCTGGGAACCGCGCTGATCGGCTCCATACTGATCGCATCGCTGGTCGCAAATTATCAAAAGGGTGTTCTATCAAATCCCGCCCTAACCGAGGTTAGCCAGCAGGCGGTCAGCGCTTCCGAAACAAACCCAAATTTTGTCACCACTGCCCAGTTTCAGGCTTCCGCCGAGGCGGCAGGGTTGACTTCGGCACAAACCGATGCGCTGGTGTTGGAATATGCAGATGCTCAGGTGGCAGCGCTGAAAGCGTCTTTCGCCGGAATATCGCTCTTTGCGCTGTTGGCACTTTACTACGTTCGGCATCTACCGAAGAGAACCGAGGACATCATCCCTGCTCCGGGGCAGGAGGCTGGATAAATCCTCCGGTTTCCGAAAATAATATCAACCCCAACACTTTGAAGCCACGGGAACTGTTTAAGATTTCCTGAAATAAGCTTTGGTGTTTTCGTGCACGGCTGGGTCTGCCAGAAGGTCAGCAATCTGCCACCAGCGCAACTCGGCATGTTGCTCGTCGCCATTAATACGGGTACCTGCCGGTAAGTAAAATTCATGCGCCAGGACGATGTAATGGGTGCTGGTCCCTTCCGCGCCGGAAAAATTATCCCGGTAGAGATGCTCATAAACACCCTTGAAATTTGCCAGGGCGGGATCCAGCTCCAGGCCAAGCTCGGTCTGCGAGATGCGTCGGGTGGCTGTTGAAATACGTTCGTCCTTCAAGATCTTGCCGCCGGGGACGAACCAGGAATTCTGCGCGGGGCGGTTTCTCCGATAACCCAGGAGCACCTCACCCTTATCATTGAATACGATCAGGTCGATGGAGACAAGGGGAGTAAGCTCCACGATCTTGAGAAATGTGGCGGGATCCAGTTTCATTGCGCAGCGAATGCTTTGAGGGTGAAATTATAGAAGACTGTTCCAGGTCCACCCGGAGCGATCAGATCAGCGTTGCTGCCGATAAAGCCCAGGTGCACACCATCGGCGGATTGGAGCAGGTACTGGTTGGAATTGACCCAATCGGGCGAAAATGCGGGATCAAATCGAAGCGGGCTGCTGGTGAGCGGTGTGGAACCCGCCTGACCCAGCTCGCCCACCCAGATGGCGTTATCGGTCTCTTTTCTAAAGGTATACCCGCGTGAATTAATAGTCCAACCCACCAAACGGGCAGCATCACCTTGCTGCAGAATCGTATCCCCGCTGCCGTCGATCTGTGCTGCATGCAGCTCGCCCGCGCCGGTTTCAGCCAGGATATTCAATTGGTAGAGGATGCGTGACTGATCAGGGGATATTACCAGCGGCCCGTCGTTGGTGTTCACCTCGGTCAGCTTCTGTGGCGGGGTTCCATCAATGGGGATCCGCCACACTGCGGTTGCCGCAGCGGTATCGTTGGCGGCGTCCCGGGGAGGCAGCACAAGCAGCACAGCGGTGGAATCGGGCGTCCAGACCAGGGTGGGATAAAAGGGAGAGGCGTCGGGGGTCAGAATGGGCTCGAAGGCAAAGATCTCGCGCAGGTTCTCACCACTTGCATCTACTACCGAGATCGATCCGGGACGCGCAAGCGCGATCGAGCGGCCATCCGGCGCGGGGAAGAAATCTCCACCCTGCCCATCTTCCAGGAGGCGGGTGACTTTTCCCGACACAATATCTACGGCATTCAAGTCGTCTGCGGGTCGCCTGGTGTTGCTATCCAGGTAAAGGAAGGCAGTGTTAAATAAGAGCGTCCGGGTCTGAGGTAGCCAGCCAAGCTTATAGGGTATCCGCGGGCCGCCCTCTTCCACGGATTGCAGGGCGTTGACTGCATCCACGTTCAGCAGTTGGGTCTCTTTCTTATCCTCAACACCGATCGACCAGAGGTCTCCCACACGGGTGAAGATCACCAGATCCCCGCCCGGTGAAATCAGAATGGGCAGGTTGGCGCCACCTGCCAACGGCGCGGAAGCTCCCGCACGCCACAGGTTAAGGTCATTGATCTGCAACAAGGCGATGCGCAGGCTTCCTGTGTTTGGGATGGGGGTGAGGGAGGGGCGGGGGGTGAGGGAGGGCAGCGGGGTCCAGGTATCCTGGGGGGTTTTAGTTGGCAGCATCTCCACGGTGAGGGTAGGCTGCAGGGTGGGGGTGGGGGTAATGCTGGACTGCATGAATTTCACCCCGCCGAAGATGGCTGCGCCAAACCCGGCAAGGATGAGCAGGGTGAGGAGGACCCGCGCGAAGGGCTTTTTATACCAGCGCGGTGGGGGAGGAGGCGTTTCATCCCGGTAGGAGCCGGGCGGGATTGGGGGAGGCGCGGACGGCTTCGGGGGAGCGCTGCGATCAATTTTATCCAACAGGCTGCCTTGTGAAGGCTCAGCTTGTTTTAGTTTAGCAGGCGGCGCCTGGATCTCGCGTAGGTAGGCAGGGACGGATTCCCGGCCAAGCGCGCGCGCCTCGGCGCCTGTGGTGAGGTAATCCTCCACAGATCGTTTTTCCGGCGGCGGAGTCTTTCCGGCGACGGGTTCGGAGGGCTTGGGGATGGGCGTGGAAGCCGGGGGTTCGGCTGCTTCCGGTGGGGATGTTGGCTGGATCAGCAGGGATGGGGCTGGCGGCTGGAGGAATTGGAGTGCTTCGGAATTCTGCGGGTCGATCTTGAGCACCTGGCGGTAGCAATCCGCCTTTCGCGCCGGGTCATCGATAACTTTGGTCATGAGCAGCCAGGCCTGGATATCGCCGGGATCGGTGCTGAGCACCCGCGCAAGCTGGCGGGCGGCTTCATCTTTACGGTCGGCCGCGATCAATGCCCGAATGGATTCCAGATCTGCCATTTGCGATCCCTCTTGTGTGAGTATTTTACCTCATTGAAAAACATTGCTTAGGTTCCATCCACAGACTTGATAACTTACCAATACGGTCTATAATGTATTGATAGTTATTTGGAAGAGAAAGGATAAACTAAAATGATTCAACAAATTTCAGAAATGATTGCCACTGCCACAAACCTGCTGCACCCGATGATGACTCATTTTCCACTGGCGTTGTTATCCGCAAGCTACTTGTTGGATATCCTGGCTCACTGGTGGCCGAAGCTGCGTACCAGCGGCTGGGTGTTACTGATCCTGGGCACTCTCGGCGCCATCTTTGCCGTGATCACCGGCAACGCCGCCGGGGAATTATTTGAAGACACCAAATTCGGAGCTGTAGTAGAAACCCACCAGGCTTTAGCGATCGCTACAACGCTGATCTTTTCGGCGCTGCTGGTTTGGCGATTTTTTGCCAGACGCAAAGGGAATGACCCGGCCGAGAAGTGGTATTACTTTATCCCGGCCACCATCGGGGTCGGGCTGCTGTTGCTCACCGGGCTCTATGGCGGGCACATGGTCTACGCCTTCGGCCTGGGGGTGATGGGACCGTAATGGGCTGTATGCTGGTTGCTGGAAAAGATAGCGCCCGGGATATTCCCGGGCGCTGATATTTAACCATCAATAATCTTACTTTCCGCCTTTACCCTTACCATTTCCGTGCTCATTCTGGTTTTGCTTGCCATTCTCTTTTTCCACCCTGCCGGACATGACCGCACCGAGGTTTTTGAGATTCTTCTCATCAGAGAATACCGCTTTTCGAAGCTGTCCCCAGTTGGATGGGGTTGAACCATCCGGAAGGACAACTGCGGAGTAATCGCCGCTCTTCTTTGCGGCCAAAATGGTGGAAAATGTTGTGGAATTTCCATCAAGTGCCAGGGCTATGAAACCCGCCTGGGCGATCTCGCCGAAGCCCAACCCCTGTTCGTGGTAAGCCATCAGCGCAGCCCCATCCACGCCCAGCAAACCGCTTAGAAAATCACCCATGGCGACCGCGACCGGCTGAGTGACCAATTCGCCTGTCTCCAGCACAAGGGAAGGATCAACTGTCAGGATTTGCCCGATCATGGCCTCCACAACAGTGACAACCGGTGGAATATCTGCTGTGGCAGTAACCAATCCGAGCGACACCGCGTTTTCAAGGCTGAAGATGATTGGAAGGACCCCATCGGTGGTACGCAGGCCTACCCTGACAGTGACATCACCGGTAATCGGGTCTGTGAGTGGAGTGATCGTTTGGATCGTACCCGTAACAGGTTCAACGATCGGGTTTTCAGCAAATACCAGCAGCGTTGGAACTGCGAGGAGAACGCAAGTTATGACAATTGATGCAATCGCTAGTTTTATACGCATATTTATCTCCTATCAGATAGATCGATAAAATAATTCTACATCGGAAAAGAGTGTTTTTTCTTAAGAGAAGTGTAAGTTATAAAGGATCGTTGATAGACACCAAAAATAATTCTTCAGGACATTCATGGTTTTCAAGCGATTCTATAATGAGGATGGGATGGAAAGGTGGCGGAACTTGACGATTTATGTCCCACCTGCCGGACTCAAAGGCAATTCCTCAAAGCAGCGGACGATTTAGATGGGTTAGTCCAAGATCCAATGGCACGCAATCTGAATTTATGAAGATAAAAAAGGCTGTGTTTTGAACACAGCCTTTTTCGCTATTGGGTTTACTTATATCTCTTGTTGCTAGAGATCTTTTTTCAAGACTATTTCAAATAATCGCCGACATTTTCCTTGGTGATAAGAGCAAACGGGAGCAAGATCGTCTTATCAACTGTGTCACCTTTTACAATATTGACACAGGTTTCCATGGCTTTCTGACCCTGAGGGGTGGTATTTTGTGAAATTGTTGCTGCCAGTTTTCCGTCCTTGACTGCGGCAAGGGCATCCGGTGTCGCATCAAGGCCATATACCTTAATTTTGTCTAGCAACTGTGCATCTTCAACAGCCTTCAAAGCACCCATCGCCATTCCATCATTGTTAGCAACGATGGCATCAATTTGGGTACCTGTCTGAAGCCAGTTTTCAACAAGCGCGAGAGCTTCATCAGTTTTCCAATTGGCAGTCTGTTCGAAAACCACCTTGATGTCAGGATAATTCTTCAGGACATTGTAATAACCCTCGGTCCGACCAAGTTCAGCATCAGAGCCCATAGGGCCAAGCAGAAAAGCGACATTACCTTTTCCGCCCATTGCTTCGGCAGCAGTTTTCATTTCAAGTTCGCCGCCATCAACATTGCTGACACCAACAAAGCTCGTCGCTGCATCAGGTTTGCTGATCGCCTGATTGACAACAACAACAGGGACACCGGCTTTGGTTGCATTTTCAATCGCGGGGACAAGACCGTCGACTGAAGCGGGCTCGATAATGATACAACTAATTCCTTGAGTTACAGCTGTTTCAACCTGTCCTGCCTGTTTAGCCGGATCCTGACCACCGTCGAAAACGGTTAGATCCACACCCAGTTCGGCTGCTTTTGATTTCACGGCATCAGACATTTCAATAGTAAAAGCATTTGTCATATGGCTCATGAAGAGGCCATATTTCGCTGCCGCAGGAGCAGCTGGCTCTGCAGGTGCCTCGGTTGCCGCGGGTTGTTCGGGTGCGGGGGCTTCAGTAGCTGCAGGTGCAGGTGCCTGGCAAGCTGTTAAAATCAGGGCGAGCACCATAAAAACAGCCATAAATACCA